>Ga0209123_1000882_pt1 | contig 34012 bp, 24 predicted proteins | sample BarGraIncu00431A_FD_184500 | JGI IMG/M metagenome (GOLD analysis project Ga0209123, IMG submission 184500) | Arctic peat soil microbial communities from Barrow, Alaska, USA - Barrow Graham LP Incubations 004-31A (SPAdes) (version 2) | ecosystem: Environmental > Terrestrial > Soil > Wetlands >... | reverse complement strand
GAGTGGGCGAGCCGGTGCTCTACCGGATCGTCGACGCGGTGAACCTGATGATGGGGGACGCCTACCCGGAGCTTTTGGAGCGCGAGGGTTACGTGAAGAAGGTCATCCACGCCGAGGAAGAGCGCTTCGCCGAAACCCTGGACCGCGGCCTCGCCATCCTGAACGAGGAGACCGCACAGCTGAAGGCCAAAGGCGAGAGCGTCATCTCGGGCGAGGTGATCTTCAAGCTGTACGACACCTTCGGTTTCCCGGTCGACCTCACCGCGGACATCGTGGAGGCGGAAGGGTTCACCCTGGACGAGGACGGCTTCGCCCTCTGCATGGACCGCCAGCGCATGAAGGCCCGTGAGCATTGGAAGGGCTCCGGCGAGGAGGGGCTCGCCGCGATCTACAAGGAACTGCACGGTTCAGGGACCAGAAGCGCCTTCGTGGGTTACACCGAGCAGTGCACCTTCTCCCCGATAACGGCGATCATCCGTGACGGCGTCCTGGTCGAAGCCGCCGGCGAAGGGGAAGAAGTCGAGATCGTGACGCTTTCCACTCCGTTCTACGGCGAGAGCGGCGGACAGGCCGGCGACACCGGGACCATCTCCACCGGCCGCGGGCACTTCACCGTTTCCGCCACGGCGCGCCCCTTCACCGACCTGATCGTGCACCGCGGGATCGTGCTTTCCGGCAGTCTCACCGTCGGGGACTCCGCGGACCTGAAGGTTTCCGAGACCACCCGCGCAGCCACGGCGCGCAACCACACCGCGACCCACCTGCTCCAGGCGGCGCTACGCGAGGTGCTGGGCGAGCACGTGAAGCAGGCGGGAAGCCTGGTGACTCCGGACCGGCTCCGTTTCGACTTCACCCATTTCCTCCCGATGACCAGTTCGGAACTGCGTCAGGTGGAAACCCTGGTAAACGGTCACATCATGGCGAACGCCGCGGTCGAGTCGGTCGAGATGGCCGCTGCCGACGCCCTTGCCGGGGGAGCCACCGCGCTATTTGGCGAGAAGTACGGCGACCGGGTCCGGGTGGTGCGGGTCGGCGAGGTGAGTAAGGAGCTTTGCGGCGGGACCCACGTCCACGGCGCCGGCGAAATCGGCCTCTTCAAGATCGTCTCTGAAGCCGGCATCGCGGCGGGAGTCAGAAGGATCGAGGCGCAGACCGGCACCGGAGCGCTCGCCCTGGTGCACGGCCTCGAGGACGAGCAGCGCGGCATCCTGACCCTGCTGAAGGCGGAAGGCGGGAGCGCAATAGACAAGGTTGACAAACTCGTTGCGGCCCAGCGCGAGCTGAACCGGGAAATCGAGAGCCTGCAGGCGCGGCTCAACGCCACCAAATCCGCCGACCTGATCCAGCAGGTCAGGGAACAGGGAGGGGTGAAGGTCCTCTCGGTCAAGGTGGAAGGAGACCCCAAGGGACTGAGGGAACTCTCCGACAACCTGAAGGATCGCATCGGCTCCGGCATCATCGTACTCGGCACCGCAGACGGGGTGAAGGCGAACTTGCTGGTGGCAGTTACGAGCGACCTCACCGGGCGCTGGAAAGCGGGCGACCTCATCAAGGCGATAGCACCGATTATCGGGGGCAACGGCGGCGGTAAACCGGAACTGGCGCAGGCCGGTGGCACCAAGCCGGAGAACCTTGCCGAGGCGCTGGAAGCGGTGTACCGGATCATAGGGTAATTTGGGCGGAACCCCCTGGTCCTCCTTCACGATTACTTCGTAGGGGCGAACGGCGTTCGTCCGGTTTCCGCACCCAAAGGCTGAAAACTGCCGCAGAAGTGCCGGCAAGGGGCGAGCGCCGCTCGCCCCTACGAATCGTTCCCCACCATAAGCAGGAAGTGTGATGTTCAAGCTCACCCAGAATTCCGACCAGGCGCTGCTGCAGGACAAGGAGCAGAAGACCATCCTCATCGTCGACGACGAGGCGGTGATCCGCGACCTCTGCATGCGGGCGCTGCACGACTACAACGTCCTGGAAGCGGCTAACGGCGAGGAGGCTCTCCAGATCTTCGAACGGGGCGGGGTCGATGCAATCCTCACCGACGTCATGATGCCGAAGGTCGACGGGCTGGAGCTTTTGAAAAGGATCAAGGAGCGGGAGCCGACCCTGGTAGTCATCATCATGACCGGCTACGCGGACAAGGAACTCATCCTGAAGGCTCTCAAGGCGGATGCCGACGACTTCATCACCAAGCCCCTGAACCTGCTGCAGCTAAAGAGCGCCGTCGACAAGGCGCTGGTCAAGAAGGCGCTCAAGGAGGAAATCGCCAATCTGAAGAACCTGGACCGTTTCAAGACCAACTTTCTGTCGCTCGTTTCCCATAAGTTCCGCACTCCGATCACCTCCATATCGCTGTTCCTGCAGAACCTCTCCGCAGGGGTCTACGACCCGTGCGATGAGACGACGCGGGAGTTCATCGACCTGGTCCACGGCGAGGCGTGCTACCTGGGCCGCCTGGTGACCGACCTCCTCACCTTCTCGTCGGTCATGGACAGCGGCGGGCCATTGCGCCTGGAGCCGTGCGATCTGAACTCGCTGCTCCCCAAGCTCCTCACCAGCTCCAAAGAGTGGAGCGAAAAGCGCGGTGTTACCCCGACTTGCGAGCTGGAACCGGCCCCGGAACTGATGCTGGACCGGGAAAAGTTCTGTTTTGCCGTGCAGCAGGTGATCGACAATGCCGTCAAGTTCTCCCGGCAGACCGGAATCGTCTGCGTCAGCCTCAAATATCTCGGGGAAAGCTACCAGATCTGCGTGCAGGACCAGGGCATCGGCATTGCGAAGGAAGACCTGCCGAAGATTTTCGAAAAATTCTACCAGGTGGACGCCGAGCGCACCGGACAGATCCGCGGCTTCGGTCTCGGGCTTTTCTACGCGCGCGAATTCATTCGGATGCACGGCGGCAGCGTCGGCATCGAGAGCGAGCCGGGCGTCGGCACCCGCGTCATCATCAGTATCCCCAGTAGGAGCAGCCAGGAAGTTCATTTGGAGGCTGGAACTAGGGACTAGGGCTGAATCGGGAAGCCCCGTTTTCCCAAGCCACTGGCTCTGCTCGTTCGCGCCATGCTCTCTTGCAGGTTGGTACCAGCACCAAGCCCGCCTGGCCCTGGGCAATATCCTCTTTGAAGGTTGATTATTTCCCCCTATCTGTTATATTAACGGCTTTCCATACGGTAATAGCGACTCAGAGGCTCACATGCAAAAGCTCATAGAGAAGGCGAGTACACTCATGGAGGCGCTTCCTTATATCAAGCGCTTCTCGGGTAAGACTATCGTCATCAAGTACGGCGGCCACGCCATGGCTGAGGAGAAACTCAGGAAGTCGTTCGCACTCGACATCATCCTGCTCAAATACATTGGCATCAACACCGTGGTAGTTCACGGCGGTGGGCCCCAGATCAACGAGACACTGAAGCGCTACGGCATCACCTCGGAGTTCGTTAAGGGGATGCGGGTGACCGACGCCGAGACCATGGGGGTAGTGGAAATGGTGCTGACCGGCCAGGTGAACCGGGAAGTCGTCGGCTACATCAACCAGCACGGCGGCCGCGCGGCGGGAGTTTCCGGCAAGGACGGCGGTCTTTTGATCTGCGAGAAGATGCTGCAGCAGGTAAAGCGCGACGACGGCAGCACCGAGATGGTCGACATCGGCTTCGTGGGGGATGTGGTTCAGGTCAACCCCGACATCCTGCTCGCCCTGGAAAAGGGTGGCTTCATCCCGGTGATAGCACCGGTCGGGGTCGGCCGCGACGGCGAGAGCTACAACGTTAATGCGGACCTGGTGGCGGGAAAGGTGGCGGCGGCCCTGGGCGCCGAGAAGCTCATCCTGCTCACCGATGTCTCCGGGGTGAAGAGCAAGGGGGGCGAACTACTTTCCAGCGTGCCACTCTCCGACGTAGCCACCCTGATAGAAAACGGCACCGTCACCGGAGGGATGATTCCCAAGGTGACCTGCTGCACCGACGCGCTCGCCGCGGGTGTCAAAAAGGCTCACATTGTCGACGGCAGAATCGAACATGCAATTTTGCTGGAGATCTTCACCAATATCGGGATCGGGACGGAAATACAGGCGTAGCGGCCGTTCTACGTTCTACGTTCTACGTTCTACGTTCTACGTTCTACGTTCTACGTTCTACGTTCTACGTTCTACGTTCTACGTTCTACGTTCTACGTTCTACGTTCTACGTTCTACGTTCTACGTTCTACGTTCTACGTTCTACGTTCTACGTTCTACGTTCTACGTTCTACGTTCTACGTTCTACGTTCTACGTTCTACGTTCTACGTTGTATGTCCTGCGGAAGCGCAACAAGTTGTTCAGTAAGTTACGGGACGGGCGTCTCGTATCGCTTGGTTTAGCTTAGAACGTAGAACCTAGAACGTAGAACAGTCTTAAGGGGTTTACATGAACTCAGCACAGTGGATCGAAAAGTCGGACAAGTACATCATGCGGACTTATGGCCGCTTCCCTCTGGTACCGGTAAAAGGTGAGGGATGCTACCTCTGGGACGCGGAGGGGAAGAGGTACCTCGACTTCCTGGCTGGCGTTGCCGTCAACAATCTCGGACACTGCCACCCCGCTGTGGTTGCGGCCCTCTGCAAGCAGGCGGGCGAACTGATCCACTGCTCCAACTATTACCAGATCCCCCAGCAGATCGAGCTTGCCGAACTACTTTGCAGCCACAGCTTTGCTAACAAAGCGTTCTTCTGCAACTCGGGCGCCGAGGCGAACGAAGCTGCCATCAAGCTTGCCCGCAAATACAGCCGCGAGAAGTTTGGACCGGATCGCTACGAGATCATCACGGCGCTGGCCTCCTTCCACGGTCGGACCATGGCAACGGTCTCGGCAACCGGCCAGGAGAAGGTACAGAAATTTTTCGATCCGCTACTGCACGGCTTTCGCCATGTGCCGTTCAACGACGCGGCTGCTCTGAAAGCCGCCATCTCCCCGGTCACCTGCGCGATCATGCTGGAGCCGATCCAGGGCGAAGGCGGAGTTGTCATTCCGGACGCCGGCTATCTGCAGGAAGTGCGCGAGATCTGCAACGAGCACGGCCTGATCCTCATCTTTGACGAGGTGCAGGTCGGCATGGGACGCACCGGGAAGATGTTCGCCCACGAGCACTTCGGAATCGTGCCGGACATCCTGACGCTTGCCAAGGCGCTCGCCGGCGGGGCACCGATCGGGACCATGCTCGCCACGGACGAACTGGCAACGGCGTTCACCCCCGGGACCCACGGCTCCACCTTCGGCGGGAACCCCCTGGTGTGCGCTGCCGCCATTGCTACGGTACGCACCATTCTTGAAGAGGGTATCCTGAACCACTGCGAAGAGATCGGCGAATACCTGGTGGGAGAACTCGAAGCCCTGATGAGAAAGTTCCCGTCCATCATTAGCCAGGTGCGCGGCATCGGCCTGATGATCGGGGTGGAACTCGCCATCCCCGGCGCCGAGATCGTCAAAAAGGCGCTGGAGCGCGGGCTCCTGCTGAACTGCGCTCAGGAAAAGGTGCTCCGCTTCGTCCCCCCCTTGATCGTCGGGAAAAAAGAGGTGGACGAGATGCTCGCCATTCTCTCCGGGATCCTGGAAGAGCTGCCGAAAGCACAGGCCTAGCACTGACTGGCAGCGCAAGTGCTGGAACAACTTTGCAATGACCGGCATTACAGTATTGTTTGGCAGTGCCGGAGACGCCTGCAATGCGTCTCTACTCTATTGCCGCCGCACCAGCTGCTGGCTGATGTATCAACAAGGCTGCACAAGCCTTTCCCAAGAAAGAGAGTTTACTGAATGAAAAAAGACTTCCTTGCCCTGAGCCAGTTTTCCAAGGCTGAACTTGACGCCATTTTCGCCCTGACCAAGGAGCTCAAGCAGAAGCAGAAGAGCGGTGTCGAGCATCACCTGTTGAAAGGAAAGACGCTGGCCATGATCTTCGAGAAGTCTTCGACCCGGACCAGGATCTCCTTTGAAGTCGGCATGTACCAGCTGGGGGGGCATCCGCTCTTCATTAACGGTAAGGACTCCCAGATGGGCCGCGGCGAGCCGATCAAGGACAGCGCGCGCGTCATCGCCCGCTACTGCGACGGCGTCATGATCCGGACCTTCGCGCAAAAAACCGTCGAGGATTTCGCCAAGTACGCCTCGGTGCCGATCATCAATGGCCTCACCGACCTGCACCACCCCTGCCAGATCATGGCCGACCTCTTCACGGTCATTGAGCACAAGGGTGGCTACCAGGGGCTGAAGTTCGCCTGGATCGGGGACGGCAATAATATGGCGAACAGCTGGATCGAGGCCGCCGCCATCTTCGGGTTCGACCTGACCCTCGCCTGCCCGATTGGTTACGATCCCGACGCAGGCGTACTGGAATGGGCGCGCACCCACAGCTCCTCGCAGATCGCCATCACCCGCGATCCCAAAGAGGCGGCAAAGGATGCCGACGTCCTCAGCACCGACGTCTGGGCCAGCATGGGACAGGAAGAGGAACAGAAAATCCGGGAAAAGGCGTTCGCCGGCTTCCAGCTTGACGAGGAACTGCTCGACCTGGCGCAAGGAAACGCCATGGTGCTGCACTGCCTTCCCGCGCACCGGGGCGAGGAAATCAGCGAAGACGTGCTGGAAGGGCCGCACTCGGCCGTCTGGGACGAAGCAGAGAACCGGCTCCACGTGCAAAAAGCGATCATGGCAACCTTGATGAAGTAAATGCCGGCACCGCCGACCAGATGCTCTTGGTCCGACCGATCGGTCCGACAAAAGAACAGCAAAACCAAAAAGGAGAACCCATGGCCAAGAAAGAAGTGAAAAAGATCGTCCTCGCCTATTCCGGCGGACTGGACACCTCCATCATCCTCAAGTGGCTGAAGAACGAATACGGCTGCGAAGTGGTGACTTTCTCCGCGGACCTCGGACAGGGCGACGAACTGGATCCGGTCCGTGAAAAGGCGCTGGCAACCGGCGCAGACAAGGTCTACATCGACGACCTGCGTGAGGAGTTCGTGCGCGACTTCGTGTACCCCATGTTCCGCGCCAACGCCATCTACGAAGGGCACTACCTGCTCGGCACCTCCATCGCGCGTCCGCTCATCGCCAAGCGCCAGATGGAAATCGCGGCCATCGAAGGTTGCGACGCGGTCTCCCACGGCGCCACCGGCAAGGGTAACGACCAGGTCCGCTTCGAACTCGCCTACTACGCCATCAACCCGGCCATCACGGTTGTCGCCCCCTGGAGAGAGTGGAAGCTGAACAGCCGCCAGGCGCTGATCAACTACGCCAAGAAAAACGACATTCCGATCCCGATCACCAAGAAGCGCCCCTGGTCCAGCGACCGCAATATGCTGCACATCTCCTTCGAAGGCGGCATCCTTGAGGACACCTGGCTGGAGCCGCCCGAAAGCATGTTCGTCCTGACCAAGTCCCCGGAAAAGGCGCCCAACAAGCCCCAGTACATCGAGATCGAGTTCGAAAAGGGTAACGCGGTCGCGGTGGACGGCGTGCGCATGACGCCGGCCGAACTGCTGGGCCACCTGAACGTCATTGGCGGCGAGCACGGCGTCGGCCGGGTAGACCTTTTGGAAAACCGCTCGGTCGGCATGAAGTCCCGCGGCGTCTACGAGACCCCGGGCGGATCCATCCTGCGCGAGGCCCACATGGCCGTCGAGCAGATCACCATGGACCGCGAGGTCATGCACCTGCGTGACTCCCTGATCCCGCGCTACGCCGAGATGATCTACAACGGCTACTGGTTCTCACCGGAGCGCGAGATGCTGCAGGTCCTCATCGACGACTCCCAGAGGACGGTGAATGGCGTTGCCAGACTGAAACTCTACAAGGGGCATTGCCGTACGGTCGGCAGAAAGTCGGAGAACGATTCGCTCTTCAACCTCGACTTCGCCACCTTTGAGAAGGACCAGGTCTTCAACCAGGCGGACGCCGAGGGATTCATCAAGATCAACTCGCTGCGCCTGCGCATCCGTGCGCTGATGCTGGCAAACAAGAACAAGTAGGGTCGTCCCTACATTTTAAGGAGGTCATAGGGGCACGAGGCATCGTGCCCCTATCCGCTTTATATGGAGCAAAAAGGATTCAAGGAAAGCCATATCGTCACCTCGGTCGTCGCGGTCATCGTCGACCAGGACGGGCAGGTACTCCTCACCAAGCGCTGCGTCCCGCCCTTTCAGGGCGAGTGGGTGATGCCGGGTGGGAAGATCGACCTGGGCGAGCCGATCGTTGCGGCGCTCAAGCGCGAGGTCTGGGAAGAGGTCGGGCTCGAGGTCGAGGTGGGCCGGCTGATAGACGTCTTCGAGCATGTAACGCCCGGAGCCGACAACTACCACTTCATCATCATCTATTACCTCTGCACGCCGCTTTACTGCGACGTGAACCATAACCGCGACGAGGTAGCCGAGGCCCGCTGGGTGAAGCGCGAGGATCTCGCGCAGTACAAAATACCGGCCGGTGCCCGTTTCATTTTGGGAAAGCTCTTCCCGGAGACCGTTTGAGCCAGCGAAGCTTGGTAGCGGCTGCGATGACCCGTTTGTTATCCCTGCAGGAGCGTCCTCCAGGACGCGAACCTTCTTCGCTGCCTTGATCCGTCGGAGCCAGCGGGAAACAGTCTGCGACTCCCTCACCCCTACCCTCTCCCGGAGGGAGAGGGTAGGGGTTTTTAGAAAGTAAGATGAGTTAGAAAAAGCGAAAACCGCCCATATCAGCGCCTTGCAAAGCGGGGAACCGGTGCCCCCCCTCGCCCTCCGGGAGAGGGGCAGGGGTGAGGGGGGTGCCACGAAGCGCGGCCCTAGCCCCATTCGACGCAAGGTAGTGAATATTTTGAGGCAGCGTTTTCAGGGATATCCAGCCAACTTATGGTCAAGATCATCGAGCAACACGTCCACCTCGATTTCCCCCTGGGTCACCACCTGCACTGCCTCATTGCCCAGATTCCCAACCGGCTCAAGCGCCGGGACCACCTCTTTGCCCTGAGCGACCCCGAAGAACAGTGGCGCAAGGTGCAGGGAATTTTGGAACTGGTCGTCGCGGGCGAAGGGAACATGAAGCGGCTACACTTCCTGATGTTCCCGGAGAGCTCCATCCCGCTGGCTCGCTTCGACGAAATGCTCGCGATCATTGAAAAGGGCTTTCCCCCCAACACGGTCACCATGTTCGGCCTGGAGCAGATCCCCCTGGAAGAGTACCGCCGGATGCTGATCCGCTACCACGCCGACAACGCCGAGGCACTGGCCTGCCTGGAACACGACATCGATTCGGGCGAGATTCTCGGCATGCCGGTAAACTGGTGCGCCATCGCGATAAAGGAAGCGACCGGGAAGCTGCGTGTCTTTCTGGAAGCGAAGACCCACCCCTTCCGCGGCGAGGAATTTCTGGACAAGGACCACGACCTTTACCGTGGGCGCCACTTCTACCTATTCCGGGGAGAGCCGGCCTGCTTCAACTTCATGACGCTGATCTGCCTGGACTACCTGTACCGGGACCTTTACTCGTCCAACATCAGGCAGATCATCGACCACGCGGACAAGCTCTTTTTCACCATGCGGCAGTCGCTGGATGCCCTCTTCGTGATACAGTGCAACCCGAAGCCCGAGCACCACTCCTATCGCGACGTTCTGACCGGGTTTTACGGTGAGTACCTGGAAGACACCCCCGGGGTGCGCGATACCTCGACCGTGTTCGGCAACTGCTCCGACGAGAGTGAAATCGAAGGGGTCCACTGCGAGACCTGCTACGGAGTCTCCTTCGTGGTGATCAGCGGCAAGCATAAGCTTCTTAAATACGAGGAGCGGGAGTTTTCCAGCGACGACTTTGACGGCGCGCCGGTCTGCCGGCTCAGGTTCGGGACCGGGACCAGGCTTTTCTATTTCAACCTTCCGCTGCACCACGAACTCGACCCGCGCACCTCGCGGGTGCCGCTCAAAGTGCACGCTGTCCTGCACTGGAGCGAAGAAAAGGGGTGGACCAAACTCGCCGAGGCGGATTCCCCGCAGTGATTTTGGGGTCAGCCGGTTTAATGCTTCCCTCCGCTCTCAAAAAAACTCTCCCTCCCCTTCAAGGGGAGGGCAGGGGTGGGGACCGAAAAAAACAGTAAATACGCGCAGCAACCAAAATGTAACTAGTTATGCACCTCAAATACCCAGTAGGAGTAAACCATGTCAAAAGACAAGTTGTGGGGCGGACGCTTCACCCAGCCCACCGATAAATTCGTCGAGGAGTTCACGGCCTCCATCAACTTCGACAAACGCCTTTACCACCAGGACATCCGGGGCTCCATCGCCCACGCGACCATGCTCGGCAAACAGGGCATTATCCCGATGGAGGACGTGGAACAGATCATCAAGGGCCTGAAGGCGATCCTGGACCAGATCGAGGCGGGAACCTTCGATTTCTCGGTTTCGCTGGAGGACATTCACATGAACATCGAGGCGCGGCTTTCCCAGCGCATCGGCGACGCCGGCAAGAGGCTCCACACCGGGCGCTCCAGAAATGACCAGGTGGCGCTCGACATCCGGCTCTACCTCAGGGACGAACTGGTGGAGATCTCCGCCTACATCGACCTGCTGATCGATTCGCTGCTGTTCCAGGCCGAGGAGAACATCTCCGTCATCATGCCGGGCTTCACCCATCTGCAGACCGCCCAGCCGATCCTCTTCTCGCACCACATGCTCGCCTACCACGAGATGCTGAAAAGGGACAAGGGGCGCATGGAGGATTGCCTGAAGCGGACCAATGTCCTGCCTCTGGGAGCCGGAGCCCTGGCCGGAACGACCTTTCCCATCGACCGTGAGTACGTGGCCGAGCTGCTCGACTTCCCCGAAGTCACCCGCAACTCGCTCGACTCGGTCTCGGACCGGGACTTCGCCATCGAGTTCTGCGCTGCATCGTCCATCCTGATGATGCACCTGTCGCGCTTTTCCGAGGAGCTCATCCTCTGGTCCACCAGCGAATTCAAGTTTGTGGATCTCTCCGACTCCTTCTGCACCGGTTCCTCCATCATGCCGCAGAAGAAGAACCCGGACGTGCCGGAGTTGGTGCGCGGCAAGACCGGCCGCGTCTACGGCAACCTGATGGCGCTTTTGACACTCATGAAGTCGCTGCCGCTGGCCTACAACAAGGACATGCAGGAAGACAAAGAGCCGCTCTTCGACACCATCGACACGGTAAAAGGGTGCCTCAAAGTGTTCGCCGACATGGTGCGCGAGATGCGCATCAATCCGGTACGGATGAAGAAAGCGGCAGCTGCAGGTTTCTCGACCGCTACCGACGTGGCTGATTACCTGGTCAGGAAGGGAGTCGCCTTCCGGGATGCCCACGAGATCGTCGGCAAGACGGTGCGCTACTGCATCGAGAACGAGATGGACATCCCCGAGCTTTCACTCGCCGAGTGGCAGCTTTTCTCCATGCGGATCGAGGACGACATCTTCGCCTCCATAACCCTCGAGGCCTCGGTGAACGCCCGCAAAGCTACCGGCGGCACCGCGGAGGAGCGGGTACGCGCCGAGATCGCCCGCGCCAAGGCCGGAAGATAAAGATTGCAGATATCCCCCCTCCCCTTTAAGACGCACAAGGCGCGCGGTTTTTAGTCCCCCCTATCAAATAGGGGGGAAGCCGAACGTAGAGAGGCAGGGGGGTGCTTTGCTTGGGAGGAAGACCCCCCTGTCTCGCTGCGCGAGCCTTCCCCCCTGTTACACAGGGGGGATACTGCCGCCCCGGTACCGACGCTTAAATTTACCGGATGAGGTACGGGAAGCGACCTCGCTAGCTGCCTTTCACGCCATGGCAGCTCCCCCACCCCTTTCCCTCTCACAGGGGGCGAGGGGTTCTTTGATTGATCGCACACAGTAAATTGAAGATGAACGCCAATCGGCGCATTTGGGGATAACGGCATGAGATTACCCAACCTCTTTACGGGCACGGCTGTAGTTATCCTGATCCTGATCACCCTTTGCGGCTGCGGCAAGCGAGGAGCCCTCATTGCACCCGAGGCGCTGGTACCGGCGCCGGTTTCCAACCTTGCGGTTGTCCAGCAGGGGGATCACTTCCAGGTAAGCTGGTCCGCCCCCACCAAGGAACAAGGGGGAACACGCCTCAAGGACCTGGCGGGATTCATCCTTTTTCGGCGCGTGCTGCTTCCGGCGAACCAGGACTGCGAGGAATGTGCGGGCGCCTATGCCGAGCGGGCCCGGATCGACCTTGAGTACCTGCAGGATACCAGGAAGATAGGCAACCTATACCTTTTCGACGACCGTGATCTGAAAAAGGAGCTCAGTTACCAGTACAAGGTGCGCTCCTTCAGTGCAGACGGCGCCCAAAGTCGCGACTCCAACAAAGCGCACCGCACCGCGGCTAGCGCCCCTTCCCCTCCCGTGCTTGAGGCACTTTCCTCCAGCTCGGGCGTAGTGCTCGCGTTCGTCGCCATCCCGCCCGAGGAAGGAAAGCTTATCGGTTACACTATCTTTCGGACCAAAAGCGGCCAACCTGCGCCGCTAACTCCTCTCAACCCCAAGCCGATCAATGCCAATAACTATGAGGACAGGGAAGTTCAGATCGGCGTACAGTACGACTATAGCGTTAGGACTGTTGTCGTGCTCCCTAATGGAGAAACGGTCGACAGCGCACTTTCCAACCAGGCCTCAGGGACGATGCTCGAGCGCGACTAGCCCTCACCTTGCCTTTTCCGGCCTTTCATGATAGAAAACCGTAGCAAGATAAAACATCCGGGCGCCTTTCGGCGCACCTTGGAGCCTGCATGAAGATCACGAGAGTCGAGGTGGAGCATGTGGCACGGCTCGCCCGACTGGACCTTTCCGAACCTGAGCTGGACACCTTCACGGCACAGATGGACGCCATACTCGCCTACGTCGAGAAACTGAACTCCCTCGACACTGAAGGGATCATTCCCACCTCCCACGCGGTACCGATGGAAAACGCTTTCCGCGAGGACGTCCTCGTCCCGTCAATCGGGGTGGAAAACGCCGTCGCCAATGCGCCGAACCACGCGGAGAGCTTTTTCAGGGTGCCGAAGGTTATCGAATAGCGGCTGCAAACCGGGACGCGGGAGCGTCTCTTGACGCATTCCTTCGCCGCAAGCATGGGAAACGATGATTGGGCAGTATCCCCCCTGCATGGCGGGGGGGAAGGCTCGCGCAGCGAGACAGGGGGGTTATCCCCGGACTGAAACACCCCCCTGCTTCTCTTCGTTCAGCTTCCCCCCTATTTCATAGGGGGGACTAAGCACCTCCCCTTTTGCAAGGTGGTTAAATCAGCCAATAAAGTAGAGACGCACCATGGCGTCTCAGATTATTCCGGAGCGTTATTAATGGAAATTTTCGAGCTTACCATACATGAGCTGCACCAGAAACTGAAGGCGAAGGAGCTTTCCTGCGTGGAGGCGACCCGCGCCATGCTGGCGAGGATCGATTCGGTGGAGGAGCGGGTGAACGCCTACATCACCGTCACCCCCGACGAGGCGCTGTTGGAGGCCGAGGCCGCCGACCGGCGCATCGCACAGGGCGAGATGGACATCCTCACCGGGATTCCCATCGGGCTCAAAGACATCTTCATCACCAAGGGAATCCGCACCAGCTGCGGCTCGAAGATTCTGGAGAATTTCGTACCCCCCTACGATGGCACCGCCGTGACGCGCCTGAAAGAGCGCGGCGCAGTCCTCGTCGGAAAGCTGAACCAGGACGAGTTCGCCATGGGCTCCTCGACTGAGTCGAGCTACTTCGGCCCGACCCGCAATCCCTGGGACCTTGACTGCACACCGGGCGGCTCCTCGGGCGGCTCGGCCGCCGCGATCGCCGCGCAATCGGCAACCGCTACCCTGGGTACCGACACCGGCGGCTCCATCCGTCAGCCGGCTTCGCACTGCAGCTGCGTCGGGTTGAAGCCGACCTACGGCCGCGTATCGCGCTACGGCGTCATCGCCTACGCCTCCTCGCTGGACCAGGTGGGACCGCTCACCCGCGACGTGACCGACGCGGCGATCATGCTGGGAGCCGTTGCCGGCTACGACCCGCTGGACTCCACCTCCGTCGACACTCCGGTCCCCGATTACCTGGCCGGACTTTCCGCAGGCGTGAAAGGGCTCAAGATCGGGCTCCCCAAGGAATATTTCATTGAGGGACTCGACCCCGACGTGAAACGCTCGATGGACGAAGCGATCGCACTCTACCGCTCCCTGGGCGCGGAGATTCGCGAGGTGAGCCTCCCGCACACCGAGTACGCGGTCGCCACCTACTACCTGATCGCCACCGCCGAGGCGAGCTCCAACCTCGCCCGCTACGACGGGGTCCGCTTCGGACACCGCAGCGACGCGGCACGCGGCCTGGCCGACATGTACGCCAAGAGCCGCGCCGAAGGGTTCGGCTCCGAAGTGAAGCGGAGAATCATGCTCGGCACCTATGCGCTCTCCTCCGGATATTACGACGCCTATTACCTGAAGGCACAGAAGGTGCGCACCCTGATTCAGCAGGACTTCCTCCGTGCGTTCGAGGAGGTGGATCTGCTGCTCACGCCAATCGCGCCGACGCCGCCTTTCAAGATCGGCGAGAAGCTGGCCGACCCGCTGCAGATGTATCTCTCTGACATCTTTACTATTCCGGTTAACCTGGCTGGTACCTGCGCGCTTTCAGTCCCCGCGGGCTTTTCCGCGGGCGGGCTCCCGATCGGACTGCAGCTGATCGGAAAGCCCTTCGGCGAGCAGTCGATCCTCTCCGCGGCCTACGCCTTCGAGAGAGAGACCGAGTGGCACAAGAGAAAGGCGGCGCTGTAGCGAATCAACTCCGGTTACGTAAATATTCAGACACCTTCGTAACACAGGTTCTTTTTGGAGCTCTTCTATGAAATACCAGGTCGTCATCGGGCTTGAGGTACACACCCAGCTCACCACCAATACCAAGATCTTCTGCGGCTGCTCGACCCGCTTCGGAAGCCAGCCGAACTCCCAGACCTGCCCGGTCTGCCTCGGCTTTCCCGGAGCTCTCCCGGTGCTGAACCGCAAGGTGGTGGAATACGCCATCCGGGCGGGGCTTGCCACCAACTGCTCCATCGCTCCGCGCTCGATCTTCGCCCGGAAGAACTACTTCTACCCGGACCTTCCGAAGGGGTACCAGATCAGCCAGTTCGATCTCCCCATCTGCCTGAACGGCCACCTGGACATCGACATCGAGGGCGAAAGAAAGCGGATCGGCATCACGCGCATCCACATGGAGGAGGACGCCGGAAAGCTGGTGCACGCCGACCTCCCCGGGGTCGGCGACGACTCCTGCGTCGACCTGAACCGCGCCTGCACCCCGCTTCTGGAAGTCGTCTCCGAGCCGGACATGCGCTCGCCCGACGAGGCGATCGCCTACCTGAAAAAGCTGCACCAGATCGTCGTCTACCTGGGGATCTGCGACGGCAACCTCGAAGAGGGGAGCTTTCGCTGCGACGCCAACGTGTCGCTCATGCCGGTCGGCTCCACGACCTTCGGCACCCGCGCGGAGCTTAAGAACATCAACTCTTTCCGTTTCATCAAGCAGGCGATCGAGTACGAGATGGAGCGCCAGGCCGAAATTCTGGACGAGGGTGGCCGCATCATCCAGGAGACCCGCCTCTTCGACCCGAACACCGGCACCACCCGCTCCATGCGCGGCAAGGAAGAAGCCCACGATTACCGCTACTTCCCGGACCCCGACCTGGTCCCGGTCATCGTCGACGACGCCTGGATCGCCGAGGTGCGCGCGACCCTGCCTGAACTCCCCGAGGCGAAAAGGACCCGCTTTACCAGCGAACTCGGACTCTCCGAGTACGATGCCGAGGTCCTCGCCGCCAGCCGCGAACTGGCCGCCTACTTCGAGGCGACGGTTGCCCTCTTCCCGCAGGCGAAAACGGTATCCAACTGGGTCATGGGCGAGGTAACCCGCGCCCTGAACGAAGACGGCAAGTCGATCGGCGACTCCCCGGTGACCCCGGCGCTGCTCGCGGACCTACTGAAGCTGATGGAAAAGGGAACCATATCCGGCAAGATCGCCAAGACTGTCTTTGACGAAATGTACAAAACCGGCAAGGAGCCAGCCGCCATCGTGGCCGAGAAGGGTCTGGTCCAGGTTTCCGACACCGGCGCCATCGAGGCGATCATCGACGAGGTGCTGGCGAAGGAGGCGGGTCAGCTCGCTGAATACCGCAGCGGCAAGGACAAGCTGTTCGGCTTCTTCGTGGGCCAGGTAATGAAAGCCTCCAAGGGGAAGGCTAACCCGGCGCTGGTGAATGAACTGCTGCTGAAGAAGCTCAACGGGTAAGTTGAGGCTGTCCCGCTCGGAAATGCCATTTTTTGGTGTATGTCGGGCGCCTTTCTACAACTAAATTAACCAACTTGATCCAACTCTCCCTCCCCTTCAAGGGGAGGGTCGGGTGGGGATGGGGACAGTCAAGCGCAGATCCCCCCCATCCCCCTCCTGTCCTCCCCCATGAAAGGGGAGGGACGTGCACGCAACGCCTCTGCAAATAGGGGGCATTGCTGGATGGGAACAGGGGGACAGGCACCTGCGGAGCCAGTCCCCCCTCTTATAACAGGAACCTGCTTCCAACACCGGCTTCGAGGTAACGAACATGTCTTTCAGAACGATCGAGTGGCGCGACAACAAAGTCATCATGATTGACCAGACCAGGCTCCCTTCGGAAGAGGTCTACAACGAGTACAGTGACTTCCAGGGGGTCGCCGAGGCGATCCGCGGCATGATCATCCGGGGAGCGCCGGCCATCGGGATCGCCGCCGCCATGGGTGTGGCCCTGGGCGCCCGCGACATCATCGCCGACACCTTCGACTCATTCTACCGCCAGTTGGAGAACGTCTGCGACGTGATCGGCCGCACCAGGCCGACCGCGGTAAACCTATTTTGGGCCCTGGAGCGGATGAAGCGGGTGGCACAGCAGCACCGCGAGATGAACCTCAACTCGATCCGCGAGATTCTCAAGGCCGAAGCGATCAGCATCGAAAGCGAAGACCTGCAGATCTGCAAGGAAATCGGCCGGCACGGAGCGGCCCTGGTCAAGGAGGGTGCCTCGATCCTGACCCACTGCAACGCCGGCGGTCTCGCGACGGCAGGCTACGGTACCGCCCTCGGCGTGATACGCGCCGCCCAGGAAGCGGGCAAGGGAATCCGCGTCTTCGCCGATGAGACCCGCCCCTGGCTCCAGGGTGCCCGTCTCACCGCCTGGGAACTCATGAAGGACTCCATTCCAGTCACCCTCATTTCCGACAACATGGCCGGCTGGCTCATGAAGTGCGGCGAGATCGATTTTGTCGTCGTGGGGGCGGACCGCATCGCTGCCAACGGCGACACCGCCAACAAGATTGGCACCTATAGTGTGGCCGTCCTTGCCAAGGAAAACCGGATCCCTTTCTATGTGGCAGCTCCCCTATCCACCCTCGACCTGAAACTTGCCAGCGGCGACGAGATCCCCATCGAGGAGCGCGCCGCCTCCGAGGTGACCCGGGTCCAGGGTGTCTGCATCGCGCCCGAAGGGGTGAAGGTGAGAAATCCCGCTTTTGACGTTACCCCGGCCCGGTACATCACCGGAATCATCACCGAAAAAGGTGTGGTGCGCGGCGATTACCAACAGGGTCTCAGGGCGCTGGTCGGCCAATGAGCCAGCTAGCCGAGTTCGCCAGCACGCTCCTGGAAGCCCTTTCCGGTGGGTCGCCACTGGGGATGCCGGTGCTTCTGGAAAAAGGCGGGTTTAGCTACGGGGCCCGCTCGGCCGAAAATCTGCGCCTACTTGCCGAGATCCTGCAACCCGAACAGGTAGCTGAAATCGCCATCGCCGCCCTGGCGACGCCGCTTCCCGACATGGCCCTCAACGGCGTGGAGCGCATCAGCCAGGTGGCCGGCCGAGAGGGATTCTTGGAGCTCTGCTCCCGGCGCTCCCGGGTTGTCCAACTCATGAACATCTGCGGCTCCTCCCCTTTCCTCACCAACATTATCTGCAAAGATCCCTGTTTTTTTCAGCGTCTCTTCCTGGACCACGACATCATGCACACCCGCTCGGAGCAGGAGATGCTGGCGACTCTCAGGAGCTGCATCCCTGAAGAACCGGGCTACCAAGAGGTTTTCCCCCTGCTGCGCCGCTTCAAGTACGCCGAGATCCTGCGCATCGCGGCACGGGACCTAAATGGGCTCGCCCCCCTTGAAGAGGTGACCGCCGAGCTCGCGGCACTGGCCTCCGCGACTCTGCAGATCGCCTATGAGGCCGCGCGCCGCGAACTGGTCCGGGAGCACGGCGTGCCGCTGGAGGACACTCCGACCGGAAGCGTCGAGTCCGATCTGACCATCATGGGCATGGGGAAACTGGGGGGTAGGGAACTCAACTTTTCCTCGGATATCGACCTCATCTACTTCTACTCTTCCGACACCGGGGAGACCGCCGGCGTAGCCGACGACCGGGGCGGGGTGAAGGGGAAGATCTCCCTGCACACCTTCTTTGTCAAGCTCGCCGAAATGGTGAACCGCGCCATATCCCAGGTGACCGGAGACGGCTTCGTGTTCCGGGTCGATATGGGACTGCGCCCGGACGGCAAGGGCGGCGACCTCGCCAGCTCCATGCGCTCGGCGGAGGTCTACTACGAATCGTGGGGGCAGTCCTGGGAGCGCGCCGCCATGATGAAGGCGCGCCCGGTGGCAGGCTCCCTCGAGCTCGGAGAGCAGATCCTGGCGGCTCTCAACCCCTTCATCTACCGGCGCTACCTGGACTACAACCTGATCGAAGACATGATGTCGATGAAGAAGCGCATCGACGCCTCCCTGGCGAGAAGCCAGGAGGGAGAGGTCAATATCAAGCTCGGTCGCGGTGGGATTCGCGAGATCGAGTTCTTCATTCAGGCGTTGCAGCTGGTTTACGCCGGAAAGAACCCGGAACTGCGGGAAAGAAACTCTCTGAAGGCGCTTTTGAGCCTGAGGGATTCCCGCATCATCAAGGAGGCGGACTGCACCTCGCTGGCCGAGGCCTACCGTTTCCTGCGCACCGTGGAGCACCGCATCCAGGTGGTCCAGGAGCGCCAGACCCATTCGCTCCCCAAAAAGGACGAGGAAAAGCGCGCCCTCGCCAGGCGCTGTGGTTTTCTCAGGGCCGACGGACCCGAGCGCTTCGCCGAGGCCCTGGAGGCGCACCGAAGCTCCGTATCCGCCATCTACGGCGACCTCTTTTTGTCCCGGGACGAACGGATCAAGGAAGAGGTGCTCCCGGAAGTCTACTTCTTCTTCGACACCAAGGCCGATCCGGACCTCATCAAGGACATGCTGGCCGAGCGCCACTTCGAGAACACCGACGTCGCCTACGAAAACCTGCTGGTTCTGCGCGACGGCCCTCCCCGACTGAATCTGACCGAGCGCGGCAGAAGGATCCTGGAGAAAATAGCGCCGCTCTTTTTGCAGGAAATCTTCGCCTCCCCCGACCCGGACCTGGCGCTCGCCAATCTGGAGCGCTTCCTCTCCGCCATCAGGACCCGGTCCTCCTTCTACGCCTTGCTAGCCGAGAACCGCGACATCCTGAAGCTGCTCACCTCCATGTTCGGCATGTCCGAGTTCCTCTCCAAGATCTTCATCGGGCACCCCGAACTCTTGGACAGCATGATCACCCGCGGCTACGCCTACCTGCAGAAGGAGCGCGCCACCATGGCACTGGAACTCGACACACTCCTGAACCAGGCGGACGGCTTCGAGGAGCAGCTCGACGCGATGCGGCGCTACCGAAACGAGGAGTTCCTGCGCATCGGGATGAACGACATCCACGGCAAGATGGGTCAGCCCGAGGTCGCCCTGCAGCTCACCAACCTGGCCGAGGTCTGCCTGGACGCCGCCTGCTGCCTGGCAACCGGCGAGCTCGCCCGCTTTGGCCGTCCGCGGGTAACGGACGCGGGCGGCGCCACCCGAGAGGCCTCCTTCGCCATCGTCGCCATGGGAAAGCTGGGCGGCTTCGAACTCAACTACCACTCCGACCTCGACATCATCTACATATACGATGGTCAGGGGATGACGGACGGCGAGAAAAGCATCACCAACCGTGAATACTTCGCCAAGCTGGGGCAAAAAATCATCCTGGTATTGACGACCCAGACCCGGGAGGGCTACGCCTACAAGATCGACACGCGGCTGCGCCCCTCGGGGAACGCCGGCCCCCTGGTCGCCTCGCTGGAATCGTTCCAAAGCTACCATGGCACCGAGTCCCAGATCTGGGAGCGTCAGGCGCTGACCAAGGCGCGGGTCACCTACGGGGCTCCCGGGCTCAAGACTGCGATCGAGCAAGTCATCGAGCACGCGGTCTACGGCTCCGGCGCCGCCCCTATGGTTAAAAGTGAGATCCACCGCCTGCGCATGCGTATGGAGGTGGAACTTGCCAAAGAGACGACCGGAAGCTACAACATCAAGACCGGGCGCGGCGGCATGGTGGACGTCGAGTTCCTGGTGCAGTACCTGCAGCTCTGCCACGGCCAGCAGCATCAGGAATTGAGAAACTGCAACACGCTGAGGGCGCTCGGGGCGATGCTGCAGCTCGGCATTCTGCCAGAGGCCGATTACCAGACCTTGGCCGACGGCTACCGGTTCCTGCGCCGCCTGGAAAACCGCCTGCGCATCATTCACGACTACTCCATGAATGACCTGGGCGGGCCGCTACGCTACCTCAACAAGCTGGCCCGCAGGATCGGTTACGATGCCCAGCTGAAGAATCCGGGGGAGATGCTAATGGCTGACTATGAGCGGGTTACCAGCGCGGTCCGCGGAGTTTACGGAAAGATTCTGGGCGAGGGGGCATAATGGAAGTGCGGATCTATTACGATGATACCGATGCGGGGGGAGTGGTGTACCATGCCAACTACCTGCGCTATCTGGAGCGGGGCAGGACCGAGTTTCTTAGAGACCGCGGTCTTTCGGTGCAGGCAATGCACGAAGCGGGAATCATCTTTCCGGTGGTAGCGATCGAGATCAACTACCGCTCGCCGGCCCGCCTGGACGACCTGCTGGAGGTGGAAACCGGGATCGTCTCGGTGAAGAACAGCTCGTTTGTTGCAGGTCAGAGGGTGCTGAGGAAAGAGGACGGCAAACTGCTCGTCGAGGCGCGGGTCACCCTGGCCTGCGTCGGTGAGGGAATGCGGGCCCAGCGCCTGCCGAAGGAGCTGCGGGAATTGCTGCTGTCGCAGGTGGTTTAGCAAACTTTGCGGTCCCCCCTGTGCAATAGGGGGGAAGCTGAACGTAGTGAAGCAGGGAGGTCTTTCCGCAGGGGGAGGATCCCCCTGTCTCGCTTCGCGAGCCTTCCCCCCTGCACTGCAGGGGGGATACCGCCTAGCGCGCCCGGCGCTCTTCCAGGAACATGTCGATCGCCAGCAGGAACACCCCGACGCAAATGGCAGAATCGGCGATGTTGAAGGCCGGCCAGTGGTGATCGTACCAATGGGCGTCCAGAAAGTCGATCACCTCGCCGAGCCTCACCCGGTCGATCAGGTTGCCGAGCGCCCCGGAGAAGATCAGGGAAAGCGAACAGGCGGCAAGCCTTTGGTCTTCGCGCAGCTTCTTGATGACCACAAAGATGACGCAGACCGCGACCGCGGAAACCATCAGGAAGAAAGGGAGCCGGTAGGCCGAGTTGGCCAGAATACCGAAGGCCGCCCCTTTGTTCCTCAGGTAGGTGATGCTGAAGAAGTTCTCGATGACGCTAATGGAGCTGTGCAGCGCCATGCTCCGATCGATGTAGAGCTTGGTAGCCTGGTCCAGGACCAGCACGAGCACCGAGACCACCAGCAGTATCCAATATCTGAATGTCATTGAAAGTTTCCCGTTTTTCTTTTGTGCTAACGGTGTTTAACCTGACCGCCGGCCGTCTAAGGGACTTAAAGGACTTAAATGACCTCAAGGACTTAAAGGAAAGCTCAGCCAGCCCCTAAGTCCTTGAGGTTCAGTGATTTTACGATCTTCTACTTGACTGCCGCCAGGCATTTCGGGCAAAGGGTCGGGTGCTCGGCATCCTGGCCGAGCTCCTCGTCGTAACACCAGCAGCGCTCGCACTTCTCGCCGGGCGCCGCGCTCACCAGGATCTCCAGCGCCTCGCCACCTTCGGTACGATAAACGTCCTCACCCGAAAGTTCCTCGGCAAGTACCGCCTTGGAAACAATGAAAATCGCCGCCAACTCCCCTTTGAACTCGCGCAACAGCTCCGCCGTATCGCCGGAAGCCTTGATGGCAACCGCCGCGTCGAGGGAGTGACCGATGACTTTCCTGACCCGGGCCAACTCGAGTGCCTTGGAAACTTCACCGCGCACCTTCATGATCTTTTCCCAGCGTGCGGCAAGCTGCTCGTCCTTGCACTCCGGAGTCAGCGCCGGGAAGAGTGCCACATGCACGCTCGCCTCGCGGACTCCCGGCATGACTGCCCAGACTTCCTCGGCCGTGAAGGAGAGCACCGGTGCCACCATGCGCACCAGGTTGTCCAGGATGGTGTACATGACGGTCTGGGCGCTTCTGCGGGCCAGCGAGGAGTCACGGCTGGTGTAGACCCGGTCCTTCAGGATGTCGAGGTAGAAGGAACTCATCTCGACGGTGCAAAAGCCGTTCACCGCGTGGTACAGGATGTGGAACTCGCAGTCGTTGTAGGAGCCGAGCACCTTTTCCTTGAGAAGCTCCAACTGGTGCATGGCCCAGCGGTCGATTTCCGGCATATCGGCGTAAGCCACGGTCTGGGTCGCCGGATCGAAGTCGTGAATATTTCCCAGGATATAGCGGCAGGTGTTTCTGATGCGCCGGTAGCTCTCGGAGAGCCGGGTCAGGATCTCCTGGGAGATGCGCAGGTCGTCGCGGTAGTCCTGGGCGGCAACCCAGAGCCTCAGCACGTCGGCCCCGAACTTCTTGATGACGTCTTCGGGCGCGACCACGTTTCCGACCGATTTGCTCATCTTGCGGCCGGAGCCGTCCATGACGAAGCCGTGGGTCAGCACGTTCTTGTAGGGCGCCCTGCCGCGGGTGCCGACTGAGGCCAGCAGCGAGGAATGGAACCAACCGCGGTGCTGGTCGCTTCCTTCCAGGTACATATCTGCGGGCGAGCCCAGGTTGGGACGGAGTTCCAGCACCGCCGCATGGGAAACGCCGGAGTCGAACCAGACGTCGAGGATGTCGGTTTCCTTGTCGAAATCGTCCTTGCCGCAGCAGGGGCAGACGGTTCCTTCCGGAAGGAAGGCCGCGGCGTCCCAGTCGTACCAGATGTCGGAGCCGTGCTCGGTGAAGAGGTCGGCGATATGGTGCATGATGCGGCCGTCCGCCATGACCTCGCCGCAGCTCTTGCAGTAGAATGCCGTGATCGGCACCCCCCAGGAGCGCTGACGGGAAACGCACCAGTCCGGCCGGTTCTCGATCATGCCGTAGATGCGCTCCTTGCCCCACTTCGGGATCCAGTTCACGGAGTTTATCTGGGTAAGGGCGTTGGCGCGCAGGTCGTTCTTCTCCATGGAGATGAACCACTGCTCGGTGGCCCGGAAGATGATCGGCCTCTTGCAGCGCCAGCAGTGCGGATAGGAATGGGAAATCTCCTTCTGCGCCAGCAGCGCGCCCACCTCGATCAGCTTCTCGATGACGTTCTTGTTGGCGTCGAAGACGAACTGGCCGGCGAAGAACTCGATGTTCTCGTAGAACTTCCCGCGGTTGTCGACCGGGTTGTAGATCTCCAGCCCTTCCTTGAGGCCCAGTTCGTAGTCCTCCTGGCCATGCCCGGGCGCGGTATGCACGCAGCCGGTACCGGCTTCGAGCGTGACATGCTCGCCCAGCAGAATGACCGAATCCTGATCGTAGAACGGGTGCCGGCAGAGCCTGCGCTCCAAAAGCGTGGAAGCGAAGGTCGCCACGACTTCACCCTCGGCCCCGATCTGCGCCAGGAAGCTCTCTTTCAGGCCGTCGGCAACGATCAGGTACTCGCCGGCAACCTGCAGTGCCACGTATTCAAGCTCCGGGTGAATCGCCACGGCTAGGTTCGCCGGGAGCGTCCAGGGGGTCGTGGTCCAGATCACCATGGAGGCGGCTTTTCCCGCCAGTTCCGGGATGACTGCGCCCAGATCTTCCTTCAAGGCGAACTTCACGAATACGGAGGGTGACTTATGGTCCGCGTACTCCACTTCAGCCTCGGCGAGCGCCGTGCCGCAGGAGGAGCACCAGTGCACCGGCTTCTTACCCTTGTAAAGGCCGCCGTTCTCGGCGAAGCGGGCGAGTTCGCGGGCGATGGCCCCTTCGTAAGAGTGGTGCAGGGTGAGGTACGGGGTGTCCCACTCGCCGAAGATCCCCAGGCGCTCGAACTCGGCGCGCTGAATCGCCACGAACTTGGCGGCGTACTCACGGCAAAGCTTGCGCATCTCCAGCTTGGAGATCTCGTGCTTCTTGGAGCCGAGGTTCTTTTCCACCTGCAACTCGATGGGGAGCCCGTGGCAGTCCCACCCCGGAACGTAGGGGGCGGCGAAGCCGTTCATCCGCTTACTCTTGAGGACGAAGTCCTTCAGTATCTTATTGAGGGCGTGCCCGATATGGATGTGGCCGTTGGCGTAGGGGGGGCCGTCGTGCAGGATGTAGCGCGGCTTCCCCTCTCCGGTTTCTTCTATCTTGGCGTAGAGCGCGGTGTCGGCCCACAGCTTCAGCATGGCGGGTTCGCGCTGGGGGAGATTCCCCTTCATGGGAAAATCGGTAAGGGGCAGATTGAGAGTTTCTTTATAGTCCATTTAAGCAGCCTCCGCTGTCATTAAAACTTGAGAAAAACGATTAAAACTACAAGGAAAACAGCGTAATGTCAAGCGTAAACAGGGATTTCTATTGTATTCGGTAAAGTCTGGTGGTATAAGAGCGCTGCTAATTAATGGAGGTGCACGCTCATGCATAAGCATGTTGATTCTTACTGGAATGGGATCATCAAGTCGATGGGACTCGTCTTCGGCGACATCGGGACCAGCCCCATATACACCTTGACCGTCATCTTCGCCATCACGAAGCCGACCGAAGCGAACATCTTCGGCATCCTCTCACTCATCGTCTGGACCCTGGTGATCCTGGTGACGGTGGAGTACGCCTGGCTCGCCATGAGCCTGGGAAGGAAGGGCGAAGGCGGCACCATCGTGCTGAAGGAGATCCTGGTCCGGCTTCTCAAGGGCGGGCGTTACCTCGGGGTGGTCAGCTTTCTTTCCTTCATTGGAGTCTCCCTACTGCTGGGGGACGGCGTCATCACCCCGGCCATCAGTATCCTTTCCGCGGTGGAGGGTCTGGTATTGATCCCCGCCTGCGCCGACCTTTCCCAGAACACGCTGATCTTTTTCGCCGCCTGCGTCGCGATCACCCTCTTCGTGTTCCAGTACAAAGGGACCGACAAGGTGGCACGCGCCTTCGGACCGCTCATGGTGCTCTGGTTTCTGGCACTCTCCGTCTCGGGGATCATCGCCATAGCGGGACACCCGGGAATCATTAAGGCGGTCAGCCCCTGGTACGCCATCAAGTTCTTTCTCGATAACGGCATGTCCGGCTTTTTCGTGCTTTCCGAGGTCATTCTGTGCGCCACCGGCGGCGAGGCACTCTACGCCGACATGGGGCATCTGGGAAGAAAGCCGATCCTGCGGGCCTGGTACTACGTCTTCGTGGCGCTCATCATCAACTACCTCGGGCAAGGCGCCTTCCTCCTTTCCCACCCGGACGCCAAGAACACCCTGTTCGGCATGGTGCAGAGCCAGTCCCAGTTCCTCTACATACCGTTTCTGATCCTGACCGTCCTGGCGACCGTCATCGCGTCCCAGGCCCTGATTAGCGGCGTATTTTCCATCGTGTACCAGGGGATCACCACCCGGATCATGCCGCTCATGAAGGTTGATTACACCTCGAGCCACCTGAAGTCCCAGATTTACATCGGTTCAGTGAACTGGTTCCTGATGATACTGGTCATCTTCATTATGCTGCTTTTCAAGAAATCCGACAACCTGGCGGCGGCTTACGGCTTGGCGGTCACCGGGACCATGGCGATCACCGGGATCATGATGACGCTCATCTTCGCCAACACGACCAAGAAGTGGAAGGTGCCGATCGCGCTCTTCGTCACGGTCATCGACTTCGTTTTCCTGATCGCCAACCTGAACAAACTCCCCCACGGCGGCTACTGGTCGCTCATCCTGGCCGGACTCCCCTTCGGGACCATCCTGATCTGGACCAAGGGACAGCGCGCCCTCTACAAGGCACTGCGCCCGCTCGACGCGGAGACCTTTCTGCTTTCCTACGAGCAGATCTACGCCAAGGGGCGCAACATCCCCGGGACCGGGCTCTTTTTCACCCGCGAATGGAACGTCGTCCCCCCCTACGTGGTGCACTGCATGATACGAAGCAATATCATCTACGAGCGTAACGTCTTCATCTCCATCATGAGGACCGACGAGCCGTTCGGTATCTGCTCCAAGCTGACCACCGCGCGTGGCACCGGGTTAGAATCCTACGAGATTTTTGCGGGTTATATGGAGGTGATCGACATCGAGGGATTGCTGAAGAAAAACGGCATCGCTGAGAAGGTCATTTTCTACGGCGTTGAGGACATCTCGACCAACAACCCGGCCTGGAAGGCTTTTTCTGTCATTAAGAAGCTCACCCCCAACTTCGTTCAGTTCAACAAGCTCCCCGTCAGCAAGCTGCAGGGCGTCCTGACCCGGGTGGAGATGTAAGGGGAAGACGGAGCTTTTCGGCTGGGCACTGCCTCGAAACGAAAAAGAAGCCGCTCCAGTCGGAGCGGCTTCTTTTTATTCCATCTCGGTTGCCGTTGCACGGTTTCAGCGCCACGCAACATCCCTCTTCCCGCACTATTACCGTTACGTTTCCTGCTTCAACGCGACGTAACGACACTTGTCCCGCCTAAACGTAATCGAGCTGGCTGCCCCAGTTGTCCCTCATTTGAATGCGGTGCAGCGCATTGAGACCTTTCACCTCGTAGGCGATCTTCTCGGCTTCAGCCTCGGTCAGACCGACCTTGGGGCGCACTCCCATCCAGTGGGTCGATTGTCCCGAGGGGGTTTCCAGCGGGCGGGGCATGGGAGGGCCTGGCTTGTATTTTTTGTCAAAGAACAGAGCTGCTTCGTACTGAGCTCCGTGCTTCACCAGGCAGATTTCCAACAGGGCGCCCGTATTCTGCAGGACTCTGTCAAGAATCAGTTCCTGAATTTCCATATCCTCCGGCATGTCTTTATATTCACTCATAGCTGCGCTCTCCAATGTCCCTTTCGGGGATCTGCCTAGATTAATTACGAGTTCTCTTCGGCGGGCCGCACAATTACTTTAACAGTATTTGTGACTGCTGCAACACGAGGAGGAGCAGGAGGAGAATCAGGTTAAGGTTGAGGTTAAGGTCGAGAGGATCTTAACCTTAACCTAAGCCTCAACCTGTCTCTAAGCCACCCGCAGCTTTACGACCAGCGGGAGATGGTCCGACGCGACGCGGGTCAGTTTGGTCTGGGGGATCTGGACACTCTCCACCTTCAGATCGGGGGAAACGAAGAGATGGTCGAAGCGCACCAGGGGGTGATGACTCGGAAAGGTCCATTCGGTATGTCCAAAGCCGAGGCTCACCTGCTCGTCACTCAGAGCGTCCTTGAGCCGTTTGTGCACCGTCGAACTAGGGAGTGCGTTTAAATCTCCGCAAAGTATCACGGGGCGGCGGCAGTCGGGGTGCTGAAGCCATTCCGGGCTGCAAAGCACCTTCACCTGGGAGGAGCGCTCGGGCGGGGTGAGCCCTAGGTGGGTATTAACGACCTGCAACAGGCGACCGCAAATCTCGATTTCCACCCAGAGCACCCCCCTGGGAACGATGGAGCGCCGCCTGGTTTCGGGGTGCAGCCCCCCCGCCCTGACCAGTCTCATGGGAAAGCGACTCAACACCACGTTACCGCAGCGCTCCCGCTCCATGAAGGTGAGGCCGGACTGCGATTCGAGCTGGGCCAGCTCATGGGCGAGGTCCAGGGCGGTGCCGCCCTCTTCAGGACGAAACCGGGCGCCGGGGAGTTCCTGAAGGGCGACGATGTCCGGCTGGTGGGCGTCAATTACCTGGGCGATGCGCAGTGCTGAAGTATGGCGGTCGTTGCCGATCAGGCGGTGGACGTTGTAGGTCATGATGGTGAACGAGCATTTTCTATGCGGCATGGCGTGCCTTACCCCAAAACCCCTGTAGGTTACCTTTCGGTGAGCTCGATTAAGCGCTAGTCTTCATTATACACGTTTTCCCCAGCGCAAGAGCCGTTTTCCTCTCGATCCCTACTCCTCTGGCAGCGCCCTCCCTGGCTCAGCGCGCTACCGAAGCTTCGGCCAACCCCGCCAGCACTGCCGTCAACTCGGCCACCCGGTACGGCTTGGCAATGGCGGCACAAAATCCGTAGCGGGTGTAGTCCGCCATGACCTCGTCATTCGAGTAGCCGCTGGAAACGATCAATCGGGCATCCGGGTGAAGGGCCAAAATCTGTTGCGCCGCCTCCTTGCCACCCATCCCACCCGGGATGGTGAGGTCCATGATTGCCGCCAGAAAGGGAGTCCCCGCCCCGGCAGCCTCACCGTACAGCGTAACGGCGTCCTCGCCATTGCCGCAGGCAGTCACCTGATAGCCGAGATGCTCCAGGGTTCGAGTGGTGAGGATTTGGATCAGTTCGTCGTCATCCATGACCAGAACCGCCCCCCCCACGTGTCTGCCATCCTCCCCGACCACCACGGCCTCGGCCGGACTGGCCGCTACCGCCCCGATCGAAGGTAGGTAGAACGTAAAGTCGGTCCCCCGTCCGACCAAGGAGCGCACCTCCACATGTCCGCCATGTTTCTTGACAATCGAGTGGACCGAGGCGAGCCCGAGGCCGCTACCGCCTGGCTTGGTGGTAAAGTAGGGGTCGAAGATCTTGTTATGGAGTTCCTCCGGCATACCGTGACCCTGGTCGGCAAAAATAACCCGGACATAATTCCCCGGGGAAAGAGCCGGTCGGTTGCCACTTGTCAGACTAACATTGTCCGCACTAACGATCAGCGTGCCACCGCTGGGCATCGCCTGGACAGCATTGAGTACGATATTGTGGAAGACCTGGCCCATCTGCCCCTCATCGGCCTCCATGGCGTGGAGTCCCTCGGCAAGGCGTATTTTCCCGATCACATTGGCGCCGCGCAGCGCCAGCGAAACGACTTCCTCAATAAGAGCATCCAGCGCAACGATCTTTTTGACCGGCGCCCCGCCCTTGGCGAAGGTCAGCAGTTGGGTGGCCAGTTCGCCCGCCCGCAAGGCGGCCTTCTCGGCGTATCCCAGTGGCTTGAAGGACGGGTGGTCCTGGTCCAGAAACAGCTGTGCCAAGGTGATATTGCCGAGAATGCCCGTCAAAATATTGTTGAAGTCGTGGGCAATTCCGCCGGCAAGCACCCCAAGCGACTCCAGTTTCTGGGATTTCAGGTGCTCGCTTTGCTGGGACTCACGCGCGGTTATGTCGGTAAAGATCACCAGAGTGCGACTGCCCGCCCCTTGCCGGTTGATAAAAATGTGGCGGATCGAGCCGTCCTTGCAAGTGATGTTGACTTTTTTGGGCGGGATGGGCGTGCCGTCGGCCTGGGCCTTCGCCTGATCGGCCTTGCTGGCCGCGACATGTTCCTGGCGATAGACGGCATCCGGATAGGCCAGCGCATACCAGGTTTTCAGATCCGGTAGCTCCGCGAGGCTGTAGCCGAATTGCTCCTCGAAGCAGCGATTGAGGTAGGTGACAGACCCGTCGGGTTCTACCAGGGCGACCCCCACAGGCATCACCTCCATCAGATCCCTGAGGGTCTCCTCGCTTTCCCGGAGCGCCATCTCTGAGGCCTTACGCGCGGTGATGTCGCGCAGGATAACCTGCACGGCCGGTTTGCCCTGATAGGTGAGTTGAGTACCCAGCGCTTCGACGTCGAAGGTACTGCCGTCCAGCCGGAGCATCTTTTCCTCGTTAGGCACATTGGTATGCCCCACTACTAACTTTGACGCCTCGATACGCTCCCTGACCAGGGTTCTGAACTCGGGATGGACAATCGAATCAACCGTTCGGCCCAGAAGCTGATCCGCCCTGCCGGCTCCGAAAAGGCGCAGGGCCGAGGAGTTGGCAAAGAGAAGGACTCCATCCCGGTGCATCAGGATCGCGTCGGGTGACGATTCTACCAAGGTCCGGTAGCGCTCCTCGTTTTCCTGCAGGGCATTTTGCTGCCGCTGCACGGTCTCGATCATCCGGTTAAACGCGTCGGTCAGGGTGAGAATCTCGTGGGAAGAGCCTGCAGCGTCGAGCCGGGTCAGGACGGTCGCCTGCTCCATGAGCTCAACCTGTTCGATGACCTTCAAAAACGGCTTGGTGAGATATTTCATCAGCTGCCAAACCAAGACCAGCATAATGAGCGTGGCGACAGCTACTCCCAGGGTCAGGTTAATCCAGGTTTGATGGATGACCGCCTTCATCAGGGCGTTGTGCTGATCGTCCATGGAGTGCTTGAGCCCCCTTTCCAGGTAGGCAAAGGCAAAAAATGATAATAACGATATGGAAACCACAAAGAGTACGGAGATCCTCAGTGCGATGATGGTTCTTAAACTTGCCTTTTTCTGGCGTAAAGACGCCTTCGGTTCCCTGGGCCAATGCATAGCTCTGTCCTATTCCATTTTAGCGCCGGGCCAAAATACCACGGCAGGAGCGACCGGTGTCCCCCACGGGGACATTCCGGTGCAAAAAGTTAAACGTGATAGTCGTTGTTACAGAAATGATGCCAGCGTTATTAAGCTCACAATGTCGGCGAGTTACTGACAAGGCAATAAGAGCAGTGTCCGCCGGGGGTACACTTTGCTCCCTAGGGGCCCAGCTATTCCTTTTTTAAAGGCGCTCTTAGCAATCCCCATCCTCACACTCCGCCGCACTCCCAACGATTTAATGAGCATCTTTGCGTCTTGAGGCATCTTTTCTGGTAAACTGGATACTATGAACCTGCCCCTTCACAGCTGCGCCATCTCCGGGAAAGAAATTCTCAGCTACTGCGTCCGTGGGAGCGGGCCTATCAAACTGGTACTGCTCCATGGCCTGGCATCCCGCTCGGAAACCTGGACCGATCTGCTGCCCCTTTTTCCTCCGGAAAGATACACCCTGTATCTGGTCGAGCTCCTCGGTTCCGGAGCATCCTCCAAGCCGCGTGGTGCCGATTATTCAATTCTGGCCCACAGCCGCCGTCTGCTCGCGTTTCTGGAAGGTGAAGAACTTTCAGAGGTGACCTTGGTTGGGCATTCGCTGGGAGGCGCCGTGGTCCTTCTGGCGAGCATCGAGGCGCTGCGGGGGAAAAGAGAGGGTCTACTGAGATCGGTTGTGGTGATGGCCGGGCCGGGGTACCTGCAAAGCCTTCCCCTGATCGCCCGGCTGTTCCGGCGTCCTTTGGCAGGGGAGCTCTTCATCCTGGCACCGGCACCCATAGCATGGGTTAAGATTGGTCTGCGCGCCGCCTATTACGACCACCGACTGGTCGATCGGGAGCACATCGCCCGCTACGCCCCTTGTTACCAGGACCGGAGCGCCAAGAGGGCGCTGGTGGAAACCTGCCGCCAGTTGGTCCCCTCCGACTGCGACGAGATTTCTACCTGGTACGGCCGGCTCCGCCTTCCCATGCTCCTTCTTTGGGGGCGACAGGACCGCATTGTCCCGCTTTTCCAGGGGGAGCGCCTGGAAAAGGCCGTTCCGGGAGCGCGGCTCGTGGTCATCGAGGAGTGCGGCCACAACCCGCAGGAAGAAAAACCGAGGGAAACCTTCGAAACCATTGATCGATTCGAAAAGCAACTCCCTCCCCTTCGGGGGGGACTGCCGTTGGATTAAGGAATATCCGATGCAAGAGGCGATGCCTTATCCCCCCTATGAAATAGGGGGGAAGCCGAACGAAGAGAGGCAGGGGGGTTGGGGTACTGCTGGGTCCAGTCGGGGGGGATGGGAGAAGTGAGATTTTGATTGATAGCCGGAAAAAACAAAAGCCGCTTTTTTTAGGAGCGGCTTTAAGTCAAACGTGTTAGCAAAGGTCGTGCTTATTTGCCCAGGACTTTTTTAGTCTGGCCTACCTTTTCCTGAACTTTCCCGACGATTTTTTCATCCTGTCCTTCAATCGCCACGCGGGGATTATTCAAAGCCTTACCAGTAACTTCTTTTATTTTACCCTTTGTTTCATGAAATTTACCTTGAATCCTGTCTTTCGTGCTTTCTTTCATTAGTCACACCTCCCTTAACAGGTGCTGTGCTCTGTATGTTTTCATTTTATTATCTTTGTTTATCCGCAGCAATATAAATCGTAGTCGTTATTTATTTTTATGAGATGACCCGAGCTCCAATTAAAGGCAAGAGGTTATTTCTGTTATTAGTGTTGCCAACACTCCACACTTCAATATCATTTCCCTCTCACTTCACCAGGATCCTTTCGCTCACCCTATTTCACGGACCTTGAAGAATCTCCCTTTGATTTTATTCCCACTTAGACAGGTCAGGGCCCGCGCCGCGCTTGCCCGCATAACCGCCACGTAGGCGTGGGAATCAAAGACATCAATCTTGCCGACTTCGCTACCGGCAATCCCCCCCTCGCCGGTCAAGGCGCCGAGGATATCGCCGGGGCGCATCTTGTTTCTGCGCCCGCCGTCGATGCAGATGGTCACCATGGGCGGCACCAAAGGGCCGCCCGCAGCCGGCACCAGCGAGGCCAGTTCCCCTCTTGCGATCGGGCTTCCCGAGGCGGCTTCCAGCGCCTGCACGCGCCGGCTTTCCAGGGCCGTCACCAGGCTGAGAGCCAGACCCTGTTCACCGGCGCGACCGGTGCGACCGATGCGGTGAATGTGGATTTCCGGGTCCCGGGAGAGCTCGTAGTTGACGACTGCCGAAAGGTCCTTGATATCGAGCCCGCGTGCTGCCACGTCGGTTGCCACCAGTACCGAGGCGCTCTTGTTGGCGAACCGGAGCAGCACCAGATCGCGATCACGCTGCTCCAGATCGCCGTGGATGGCGAGAGCCGAAAAACCGCGCTTGACCAGGTCCTCGGCCACCTCCTGGCACTCCTTCCTGGTGTTGCAAAACACCAGCGTCGATTCCGGCCGGTAGTGCCCGAGGACCCGAGCCAGGGCCGCGCTACGCTCATAGATGCTCTCCACCTCGTAGAGCATCTGGGCGATGACGCCCTCTTCATGCTCCTCATCGACACTGACCACGACCGGCTGGTGCTGGATATCTGCGCTCAGCGCGGCGATCTGCTCCGGGTAGGTGGCCGAGAAGAGCAGGGTCTGTTTCTTTTTCGGAGTCGCGGCAATGAGCGCACTGATTTCTTCTTGAAATCCCATGTCGAGCATCCGGTCCGCTTCGTCGAGCACCAGGGTCTGCAGGGAGGCAAGCTCCAGGCTACCGCGGCGCAGGTGATCGAGGAGCCGGCCGGGCGTGCCGACCACGACGTGGGCGCCATGCTGCAGCGACGCCATTTGCGGGCCGAAGGGGACGCCTCCGCAGAGGCACAAGACCCTCAGGTTGTCGGTGCAGCGGGCCAGGCGGCGCAGTTCCTTGCCGACCTGGTCGGCAAGTTCGCGGGTGGGGCAGAGCACCAGCGCCTGCACGCGCGAGGAGCTGACCTCGATGCCGGTCAAAAGCCCGATGCCGAAAGCGGCGGTCTTGCCGGAGCCCGTTTTAGCCTTGGCGATCACGTCCTTTCCGGCCAGGATGAGCGGCAGGCTGTGGGCCTGGATCGGCGTCATTTCGGCATAGCCCAGGGACGCAAGGTTCTTCAACATGGGAGATTTCAAGTGGAGTGCGGAAAATGCGGTAGGGGTCATGGGAACTCTCTTTTAGCTGATACCCTACCTCAGGCGGAACTATTCGTCCAGCTTTCTGTGGCGGAGCCTGCTACGGGGCGATGTTTCACTTGAGGCTTGGCTGCTCGACAGTATCCCCCCTGCGAAGTAGGGGGGAAGGCTCGCGGAGCGAGACAGGGGGGTCCTCCTCCCGGTGAGCCCCCCCT
>Ga0209123_1000881_pt1 | contig 34033 bp, 25 predicted proteins | sample BarGraIncu00431A_FD_184500 | JGI IMG/M metagenome (GOLD analysis project Ga0209123, IMG submission 184500) | Arctic peat soil microbial communities from Barrow, Alaska, USA - Barrow Graham LP Incubations 004-31A (SPAdes) (version 2) | ecosystem: Environmental > Terrestrial > Soil > Wetlands >... | reverse complement strand
CCAGAACCCTGGGCTTTATACATCCGGTAACCGGTGAAGAAATGATTTTTGAATGTCCTTTACCGGAAGATATGCAATTATTAATTGAAAAATGGAGGGGTTACGTAGCCTTCAGAGAATTAGAATACTAAAATGGAAAATCGTAAAATAGCAATTGTATGTGGGGGCGATTCCTCCGAAATGGAGGTCTCCCTGAAAAGTGCCCAAGGCCTTTTTTCCTTTATTGATAAATCGAACTATAGTGCGTGGATTGTCGTTATACAGAAGGGCAACTGGTCTGTTCGCCTTAATGACGAAGAAACCACACCGATAGACAAGAATGATTTTAGCTTTAAACAAAAGGGTGAAAAAATTAGTTTTGATTTTGCCTGGATTACCATTCACGGTACACCGGGTGAAGACGGTCTCCTACAAGGCTATTTTGATCTTATTGGACTGCCATTCAGCTGTTGCGATGTATTGGCTGCTGCTATCACTTTCAGTAAATTTACGTGCAACCAGTTTTTAAAAGGCTTTGGCGTCATGGTGGGAGAGTCTGTATTGCTTCGGCAAGGACAATTCATTGGTGATAAGGATGTGGTAGAGACCGTTGGCTTACCCTGCTTTATTAAGTGTAATGTAGGAGGTTCAAGCTTTGGAGTGACAAAAGTTAAAAAGACAGAAGATATCCAAGATGCCATAACCAACGCTTTTGCTGAAGGGCAGGAAGTCATTATTGAATCCTTTTTGAGCGGAACGGAAGTGACCTGTGGTTGCTTCAAGACCAAAAAAGGGGCTCATCTTTTACCGGTCACAGAAGTTGTGAGTCAAAATGAGTTCTTTGATTACGATGCTAAATACAAAGGTCAGGTTCAGGAAATTACTCCTGCACGAATACCGGATGAGACGCGCGATCGTATCCAGTCTATTACTTCCATGATTTATGATATTCTTGGATGTAAGGGGATTATCCGGGCAGATTACATCATCACCGATGAAGGCATCAAATTGCTCGAAGTAAACACCACTCCAGGAATGACTACAACCAGTTTCATTCCCCAACAAGTTGCTGCAGCCGGAATGAAAATGAGTGAAGTGATGAGTGAAATTATAGAAGATTGTTTCTCTGTATCCATTTAATATATTATATACTATGGAAGCTCAAAAATACGATGATATTCGTCCTTATAGAGAGGAAGAAATGCCAGAAGTGATGAACCGTTTGTTATCGGATCCACAGTTTTGTTCCATCATGTCAAAAGCAAATGCCGGAATCCCTATAGAGGAATTGAAGACAAAATTGCGACAACTAAAGAACATCTACGACTTTCAGGTCAAATTCATTTGCCCGATGCTTTATATGCTGGTTAAAGAACATGCAAGTTCACTCGATATGTCCGGATTCAAATATCTGGATAAATCGAAGTCCTATACATACATCTCCAATCATCGGGATATTATTCTGGACTCCGCTTTTTTAGATATACTCCTTGTAGAGAAGGGTTTGGATACCGTTGAAATAGCAATTGGAGACAACCTTTTAATCTATCCCTGGTTAAAAGACCTGGCACGTTTAAACAAAACTTTTTTGGTGAAACGTGGACTTCCAATTCGCCAGCAACTGAGTGCTTCCATTGAACTATCCTCGTATATGCATTACACCATAGAGGAAAAAAATCAGTCCATCTGGTTGGCTCAACGAGAAGGCCGTGCCAAGGATTCAAACGACCGTACCCAGGAAAGTGTTCTTAAAATGTTAAATTTAGGAGGATCCGGTAGCGTTTTGGAAAACATTGCATCTATGAATATAGTTCCGGTTTCCATATCCTATGAATACGATCCCTGTGATTATCTCAAGGCTATGGAAATGCAGTTAAAACGAGATAATCCTGATTACAAAAAAAATCAGCAGGATGATTTGTTGAATATGCAGACCGGACTCATGGGTTACAAAGGACGTATTTTTTATAAAATGAACCCATGCATCTCAGATGAACTCTTAAAAATGGAGGCGGGTATGCACAAGAATGAATTGTTTGAAAAAATTGCAAAATTAGTGGATAGGAATATTCACCTGGGTTATCATCTTTATCCCGGCAACTACATTGCGTCGGATCAGTTGGATGGTTTAAACCGATTTGCTCACAGCTATTCTGCTAATGAAAGAGATCATTTTCTTGCTTATCTCAAGCAACAGCTGGATAAAATAGATATGCCAAATAAAGAGGAGGATTTTCTTCGTAAGCGTATGCTTGAAATGTATTCCAATCCATTAAAAAATAAATTGGAAGTAGAATCAAGTATTTAAAATAAACACATAATTGAATGAAAAGCTGGATTCCGACCTTATTTTTAGTGTTACTCGCCTTTTCTGTAACCTCTTGTCTAAAGACGGGTGATGATACTACATCCTATTATGATGTTATTGCAACGTTGACTACTGTCGATGATTACCCTACGTTTCAAACAGATGATGGAACGACTCTTAGTTGTACGAATAAAGTGACTACAGACTCTGCCAATTTTAAAATTGGAACCCGTTTTTACTTGCGCTATGAATTTAGTGATACGATTGGTCATGCTTTAAAGAACTATCCAATCGCAGTTGCTAAATTGTGGAAAGTGGATACCAAGGATTTTGTTTCAATTGAAAAAGATTCTACAGATAACTACTACAACCAGGCTCTAGAAAGTGTTTATATAATAGACATTGGTGGCAATTACTTTAATATGGTTTTTAACACCTATGGCCAAAGTGGAATAACGGATACATATGAATTGGTACGCACAAAGGATGTTGAAAGTACCTCTCCTCAGGATACCTTGCCAACCATCTATTTTGAACTCAGACATAATGTCAATACAGCAAATTCTGCTATTTACAATTCTAGGTTTGCCAGTTTTAAACTAAGTCCGCTTTTGACTGAATTCCCATTGGCAAAGGAGTTTAAACTCAATTTGAAATGGCTGGTTTACCCAAATACAACTCAAAATAATTATGTTTTCTCCTATGTGCCCGCTTCTACAAATTTAACATCGGCTAGTTTAATTAAAAGTAATCTGAAATCAGTAAAGAATCTATCCTTTTCAAAAAGTAGTTTCACCGCTGGCTTTTAATTCTTTTTAAAAGATGTTCAAACTGTGCAAAAATAGCTTTACACTGATTCTGTTAATTTTCCTTGCTTGTTCGTGCAGCAACACGGAGACCAGTTATCTTGTAGAGCTTTGCGTTGTAAAAGAAAGAGGAGATCAATCACTTTACCTTCTTTCTGACGAGGGGCATATTCTTTATCCATCTTCATCCTTGGATTCTGAGAAATATGTTGCCGGTCAACGTTTCAGAGTTACCTATATAAAGATGGAAGGTGGAGCGTCTTTATCGAAAGATGAAGCTGTAATTGACATCAAGTATATGTTACCTGTTTTGATAAAGGATGCTGTTTCTGCTAAAGACTTTACAGATAAAAATATTAATGACCCTATTTGGCTGGTTTCACAGCCATGGCCGGGAGGAGGTTATTTGAATTTTGAGTTTGTGTTCGGACTTACAGACACAGCAGTAAAACATGGAATCTATCTGGTGCAGGATTCCTTAGTCCATAAATCGAATATGTATAAGATTTATCTCACTTTCGGACATGATGCCAATAAAGATGCTTCCTCTGCAATGGGAACAGCTTTAGCTTCTTTCCCATTGAACTCGATTACTGATATTCAGCGTGCTGACAGCTTAATCATATATGTTCTGGAGGGTACTAAAGAGCAAATCTACAAGCTGGTTGTCACCGATGAATTTAAATCAGGCAATTGATTCAAAACCTGGTTTAGGAATCTATTGTTGAGTCGTTTTCTTCTATTATTTCTTTTTTTTCTATTGTTTCATCTTCCTTTGAGTAATGGTAGGATACCAAATTCTCAATTAAACCTCCTGCTATTACAAACCGCTCATAATAGGAGATGATCAGTGTTGTCATGGGCAATGCTATAATCATTCCTACCACCCCGAACAATGAGCCCCATATTGACAAAGAAAGGAGTATGACGGCCGGATGAAGTCCAGTTGCATCGCCCATGATCTTCGGTGTAAGTATTAACTCTTCAATGAACTGAACAACCGCAAAAACTGCCAAAACGGAAATCAATACCCAGAAAAAGTTCTGATTGTATTCTGCAGCTTTAATGGCTCCCAGCATGATAGCAGGGATAAGGGCGAAAGTCTGCATGTAGGGTATCATATTCAAAAAACCAACAAAAAGTCCGAAAGCGATAGAGAGTGGAAGTCCAATGATGCTGAATCCTGTTGCATACAAAATGCCGGCAATCAACGCAATTAATGCCTGACCACGAAAATAGCTGTTCATCCCGTTTTTTACATCTTCACCAATTTGAAGAATAAACGGACGGTAATTTTTTGGAATCAGATTAATCCACTCCTTTGAAATCTTTTCATAATCCTTGAGGATAAAGATCAGGTATAAAAGAACCACAAAGACAATAATCAGGTTTAATAGAATGCTACCTGCACCTGTAATCAAATCCCAGACTTTTGGTAACAGTCCTTTGAGTAAGCTTTCCAGATTTTGATAATCCAGTCGACTTTGAATATCTATGCCTGTCAGAAACTTCTGGATACTTTCCATAATTGCCGGTGGTAAGTTCCAGCCATATCTTGGGTCAGTCAGGAATTGGTTGATTATGACCCCTGCTTTTTGAGCTTCATTTAAAATTGGAGGAATCAGCAAATATCCAATCAAGGTGAGAATACCGAAGACCGTTAAAAGTGTTAAAGTTAAAGACAGTATCCGATTCTTCAGTTTGAGCTTGTATTGGAAAAATCCCATCAGTGGATACATCAGATAGGCAAAAAGCCAGGCAATCAGAAAAGGAAGAAGCACACTGCTCAAGCGATTGATAAGAAGACCGGCAGCAAGGATAATTATAATTCCGATGATAATCCGTATCACCCTGTCCAAGGTGAACGGTTTTCTATTGACATTGTTCATAACGAATGTGTTTTGGACAAAGATACATTTATTTTACTTTTAGGATCAAAACTCTAACAAATGTACCCTTAATTCACCTTATCTTTGTAAAAAATACTCAATGTTGTCAAAAAAGTTTCTTCATCTAGTCCTATTTTTTTGCCTGTTTTCAACGGCAGAAGCACAGGTGACGAAGATGTTCGGAAAACAGGCTTATAAACATGCCTCAGTTGGAGTTTGCGTACTTGATATGAATTCCTCCAAAAAAATTGTTGACCTGAATACACAACTGTGTATTGAACCGGCATCTGTTGTCAAGCTGGTCACAACGGCTGCCGCTTTAGAGATTTTTGGACCTGACCATCGGTTTGAAACACGAATCGAATATACAGGAAAAATCGAAAATGGGATTCTTCATGGAAACCTTTGGATTAAGGGGGGGGGCGATCCAAGTCTGGGTTCCCGCCAGACAGGTGAAAATCCGGAGGCTTTTATGATTCAATGGGTGGAGGCTGTCAAGAATGCAGGTATCTATGAAATTGATGGTAACGTTTTGGCGGATGCAAGCTTGTTTGATGATGAACCGGTTTCACCATACTGGTTGTGGGAAGATATGGGCAATTATTATGCCCCCGGCATTTTTGGCCTTGCCGTTTTTGACAACAGTTTTCAGTTGGAACTGAAATCCGGAGCAGTCGGTTCTAAACCTGAAATAGTTTCAGTGAAACCATTGCTTCCCCAACTGACCATCGATAACAATCTGACTGCAGTCGATAATAATCTGGATAGCGCCTATTTGTATGGAGCTCCTTATCAATGGGAAAGACGTGTTTTTGGGACCATCCCGGCAAACCGTTCCCACTTTATCATCAAAGGTGATATGCCTGATCCCCCCGGTTTTTTGGCTGGTTACTTTCGCGATGCGCTTGTGAAGAGTGGAGTATCTGTAAGAGGGAAGGCTTTTTCCACGAGATTCCCAAATGAAGCAGTGCAAGAGGCTTCCACACCTTCAAAAATAGTATGTAGAACTCCTTCCATCCCCTTGTCTCAAATGATACGCATCATTCATGAGAAAAGTGACAATCTGTACACGGAATATTTATTAAGACACCTGGCTTTAACCGTTTCAAATAAACCGGCTTCTGCCCGTAATGGCATTCAGGTTGTACGGAATTTTTGGCAGAAAAAAGGATTGGATGTTTCAGCCTTGTATTTGTCCGATGCATGCGGACTTTCACCGAACGATAGGGTTTCTGCAGGTTTCCTGGCAGAAATGCTGAGCTATATGTCCCAAAAAAGCAAGTATGCATTGATCTTTAAATCCTCTTTTCCTTTGGCCGGACTGGAAGGTTCCGTATCCGGATTTCTTAAAGGAACAACTCTGGAAGGAAAACTTCGCCTGAAAAGCGGATCCTTTCAATCCGTAACCTCCTATGCCGGATTTTATGAACAACAAGGCAAATCCTATGTTGTTGTTCTTTTGGTAAATTATGCTGATGCAAATAGATTACAGATTCGTAAGGATATGGAAAATTTCTTGTTATCACTTTGATTTTTTTAGTACTTTTGTGGCTGAAATAAAAGCTTTCTATGGATACTGAAAACAGACTTAGTCGCGAACTGGCAGAGTTAAATCTTTTAGTGCGAGGGTTGGCAAAAATTCCTGCTTTTCCCGCTGAATTACTTGAACTTATCTCAGCCAAAGTTGAGTCTATCTTAAGTTTAACATCTCAATCAAATGATATGGTTGAAATGGAAAACTTTTCCGAAATTGAACTCATCATAAACAATCAGGAGCAACCGGAAATAGGTTCTGCCGATGTAATGTATTCTGACGTGCAAAGAGTCAATGACCTGCTGGAACAAACACGCAGGATTGATTTTACAAGATCCCTGACATTGAATGACCGTTTTCGTTTTCAACGTGAATTCTTTGAAAATGATTCTCAGAAAATGACAGAAGTTTTTGCAGCAATCAATGAAACTCTGACCCTGGAAGAAGCGCTTGATTATTTACGTGGTGTTTGTACGATTGATGAGTCCTTCGAATCTTTCCAGGATTTTTACAATATGCTCAGTTTGCATTTTACTGGTTTATCAAATCGTAGTCCGTTTAATTGACCCTATGGCAAAGCTTACTATAGTGCCGACTCCTGTCGGAAATTTGGAAGATATCACCCTGAGAGCCATCAGAGTATTAAAAGAGTCCGATCTTATCCTTGCGGAAGATACCCGCACCACTTCCCATTTGTTGAAACATTTCGATATCCAGACCCGCATGCAGTCTCACCACAAGTTTAATGAACACAAAACGGTGGAACAGATTGCTACCCGTATTCTAGCCGGTGAAAATATTGCTTTGGTTTCTGATGCAGGAACTCCATGCATATCAGATCCTGGATTCATGTTGGTGCGTCAATGTGTCCAGATGGGTGTAGAAGTGGAGTGCCTTCCGGGAGCCACTGCCTTTGTGCCTGCACTGGTTGATTCAGGTCTGCCCAATGACCGCTTTCACTTTGAAGGATTTCTCCCTCCCAAAAAAGGCAGACAAACCAGGTTGAAGGAACTGGCAGTCTTGCCGGTCAGTTTTATTTTATATGAGTCTCCCTATCGGGTCCTGAAAACGCTTACACAGCTGTCTGAGTTTTGTGGGCCAGACCGTTTGGCGTCTGTTACCCGTGAAATCAGCAAGGTCTATGAACAAACTGTTCGGGGTACTCTGGCGGAACTGGTAGCTCATTTCACCGAAACGGAACCCAGAGGTGAGTTTGTCATGGTTATAGCTGGCTTGAGTGATAAAAAAGTAATAAATGAAATTTCCTGATTTCTGATATAAAGTATAAAAACTAAGTGGTAAAAAATAAACGTATGAAAAAATGGATGTTTTGCTTGCTTATTCCCATGGTGATGACAAGCTGCAATTACAAAACGGATGCTTATAAATCCCTGGAACAGGAAAAGGATTCCCTTTTACTGCAAGAACAAAAGAAAACCTCTCAATTGAATCAGATGATGGCTGTCATGGATCTGATAGAGGAAAACTTTGACCAAATCAAGGAAGCTGAGAATTATGTCACATTCCAGACTAAACAGGAACAAATTACAGACGACAGCATGTCAAAAGTAGTGGAAGATCTGGATTTGATAAAAAATACCTTGATCGATAACAGAAAACAGATTGCGAGTCTGCAACAGCAACTCTCAAAAAGTAAATCGGCATCGAGGAGTCTTAAAAAACTGATAGACCGCCTGAACAAAAAGATTGAAGACCATACGTTAGTTATCACTCAACTTCAGGAACAACTGGCTCTAAAAGATATCCGTATTAAGGAACTCGATGAATTGGTCATTTCATTGAACACCAGCGTGGAAGGACTTCAGACAAATGTATCCGAAAAAGAGGAGCAACTTTCTTCTCAGGACAAACAGATGAATAAGGTCTGGTATGTTTTCGGAACACGCAAGGAATTGAAAGAACAGGAAATCTATACAAGAAACGGATTGCTGGAAGAAGGATTCAACAAAAACTATTTTCTGGAAGCTGATTTAAGAAATTTGACAGAATTATCACTCTACTCCAAAAAGGCAAAAATCCTGACCAATCATCCTTCAAGCAGTTATGTTTTGGAGAAAGTCAATGATTATCTGGTATTAAAGATTACAAATCCGACTAAATTCTGGGAGATTTCCCGCTATTTAGTTATAGAAGTTAATTAAGTAGTTTTTTTGGATTTATAGAATTTCATTTTTATAGTGCACCAAGTCAGCATAAAGCGTGATTTGGTGCATTTTTTTTGGTTTTTTTGCAATAATTAGGACCTTTATTCATTTAATTATGTGATATTTATATTATATATTAGTTAAATAATATCTAATATAAATACTTGAATAACTGTTTTTTTAATTCTAACAATTTTACTTTGACTGTTTTGTTATATAGCTAATATACAGATTTATAACATGTATAATATAGGGCGATTCACTATGTTTACCTGTTTTTTTTAGTATTTATACTGAATAAATAATTTTTATGTACTTTTTTTTATAAAGGAAAATATTTAAAAACGTTAATTCTTTCAAAAAAGTGTATATATTTGTGAGGCTTGTTAAATAGAGTTAATGTCAAAGTGCACTGCTTGTTAAAATTGTTTTTTATTGTATGTGCATCACTTTTTTCTGGAATTAATGTCTATTTATTCTTCTTTACTAATAAATTTAATAAGAGATCAATCTGTTGAATATTAATGAATTAAAAGTTAAATTATGAGAAAACTGACATTTTTGTTAGCCTGCCTTTTTTTTGTAGGTATTGGTTTTGTTCAGGCTCAAACTGTTTCTGTATCAGGGAACGTTATCTCATCAGAAGATAATATTGGTATCCCAGGTGCTACAGTTCGGGTAAAAGGTGCTAATTTAGCAACAATGACAGATGCAAATGGACATTTTAGTTTAAAAGCACCTTCTGCAAAAGATGTTTTGGTTGTTTCCTTTGTAGGCATGCTTGCAAAAGAAGTAACTGTTGCTCCTGTTGTATCTATTGTTCTTAATCCAGACACGAGAGCTCTTGAAGAAATTGTTGTGACTGGTTATGGTGTCACAACGAAAAAAGCATTTACAGGCGCTGCCTCAACATTAAAAGAGGATGTTCTTGCCGCTAGGATTGATGCAAACCCAATTAATGCTTTGCAAGGTAATGTTGCCGGGCTTCAGATGAATCTTGGGTCTGGTCAACCTGGTGCACCTTCTACGGTGTTTATTCGCGGACGTAATTCTATTAATTCAGGAACTCAACCTTTATATATTATTGATGGTGTGCCGATTGAAACAGAAAATGTAGGAATTCGTAGTGATGAAGGTCAAACTCTTACCCCACTATCTACATTGAATGCAGAAGATATAGAAACAATTACTGTTTTGAAAGATGCTACTTCTACCTCTATTTATGGTGCAAGAGCAGCAAATGGTGTAATTGTTATTACGACAAAAAGGGGAAAAGCTGGTTTCTCTGTGAATTTTTCAGCAAAAGTTGGTCAGGAAGCCATGTCGAACATTCCTGATAGCTATAAAATGGTTGATAAGGCTAAATATTATGAATTGTCTGTTGAATCACTTCTTAATGCTCAGCAATATGCATCTGGGTTAGGTCAAACTTCATATTTCGAATATTATAACGAAGGATATGGATTAGGATTTACTTATGATGCTGCCGGAGCAAAAGATTTTCTAGGCTGGTATACTGGTACAGATGTTAGTGATTCAAATAAAGCTGATGTGAATTGGTTGGATGAAGTGACCCGTACCGGTCTTATTCAAAACTACAGTCTTGATATAAGGGGCGGTGGTGAATTAGCAACATCACCCAAATATTTTTTCTCCTTGGATTATCTGGATAATAAAGCTATGGTTATCGGTAAAGATCTAAGCCGTTATTCAATGCGTTATAATTTTGATCATTCACCTTCCAACACATTCAAGTTCGGTTTTAGTACAAACTTGTCATACACATTGATCAATATGGGTGCAGGCGGTGGCTATTATTCAGACCCTATTACCCAGGCTTATATGCTAACTCCGAATACCCCGGTCAAAAATACAGATGGAAGTTGGAATTTTGCTACGGTAAATGGGTACAATCCTGTAGCTCAAAGAAGCGAATTGGGAGATAAGAGTACTGCCAAGCAATATAGGGCATTGTTATCACCTTATTTTCAATTGAATTTTAACAAAAACTTTTTCTTCTTGTCTCGTGAAGGACTTGATGCTTATATTCTTGATGAGTTTGGTTATTGGTCTTTCCTTTCGCCCCAAGGTAAAGATATGAAGGGTATGGGAGAAAATAGTTATTCAGCCAGTATGCTATTGACTACGACCAATACATTCAATTATATCAATAAATTTGGGAAAAGCGATATCAATTTATTGGTTGGACAAGAAGGTCAAATTACTCATGTTAAAGAGACATACCTCGATGGTACCAATTATCCAGTTGACTATTTGAATGAAGTGTCTTTGGCTTCTGTGCCTGGTGAAGCTTCCACAACACAGAGAGAACTGAAATTGTCATCTTTCTTTTCGCGTGCTGAATATAGTTACGATAACAAATACTATTTGTCAGGAAGTTTTCGTTATGATGCTTCTTCACGATTTGGCGCAAACCACCGTTGGGCACCATTCTCTTCTATCGGTTTGAAGTACAGGCTTTCATCCGAAGACTTTATGGCTTCTACATCAGATTGGTTAAATGACTTCACTATTCGCACCAGTTATGGAACATCCGGTAACCAACAGGTTGGAACAGGCTATTATGCTTCTCGTGATCTTTGTGAATTTGGTTATAACTACAATAGTTTGCCAGGAAGCGCCCGCTCTCAATTCGGAAACGAAAATTTGAAATGGGAACAAACAGCAAAATTCAACTTAGGTATAGACTTTGAAATATTTGACAGAATCTCTTTTACAGCCGATATCTATGATCATCAAACAAAAGATATGGTTTTTGGTGTACCTGTATCCAGAACTACTGGTCTATCTGAAATTTATACAAATATTGGCCAATTGTCAAATAAAGGTATTGAACTTGCCTTAAATATAAACTTGATTAAAACAAAAAATATTGATTGGGCTGTTTCTCTAAATGGATCCAAAAATGTCAATAAAATCATAAAATTGAGCACGGATGATCCTATTGAAGGCACATATACCATTATTGAGAAAGGGTATGACATTTATACTTTTAAAATGAAAGAATGGGCTGGTGTTGATCCTCAAACTGGTCTTGGTCTTTGGTATAAGAATGCTACAGGTAATGAAACGACCTCGGAATATTCAAAAGCGACTAAAAGATATATGGGAAAAGCAAGTCCGGATTTTCAAGGTGGTTTTTCTTCGAACTTGAGATTTAGGAATTTTGATATGTCTATGCAATGGAATTATTCTATTGGTGGACAAATTTATGGCAGTAATCTCCGTTACGATGAACAGAATGGTAATTCTTTCGGTAATAATTATACCAATTATGTTTATGATCATCGTTGGAAAAATCCGGGGGATATTGCAGAAGTTCCAATGTTGATTTTTGCCACTGGTAATAGTGCTAGTTCTCATTCTTCCCGTTTTTTGATGGATGCTGACTATTTAAAGCTACGTTCTTTGTCATTAGGTTATACTATTCCTAAAAATGTATTATCGAGGCTGGCAATGAAGAGTGCACGGATATTTGTGAATGCTGAAAACCTATACACTTTTAGTGCAAAAAATTATAGAGGTTTTGATCCTGCAAGTGTAGATGCTTCAGGTATTCAATGGTGGAACTATGCAACTCCTCGTACAGTGATGTTTGGTATTAACGTAGGGTTTTAATATTTAATAAGTGAACATATGAAAAAGATAGTAAAATATATATTGATTTTCGTGTTAGCATTGAGTGTTACTCAATGTAGCCTTGATACAAAAATCTATGATCAAATTCCTACAGAAGACGCTTTTGCGACTGCTCAGGATGTTTCAAATGCCTTGAATGGAGCTTACCAGAAATTTGGTGACTATAAGTTCTATGGGAATTACGCTGTAGCCATGAGTGATATGATTACGGATATATCCCAGGCTGATGCTTCTTCAGGACATTTTGTCACAATCAATAGTTGGACTTTTGATGAATATTCAACGGAATTGCTTGATATGTGGGAAACTGGTTATAAAGTTTTAGACTGGTGTACCAGGGGAATCAATGGCGGTGCAGCTTTGATTGCAAATGGCAATTTGACAGCATCGGATAAAGAGGAGGTTACGGCTTGCGTTTCACAAATGTATTCATTACGTGCCATGTCTTCCTTCGTTCTTGTCAACTACTTTGGCTTACCATATAGAGCGGGAACAGCAAATGATGCTTTAGGTATTGTGGTCTTAACAACTCAACCAATAAATGCATTCCAGAATGTTAGCCGTTCTACAGTAGGCGAAACATATACACAAATTTTGGCGGATATTGTTCAAGCTAAAGCATATATGAATGAGCTTTCTGACAAATCTACTATTACGCAATACAACTTTAACGAAGCGGCCATCTTTGCAATGGAAGCAAGGGTGAAGCTGAATATGCAAGATTATGCAGGTGCTAAATCTGCAGCACAGGATGCCATTACTCTTAGAAACTCAGGTGATGAAACCCCTGAAAGTTATGTTACGATGTGGTCTAAAACAGCCATTACCAATGAGGATATATTCACAATTGTTAAGTCAAGTGCAGATAACCTTTCAGCTAATTCCTTAAATACATTGTATAATAGTTACGGTGGAACTTTAACCGCGTTCACCACTGGTTTGATTAACTCAACAGATATCCGAATTGGATTGACTGATGGCTCTCGCGGTTTGAAGTTTGACGGGATTGCTTCATCAGCTGATGTTAGTAATGTGCCTGTTTTCAGAAAGTCAGAAATGTATTTGATTTTAGCTGAAAGTAATTTACGTATATCTACTCCGAATATTGCTGATGCTAAAGACGCTTTACTTTACACTGCAAAACGCGATACGGTAACATATAAGACTGTGGCTGATTTGCCATCCGGCCAGAGTGCACTTCTGACATTGGTTGCCAATGAACGTGTCCGTGAGCTTTTTCAGGAAGGCCACAGGTGGTATGATTTAAGAAGAACCGGAGCGTTGGCTAATATAGGTGGAAATGCTACTTTTGATTTGTCCAAGTTCGTTTTACCTATTCCTGGAGAAGAAGTTCTTTCTGGATTTGGAGTTGTTCAAAATCCGGATTGGGCTTCAACAGAACCCTAAGTTTCAGGCCAAACTGATAAAATTCATTCAGTAATAATTGCCCAAGCAGAATCTAAAAGATTTTGCTTGGGCAATTTCTTTTCTATTGGTTTATAATGTGCCGGGTTTTGTGTAAACAGATTAATGGGGCTGCTCAATCATGATGTTATAGAAAGACTTTAGCTAGTCTTGCTAAAGTTGGCAATGGAAAGTGATGAATTTGCTTTTATTAAAGCCGTCTCCGTTTGGGTCTGTGGCTTTGTCTTTAATAATTATCAATCGTCTTCTTTCAGCTCTTCTTCCTGTTTCACCTCTTCCGTCTCCTTCTTCAGTATCAACGAAGCCACAATAGAAACAGCCAGGAATGTAATGATCACCCCAAGTGATGCCATATTGGAAATATGAAAATCATAGCCTGAATTGTTTGAGAATTCATTGATACACATTTTGGCACCGATAAAGGTTAATATCCCTGCAAGTGCATACTTCAGATAATGGAAGTATGGCATGATGCCACTCAAGGCAAAATAGAGGGAACGAAGACCAAGGATAGCGAAAATATTGGACGTATAGACGATAAAGACATCCTTAGAAACGGACAACACTGCCGGAATGGAATCAACGGCAAAAATAAGGTCTGATGCCTCAATAAAAAGCAAGGCTATAAAAAAAGTGGTCGCATATACTTTGCCATCCTTTTTTACAAAGAACTGAGGAACGGACATATCATCGGTGACCGGAAAGAATTTTCTAAAAACTTTGATGACAATATTTTCGTTGGGATTAAACTCGGAGGTATCTTTGCTGTCAAACAGCATTTTAAGGCCTGTATAAAGCAGAAATACGCCGAAGACATACATAATCCAGGCGAACTTTTCAATCAAGGCTACACCGGCAAAAATGAATATTGCCCTAAAAACGATGGCTCCGATAATACCCCAAAACAGGACACTATGCTGATATTTCGGGTCAATCTTGAAGAATCCGAAAATCATGATAAAGACAAACAGATTGTCGATACTTAAAGACTCTTCAATGAGATAACCGGTAAAAAACTCAACAGCCTTTTGCTGTCCAAGTGTAAAATAGACCATGACATTAAAAGCCACTGCCAGTGAAATCCAGAATAAACTCCACCAAAGTGCATTTTTTATTTTAACAATCTCATTTTTTTTGTGAAAAACAAAAAGATCGAGTGCTAACATGATGAGCACAAAAACAAAAAAACCTATCCAAAATAAAGGACCTTCCATACTTTTACCTATTAAGTAGTTGCTAGAGAGAAATATTGAAAATAGCCCTCCGCGTAATTAATACAAAGTAAGATAAAAATTAAGAGGTTTGCAACACCTTTTTTTTCACAGAATCCCATTCCTGCCTAGCGTCACTTCCTATTTTTATAGTGATAGTCTATAAGTTATCTGATTTCTTTAGCTTATATTTGCATTCAAACCAACGATACATGTTTGAACAATTAAAACAAGAAGCGGAAACCGAAAAAACCGTTCTGATCGGGTTAATTACCCCAGCCCAACCTGAAAATAAAGTAAATGAATACCTGGAAGAGTTGGCTTTTCTTGCCGAGACGGCAGGAGCAGAACCTGTAAAATCATTTGTTCAACGTTTGGATTTTCCAAATCCCAAAACTTTTGTGGGAACAGGTAAGCTGGATGAGATTAAAGCCTACATCGAGGAGAATGAAATTGGTATGGCCATTTTTGATGATGAACTGTCTTCAAAACAAGTTCGCAACATTGAAGCTGAACTCCAAGTGAAGATTCTGGATCGTACCAACTTGATTCTGGATATTTTTGCAAAACGTGCACAGACCGCACATGCCAAGACCCAGGTGGAGCTGGCTCAATACAAATATATGTTGCCACGCCTGACCGGTTTATGGACACACCTTGAACGCCAACGGGGTGGTATAGGGATGCGTGGACCCGGTGAAGCTCAGATTGAAACGGACCGCAGGATCATTCTGGACCGGATTTCCAGGCTCAAGGAAGAGCTGATACATATTGACAAGCAAAAGGCAACGCAACGTAAAAATCGCGGGAAAATGGTGCGTGTCGCTTTGGTAGGCTATACCAACGTTGGAAAATCAACGCTGATGAACGTGTTGAGCAAGTCTGAGGTTTTTGCCGAGAATAAATTGTTTGCCACGCTTGATACCACTGTCCGCAAGGTTATTATTGACAACCTGCCATTTCTGCTGACCGATACGGTCGGCTTTATCCGGAAATTACCCACGGATTTGGTGCAGTCTTTCAAGTCGACGTTGGATGAAGTGCGTGAAGCTGATTTATTGCTGCACATCGTTGATATTTCACACAGTGGATTTGAAGAACAAATTGAGGTAGTCAATAGAACCCTGGCTGATCTGGAAGCTCAGGATAAACCTATAATTCTTGTTTTTAATAAGATTGATGCTTTCCATTGTGTCGTTAAGGACGAAGATGACCTGACGCCCAAAACCATGGAAAATACGACATTGGAGGAATTGCAGCAGAGCTGGATGTCCAAAATGAGCAAGGATTGTATTTTTATATCTGCCAAAAATCTTTCGAACATGGAGGCTTTAAAGGAATTGGTTTATGAACGGGTTAAAGCTATACACATCGCCCGTTTCCCCTACAATGATTTTTTATTTCAGAAATACGACGAATCCGAGGAACTCTAAACACTTAGGATATATCTTCCTGAGTGAACAATTTAATGCAGGTTATTATGGAAGATTGGAGAAATCTGACATCGGAGGAAATCCTTCAGTTACAAGCTCAAAATTGTACAGCTGATCAATGGAATCAGTTGAAAGTAAGCTTGGATTTTTCAACAAGTAATATTTTGGAAACAAGTTTTTCCGGAGACGTTTATTTAGGACGTTTCGGGAAAAGGCTTTATTTATCCGGGGGAGTTCCGGTTGAAAGTGGCATTTATTGTGCCCGAATTCATAATTGTCGCATTTCAGACGATGTGTACATTAGCCGGGTTAATCGCTATATTGCTAATTATTCTATCGGGGAAGGTAGTATCATTGAAAACGTAGATTGCATTTATACGGAGGGTGAGAGCCGTTTTGGAAACGGTACGGTCGTGTCTGTACTGGATGAAACAGGAGGTACGCCTGTCACGATGTATAATGGTCTTTCTGCGCATACTGCTTACCTTATGGCAATGTATACCCATCGCCCTGAATTGTCTGAGACTTTAAACAAGATGATACACCACTATGCAAAGTCAGTTCAATCGACCTTGGGGCATATCGGTAAAGCTTGTTGCATCCGAAATACCGGAACCATTCGAAATGTCAATGTCGGTGATGGATGTGAAATAGATGGTGCCTCCGTGCTGGATGATGGTAGCCTTTGTTCAGGTGCTTCTGCTTTTTCGGATGAAAAGGCCGAATCTTTATTGGCTTTTGCTTCTGTAGGTGCCAATGTCATCGCCCGCCATTTTATTTTGGCTCCGGGAGCAGTGATTAAGGATGGTGCACAAATAGAACGTTGTTTTATTGGGGAGGCTGCTGAATTGTCTCATGGTTTTTCTGCTCATGATTCGCTCTTTTTTGCCAATTGTCAAATGGAAAGCGGTGAGGCTTGTGCTTCGTTTGCCGGGCCCTATACGGTTTCTATGCATAAGTCAACACTTTTGGTAGGTGGCATGTTCTCTTTCTGCAATTTTGGTTCCGGAACCAATCAAAGCAATCATTTCTATAAACTTGGTCCCATGCACAGTGGCGTTTGTGAACGGGGTTGCAAAACAGGCAGTGATGCATACATCCTTTGGCCAGGACGAATTGGAGCGTTTACCTTTATTAAAGGTCGTCATACGAACAATGTGGATTCACGAAATTTTCCTTTTTCCTATTTATTGGAGGATGGTGGTAAATCCTGGCTTTATCCCGGAGCTTCTTTACGAAGCATTGGGACACTGCGCGACGAACTGAAATGGCCGCAGCGGGATAAAAGAACGTCACTGCTGCCCTTGGATAAGATTTGTTTTGAAATGTTGAATCCTCAGACAGCAGATACTATTCGTTTGGGGTTGGAAGCGCTTGATGAATTTATTACGGATAATAGTGCTTCTGAATACCCCGTTAACGGTGCTTTTATAAGAAAGTCTTCGGCTATTAAGGGTCGGAAATTATACCAGAATGCTTTGCAGGTCTATATGGGTAGTGCCTTGGTTAAAAAGTTGGAACATCTGGAATCTAACGAAATAGCATCGGAAGATATTTTAAGTGCTTTGTTGAATTCATCCGTTCATCCTGTATCGGAATCCTGGACAGATTTATCCGGTTTATTGGTTCCTGATTCGGAGTTGTCTGTTTTTCTGGCAGCTATAGAAAAAGGTAAAATGGAGTCGGCGATGTCTTTAGAACTTGAATGGAACAAGCTTTTTAATAGTTATGATCAGTGGAGCTGGCAGAGTGTTTTGCAATTGCTGGCCAAACAGAACATGAAATCCGTGAACGAATTGGAATTGTCTGATTTCATGACTCTTCTGGATGCCTGGAAAGACGCGATGGATATTTTTTACAAACAAATGATGGCTGACGGAGCTTTGGAAATGTCCATGGTGCAGCGATTTTCGTTGAGAGAAAAGCCGTTTTCCCATTCTTTTACGGACGCCTTGAAACTTTCATTGGAGGAGTTGCCGTTTAAGGCGACACACTTTAAAAAATATATTTTAGCCTGACGATTTTTATGAACGGCCGGAGTTTCTATTTAAAGTTAGAATCCGTTCATTAAGGTTTTTAGCTTGCAGAAGCTGTTCAAGCGTCAGGTGCATACGATATCTCCAGTAATGTCTTGGGTTGGAGGGAATATTAATGCGCTCTTCTTCCGGATTTTCCCTCCTCAATGTTCCATCAATAGCCATCCAGTCCTGCCAGGGCAGAATAACCCACATAGCCTGCGAATTCAGGTGGTTTTGCACGATAATGGTTGATGTTTCCGGAGTACAGTCGAGTGGTGCAGCTCCTTGTTTCCAAAGAATTTCCTGATAATATTGCTGTGTATTGTCGCGGTTTTCAAGCCACCATGCCCGTATGGGATTCATATCGTGGGTGGAAGTGGTGCAAACCGACAGATATGGAACGTAGTTCAGATTTCCAAAATGGACACCGGTATCTTTTGGCATACGTTGTATTTCGAGGCTCAGAATATTGAGCTGATGCATCACATCCGGTACGCAGGATGGAATCATGCCCAGATCTTCCCCGCAAACCAACATTCGGGTGGCATTCAGAATGTGTGGCAGCTTCTCAAGTGCCTTCTGTTTCCAGAATTCCACATTTCGTTTGAAAAAGAATCGGTTATGCAGGTAGTAAAAACTGGATTTCTGATAATCGTCCAAGGCTTCAAAGCTAAAAGTTTTATATCCTGAAATTCGTGGATGCAACAGCTCGGGTTGCAACGAATCCTTTACAAACAAGACATCGTTGCACAATTGATACAGTCCGTTCTGGATGGACCTTTCCGTTTCAGTCGTTGTTTCTCCGAATTGATGCTGGATTTTCAGCTGAGTACTAAATGCGTCTTTGAGTGTATAGCGTCCGTTTTTGGCTTTGTCCAGGTACTTTTCCTTGATTTCACCGGCTTTTTCGTTAAAAATAGTACTTAAAACATGATCCGTGATGAACGGCTCCGTCATGGATTTATCAAAATGAAAGCCCATATCCTGAATTTCCTGAAGATAGTAGGGCAGGGCAGGCTGGAAATGTCCGAGTAAGCCTTCGACGGAACTGGTTGGTATTTCCCAGATGCGGAAAAACCCCAGAATGTGATCAATGCGGTACGCATCAAAGTAGTCGGCCATTTTGAGAAACCGGCGTTTCCACCAATGGTAATCTTCGGCAGCCATCTGCTCCCAATTATAAGCCGGAAAACCCCAGTTTTGTCCTTTTTCAGAGAAATCATCGGGTGGTGCACCAATTTGAGACTCCATGTTGAACAGATGTGGCTCGGTCCAGGCTTCCACACCAAAACGGCTGATACCAATGGGAATGTCACCTTTGAGTACCACGGAGTGTTGATGGGCATAATCCCTGGTCTCTGTCAGTTGAATATGCAGCAAATATTGGGTAAAGTAATGGATAGCAATTTCATCGTACCATTTTTGTTCCGGTTTGCAAAGTCCAATGATCTTTTTTGCATCGTATATCGCATATTTGCCCCAATTCCTGAAGTTGGATTCTTTTCGGCTTATCCGTAAATAGGAGAAAGCGGCATAGGGTACCAGCCAATCTTCGTTTTTTTCAAAAAAAGCTTTGAATGCTTTTGTGAGCATCGTTTTTTTACCTTCCTGCTTATACAACTTTTGAAGGTAAGCCGTTTTTAACAGCATGACTTGTTCGTAGTCAATCTCAGGTAGTTCGTTCAGTTCTTTTCCCTTTTGCTGGAACTTTTCCATAGCCTTAATGTCTTTAAGAACATGGTTGGTTGAAATATAACACGGATGCAAGGCAAAAATGGATACGGCGTTGTATGGATAAGAATCCATCCAGGTACCCGAAAGGGTAGTGTCGTTGATGGGCAATAACTGCACCAATTGCTGACCCGTCATTTTGGCCCATTCGACCATTTTCTTCAGATCTTGAAAATCACCACAACCCCAGGACGTTTCTGAACGCAGGGAAAAAACCGGAATGGCAACGCCTGATCCTTTCCAGGGTTGTCCCTGATACCTGAATATGGTACCTGAATACATCACCAAATCTTTGCCTATCTTTTTTGGGACATTCAGGTATCGGGGTTCACCGTATTCCCAGGATGCGAAATTTTCGGAATTCTGGTCTTTGATGACAAATTTATAGTTGCAGAAATCAGGTAATTCTGAAGATTTAAAGCTGATACTCCATTCCGGGAATTTTCCGGGTAACATTGGTAATGCTTTTTTTGCATCCCAGTTTCCCAGTAAAGGTGTATTCCCTGACAGACTAAGTGTCTGGCCTTTTCGCACATAGGGGGCGAAAACTTTAAGAACAATATGCCCGGGTTTGTATATTTTCGAAGTGTCCTGTTCATTATCTGCCAGAAAACTATCAGTAAAAGCAGAAGTGTACAGAAAAGGCATCTTGGGCTCTTCTTGCCACGAATCAAACAAGGAATACGTTGATGTGTTTTTACGCAAAAAGACGGTATGGTTGTTGCCCCATTCCTTGCGTTCAATTTTTCCATTTTCCCGGACGAAATAGCTGTATTCAAAGATTCTGGGCTCGTTAATTTCAACGGATAAATACCAGTGTCCATCACCTGAATAAATCATTTCAAGAGCATGATCTGCCTGAAAACTACCAGTCTCAGAGGCAGAACCACGCAACATGAGCACTTGCCCGAAATGAGTTGCGTAGTTTATGTGAAAGAGTATAAGCATGGGCTTATTTTTATAAATTTCTTATTATCTGATAAATACAAATTTATTTTCGCTTGAAAGATTTGGATGGAACCAGTATCCTTCCGCATTGAAACCCTTTAATTTTTCAGGATCTTCCATCTTGTTTTCAATCACATATCTGGTCATCATACCTCTTGCTTTTTTTATATAAACCACGATGGGTTTGTATAATCCATTCTTGAGTTCCAGAAAATCAATGTCAATGACTCTGGCCTGAAGCAATTTGCGGTTGATGCATTTGAAGTATTCTCCGGATGATAAATTTAGCAAAACTTCCGGTTTGCCGGATGTGGTCAAAGCCTCATTGATTTTTAAAGTGATTTTGTCCCCCCAGAAAGCATATAAATCGTTTCCCTTGTCCGTTTTGAGTTTTGTAGTTAAATCCAGCCGATAGGGCTGAATCAGGTCAAAAGGTTTGAGTAGACCATATAATCCTGAAAAAATACGCAAATGTGTTTGTAAATAATCGTAATCTTCCGACTTCAGGCTCATGGTATCCAGTCCGTGAAAGACTTCTCCGTTGAAAACAAAAACAGCTTCTTTGGCATTTTCGGGAGAGAAGGGCATGTGCCAGGTCGAAAAGCGTCCGGCGTTGAGGTGTGCCAGGTCAAGGTTTATTTCCAGTAATTTTGCCAATGATATAACAGAGATTTTCCTGATTTGGTGCACCAAACTTTCTGCCTCATTCGTAAAAACCGGTTGGGTGAAATTTCCAACCGGTTTTTGAGGTGTAAAATTTTGTATTTTAGCTGGAGATAGGATTATCAACATCTCTGGCAGTGTTTTTATTCAATGGTGATCGTCTTTGATTTTGAACCAAATTTGTTGCATCTGGCTTTTACAGTCACTTCACTGCCTTTTGCAATTTCAGGAACAGATACATCAACAGTTTCGTTTTTGGCGTCAGACTGTTTTTTAGGCTTGATGACTTGTACTTCTTTGCCATTGACTTTAATGGAAATCATATCGATGTAATGATCGGTCACGTCTTTAACAGGGTGAAAAACTTCGATATTCAACTTTTTCGTTTCGTTGTTATACGTCAGAGTAATTTTTCTTGGAGGATCTGCTCTTACAAATAGGGGAACAGATACAAGCATCATCAATGCAAAAAATAGCTTTTTCATAATTTTTTGTTTTTAATATTTAACTAAGAAAATAAGTATAAGACATAACAATGGCATGAATGCTGACCAGGCAGAAGCCTAATATGCCAATGCGTTTGTGAAGACGGTATTTAGCCTTTACCTTGATGTAGCGAAGTCCCGATAAAAAGGAAAAGACAAACATCAGGAAACCGGCTATTCCCATATACAGGGAGACAGTGAAAATGATTTCTTCCATAATACTCTATTTTTAAAATTTAATTACAATCATTGACGCAAAAAAGGAGCCGAAAGCGGTAAAGGCCGCAGCCTTGTGATAAGGGACCATAGATTTGTTGTTTTCCGTCATTCCGCTTAAGATGTTGGTGGCTATCATGCTGGACAAGTGTATGATTGCTAAACATTTGTGTACGTTTAAAGTGCTGAAACCTTTTGGTCGGTCATGCATGCGGGGAGGGGCGAATAAGGCCAGTCCTGCTGTCGTAAAATAACCAAAGTTCACTGCTCCGGCCAAACCTTCGTGCAAACCTCTCATGCTTTTATCACCGTTGGCTAGCTTTTGCCCGACAAATCCCTGGGCTATCATACCGGCAAGTGTAGCATATCCAACATATTGGTGAGCGGTAAACATGGTATTGCGGATTTCCATTTCACGATCTCTGGAAGCTTCACTCAATTTAAAATAATCGAACTTTCGCATCAATCCTTTTTCACTCCATAATAGTCGTTGAGTGATCAGATAGTTGGATGGCAGTAGTTTAATGGAATCGTTTGTTGCCATACTTTCACTAATAATAGTGTCAGAAGCCGTTACTGCTTGTAGCGTATCTTCAGTTTGAGCGAATAGTCGGATGTTTAAAACAAACAGAAAAAGAATAAACAGGAAATTTTTAATCATAATGGATGTCTCTAATTTGTAAAGCAACAAAACTATATCCTTTTTGTTTGGTGAAGATAACTATTTTTATCTTTAGCTAATACTACCTGTCTACCTAAATTTGTATCTTTGCAATCATTTTTAACAAGTTGATTATATACTAAAAATAGACTGATATGCCAGTTCCTCCATTTCATTATCAAGATCCGTTTCCAGTTGGAAAAGATCAGACTGAGTACTATTTGCTTACCAACGAACATGTTTCTGTAGCCGAATTTGAAGGCAAGGAAATGCTGAAAGTAAGCTCAGAAGGTTTGACTTTGTTGGCTAAAACCGCTATGCACGATGTTTCCTTTATGTTGCGTCCTGCTCATCAGAAACAAGTGGCTGCCATTCTTCACGATCCGGAAGCAACGGAAAACGATAAATTTGTTGCCTTGACCATGCTCCGAAATGCAGAGGTTTCTGCAAAAGGTGTTCTTCCTTTCTGCCAGGATACAGGTACTGCTACTGTTTTTGCCAAAAAAGGCCAGCAAGTCTGGACCGATGGTGAAGACGAAGAAGCATTGTCACATGGTATTTATCAGACCTATACTGAAGACAACCTGCGCTATTCTCAAAACGTACCCCTTGACATGTACAGGGAAAAAAATTCAGGCTGTAATCTTCCGGCACAAATTGACTTGATGGTTGGTCACGGTGCTGAATACAATTTTCTATTTATCGCCAAAGGCGGTGGCTCCCAAAACAAGACCTACTTATTTCAGGAAACCAAAGCCTTACTCAATCCGACTTCTTTGGAAAGCTTCCTGACTGAAAAGATGAAGTCTTTGGGAACAGCTGCTTGTCCTCCTTACCACATCGCATTTGTCATTGGTGGAACTTCTGCTGACCAAACGGTAAAGACCGTGAAGCTGGCTTCTACCAAATATTACGATGAATTACCTACCGAAGGCAACGAATGGGGCCAGGCTTTCCGCGACATCGAGTTGGAAGAAAAAATGCTAAAGGCTGCACAATGCATTGGTCTGGGCGCTCAGTTTGGCGGAAAATATTTTGCTCACGATGTACGCATCATCCGTTTGCCGCGTCACGGTGCATCCTGCCCTGTGGCAATGGCTGTTTCCTGCTCTGCTGACCGTAACATCAAGGCAAAAATCAACAAAGAAGGTATTTGGGTAGAAAAAATGGAAAGTAATCCAGGCCAGTATATACCCGAAGAATTGCGTAAGGAAGGCGAAGGAAATGTTGTCAGCATCAATCTGGACTTGCCCATGTCTGAAATTTTGAAAGAACTGACCAAATATCCGGTTGCAACCCGTCTTTCTTTGAACGGAACCATTATCGTAGGCCGTGACATTGCTCATGCCAAGTTGAAGGAGCGCCTGGATGCCGGTGAAGATTTGCCTCAGTACATCAAGGATCACCCCATTTATTATGCCGGTCCTGCCAAAACTCCCGAAGGTTTTGCCTGTGGTTCCATGGGCCCGACGACTGCTGGTCGTATGGACTCGTATGTAGACCTGTTCCAAAGCAAAGGTGGCAGCATGATCATGCTGGCCAAAGGTAACCGTTCGCAACAGGTTACGGATGCCTGCCAGAAATATGGCGGTTTCTATCTGGGGTCTATTGGTGGCCCTGCTGCCATTCTGGCTCAGGATAACATCAAGAGCATCGAATGTGTGGAATATCCTGAAATGGGTATGGAAGCCATATGGAAAATCGAGGTGGTAAATTTCCCGGCATTCATTTTGGTGGATGACAAGGGGAACGATTTCTTCAAGCAATTGCAGCCGGTTTGTCACATGGCATAGATACTTATATTAAACAAATGAAAAGAGGATTCCTAAGTAAGGTTTCCTCTTTTTTTATTGGATACTATCTTACCATTTAATTTTTGCTTTGTTAACTGTTTTATATATATTTGTCAATATAAAAAATTGAACGTGAAAATTAAAAGACTTTTTTTAACACTGATGTTAACCGTTACCAGCGGTTTTTCCGGTTTTTTGATGGCAACTGATTTTGAATGTATCCGTTCTGTTCGTCACCTGGAGGTTATAAAAAACAATTTGTACACCACAGACTCTCTTGTCTATCAAGTCAATAATCGCAATGGTGAACGATTTTCAGACTTTTACATCCCTTACTCTAAAATAGTGAAAGTTTCCCGAATAAACGCCTGGTTGGAAGACTCAAAAGGAAACAGACTACGGGAATTGAAAAAGTCGGAATACCAGGACAGGAGTTCTTTTTCCTATGCATCCTTGTATCAGGATGATCGGGTCAAAACCTTTCAAATAAAGCACAATATATACCCGTACAGAGTTTGCTATACTTTTACGTATACTGAATCACAATATGGTTGGATAACTGATTGGAAACCATTTGATACGGATGAATTTCCAACAAGAGAAGCCAGACTGTATGTCACTTTACCCAAAAACAACGGGGTCAGGTACTTTGTAGAAAACGTGCCATCGGTCCGTTCAGATACCTTGATTGATGCTGTTGTGACGGAATACCTGGTGAAAGGAAACCCTGCTGTTGCTAAAATTTCAGAAGACAATTTGTTTGATTTTGACCGACCTCGGGTGGCCATTGCACCTCTTAATTTCAAATTGGGAGTAACCGGAAGTTTAGAAAGTTGGAAAACTTTTGGGGATTGGTTTTTAAATCTAAACAAAGGATTGACTCAATTGCCTGAAACAGACCTATTAAAGGTCAATCGAATGCTTCAGGGCATTACTGATACCGTCACAATTATAAAGACACTTTATAACTATTTACAGGAAAATACCCGATATGTGAATGTTAGCATAGGCATTGGTGGGTGGAAATCTTTTCCGGCTTCCTATGTTGCACAAAACAAGTACGGGGATTGTAAGGCTTTAACCAATTATATGAAAGCTTTGCTTGAATGCAAAGGTATTAAATCATCCTTTGTGCTTATAAACAGTGGGCGTCAACCTCAAGGTTTTATGGATCAAATGCCCTGTTCTCAGTTTAATCACGTGATATTGGCTGTTCCGGTAGGCAAAGACACTATCTGGCTGGAAAATACGTCACAATCGATGCCCTTTGGTTATGTTGGTTCCTACACTCAGAACAGAAAAGCACTTCTTGTTGACGAAGGTCACAGTCGTTTGATTTCAATGCCTTTCCTGAAAAAAGAAGATGTAGTTTGTACCCGTAAAATGAACTTCACATTGGATGAAAATGGCAATGCTGACTTTTCTGCTGTCTTTACGGATAGGGGGGCTTTGTATGAATCAATGAATGGCTTTAAAAATTATTGTGCAGAGAAGGATATGGGTGATTATATTGATCATTATATTCCTTTTGGAAGCTATGAATTGAAAGGCTGGAAGTTCGGTGAAACGAACCCTGATAGTGCCAAAATTGATCTTCGGTTGAATCTTGCCTTACCAAAATTTGCCAGGATGATGGGTGACAATTGTTATATCAGGACTTTTCCCATACCTGAGGGCTTTAAATTTCCCACGCCAGCCAATTTACCGGTTACTATTTTCTGGCCGGTTTGTAACATAGACTCTTCCTTTTACACCATTCCATCCGGATATAAACTTAAAACCATTTCTGATCCGATCCATCTTTCTATAGATTTTGGTGACTTTGTATCCAACATTTCAATTCTGGAAAATAAGATTCTTGTTTACAAGAAGCTGGAAATTAATTCGGGAAAATATTTGGCAATAGAGTACGAACGTTTGTTTGCTTTTCTAAAAACAATCAAAGAATCGGATCATTCAAACTTTATAAATTTGACTAAAATAAAGGAATAACGAGTTAATCTTCTAACAAAAAACACTATGAAACAATTATTTCTTTTAATTTCTCTATTGATCCTTTCCTGCGCAACCTGTATTGCACAAGATCTAATGGATTTTGCCCCCGATTTCGGAAAGTACAATATAGAAGAATTTGAAATGAAACAATATGATAAGGATACCACTGCAGAAGCTGTTGTTCTTTATGATAAGGGGAAAACGATCTTTCGTACTATTGAATATGGTTTCAATATTGTTTTTTTTCATACTCAACGAATTAAAATTCTGAAGAAAGCTGGCCTTGATTGGGCAACCTTTGAGATTCCATATTGTGTTGACGAAAATGTATTTGAAGAGGTTAATGAACTTTATGGTTTTACCTATAATAAGATTGATAATCAGTATGAAAAAACGCCTCTTGATTTAAAGACCATTTATGTGGAAGATAAGGCCAATCATTGGAAGGTCAAGAAATTTACTATGCCAAATGTGAGGGAGGGATCGGTTATTGAGATATTCTATAGTATCACCAGTCCATATTTCTTTAATTTCCGGGGTTGGGAATATCAAAAAAGCATACCTGTTATTTATAGTGAATATGTGACTCAAATGATCCCCTTTTATACGTATAAATTTTTAGTTCAAGGGATCACTCAATTTGATGGTTATCATGCAGCTGAGAGCATTTCTTCCAGAAGATTTTATAATACAGAGTTCAATGATATGGTCTACACTTTTGTAATGAAAGATGTTCCCGCATTCAAAGATGAAGCATTTATTACCTGTCCTGAAGATTTTATAATCAAACAGGATTTTCAGCTTACTGAAAAAACAGATTTGAGCGGGGTGAAAACTTCTGTAATGAATACTTGGCCAAAATTTATAAAAGAATTACTTAAAATGTCGGAAATAGGTGGATACATTAAAGATGCCAATTCAAATGGAAATAAATTGGTTGAATCCATGAATTTGTCTGTAAAGAAACCGATGGAACAAATCCAGGCAATCGATGCATATATGAAATCCAATTTTAATTGGGATGAACATCGATCCATGTATGCCACTAAAAGTGTTCGTAAATTTCAAGAAACCAAAACCGGGAACACAGCCGAAATCAACCTCTATTTTGTAGGTTTACTAAAGTCGGCCGGGCTTGATGCTTTTCCTGTCATTTTAAGTACGCGTGACCATGGAAAAATTGTGGTTGATTATCCTTTTGAGCATTTTTTTAACTACGTTGTTGCTGCAGTGAAAGTAGATAGTATTTTAATGCTTTTTGACGCTACGGAACCTTTAGGCACTTTTGGTGTACTTCCTGAACGTTGTATTAACGATAAAGGTTTAGCTCTCAAGAATGAGAAAGAAAAAGACAAATTTGACTGGATAAATCTGAGTCTGACTAATAAATCAACCATCAATTACTTCATAGACTTGATACCTGATTTGAAGACAAAAACAATTAACGGATCTTTTCGTATTGTGTCAAATGGTTATTTCGCCACTGACTCCAGAAATAAATATTCATCCGCACCCGAAACGTATAAAAAGTCACTGATTGCTTCAAACTATGTCATTAAGGATACGGTTAAAGTGAAAAATACACTTGAAGGCGATAAGATTTTAATCTCTAATTTTTCCGCAAATGCAGGGTTGAATATTTTTGATGATAAAATCACTTTTGCTCCTTTCTGCTATTTTGTAGAATCAATCAACCCTTTGCGTCAACCCAATCGAACTTTTCCGATAGACTTAATTTTCAAACGGGAAAAAGTTTTTCAAACGATCGTGCACATACCAGAAGGTTATAAACTGATGCATGCACCTGCAACTATCAATATAGATAATGCAGATTTCAACCTGCAAACATCAACAGTGGCACTTGACAATTCAACCTTAAAAATAGTGGGTAGTTATGAGTTCAAAAAGGAACAATATCCTAGCAGTCAATATGATAAAATAAAGGATTTTTTCCGATTGATGGTCAATTGTTTTAATGATGAAGTAGTACTGCAAAAAAATTAGAAGTACCAATAATAGTGTCGAAAATGGAACAAAAAAAGAGGTGTAGCCAATAGACTACACCTGAAATAAAATACTCTTTTAATCTATTCCATACTCCTTATTGGAAGAATTTTTCAATTCTTTGAATCGATGAATTCGGACAGAATACAACAACATGATCGCCTTCAAGAATTAGGGTGTCGCCATAAATCAACATTCCCTTACCTTTTCTGACCAATCCACCTAAACTGATGTTTTCAGGAAGATCCAAATCCTTTACGATGGATTTTGTGATTCTAGCTTTTTTATTTACCACGAATTCGGCTACCTCAGCTTCTGCAAAAGCAAGACTTTTCACGTTTGAAACGTCGGCTTCCAACATCATCTGGTAGATATGACTTGCGGCAATCAGCTTTTTGTTGATGATCATTCCGATATCCAAACCGTCTGCCAAGGTGATGTAATCAATATTTTCAACTTCGGCAATGGTGCGGCGGATGTGGTAGTTTTTTGCTGCCAGGCAAGAAAGAATATTGGTTTCAGCGCTGCCCGTCAATGCTACAAAAGCATCAATTTTTTCAATGCCTTCACTTTCAAGAATATCCATATCCCTGCCATCTCCAACAATAACCGTTATTTCGGGAATTATCCTTTCCCTGAGCTTTTCAGCGCGCTCCCGGTTCATTTCTATGATTTTCACATTAAAATCTTCGGATAATAAATGTGCAGCTTTGACGGCAATTCGACTTGCGCCCATAATCATGACATTGTTTACCTCAGCATCCCCTTTGCCTGTGATTTTCCGAATGATTTCAACGGAATTCGGTGTGCTGATAAAATAAACCAGGTCGCCCGGCAAAACTACATCTTTACCGGTTGGAATCAACGTTCTACTTTGACGTTTGATGGCTGCGATTCGGTATTCATTTTCATCCTTAAAAAAATCGAACAGGGGTTGATCCACTATAGGTGCATTTGCACGGACTTTTACACCTGCCAGGATTAATTTCCCTCCACAGAATTCGTGCCATTGTCTGGCCCAGGGTCGCTTTAAGCTATTGACTATTTCTTCTGCAGCCAGCATTTCAGGATAAATCAACGAATGAATGCCCAGTTGCTCGAAAAAAGATTTGTGCGTTTCCTGCAAATATTCGGGATTATCTATCCGTGCTACCGTTTTTTTGGTTCCGAGTTTGGTGGCCAGAATACATGCAGTCAGATTCCGACTTTCATCAGGAGTCACAGCTATAAACAGGTCAGCTGTTTTAGCACCTGCTTCCTTCAGTTTTTCAATAGATACGGGAGAACCTGCTAATGTAGTTAAATCATAATTGGCTTCAAGATTGGCCAACACTTCATCGTTGGTATCCAGAACAACAATGTTGTGTCTTTCTCTGGATAACATTTTAGCTAAATGTCTTCCTACTTCTCCAGCTCCGGCTATTATTATTTTCATTCAGTTTGTTATTAATATATTATCAGCTCAGGAATTCACGAATAGCACTTTCAATACTTTCCTTATCTATTCCACACAAATGATGTAATTCTTTTAACGATCCGTGTTCGACAAACTGATCGGGCAAGCCCAGACGTCGCACTTCAGTGGTTAAATTCTGTTCGGAAAAATATTCCAGTACTGCACTGCCAAAACCACCTTTCAGTGTCCCGTTTTCGATCGTTATAACTTTGTTGAATCTTTCACCGATCGTTTGTAGGAGTTCAGTATCCAATGGTTTCACAAATCGCATATTATAAAGTGCAACTGAAAAACCTTCCTCGTTTAGTTTGTTAATGACATCATTGGCTGTTTTACCAATTGGGCCAACAGTCAATACAGCTAAATCATTACCATCAATCAGATATTCACCCTTACCAACAGTCAGGAGCTCCATTTTATTCTTCCAGTCTCTTCTAAAACCTACTCCACGCGGATATCGTATCACAAATGGCCCTTCCTGGAGTGTCTGAGCTGTATACATCAGGTTCCGAAGTTCGTGCTCATCTATGGGAGAGCTGATAATCACATTTGGAATGCAACGCAGGTATGCCAGGTCAAATGCTCCATGATGGGTTGGACCGTCTTCTCCTACCAATCCGGCTCTGTCCAGACAAAGTACAACAGGCAGTTTTTGCAGAGCGACATCGTGGATGATGTTGTCGTAGGCTCTTTGGGCGAAGGATGAATAAATGTTGCAAAATGGTATAAGTCCATCCTTGGCTAGTCCTGCTGAGAACGTCACTGCATGTCCTTCAGCGATGCCAACGTCAAAGGATCTGTCCGGAAAACGCTCCATCATCAGGTTCATGCTACATCCGGTAGGCATTGCCGGGGTGATACCTACAATTTTGGGGTTGTTTTCTGCCAATTCCACTAAGGTATGACCGAAAACATCCTGAAATTTAAGGGGCAAATCTTGTGAATTTAGCTTGGTTGCACGCACACCGGTGTCTTTGTCGTATTTTCCGGGGGCATGCCAAACGGTAGCATCTTTTTCTGCCGGTTCAAATCCTTTGCCTTTTATGGTACAGACATGAAGTATTTTAGGACCTTTCATGTCTTTTATGTCCTGTAAGACTTTGACTATCATTTTTACATCGTGACCATCGACTGGTCCGAAATATCGGATGTTCAAACCTTCAAACAAATTGTGTTGATTGGTTAACAGGGCCTTCAGGCTGTTTCCGAAACGTAAAATCTTACCCTTTCGCTGGTCGTTGATAATGCCTATCCTTTTTAACAATAGATATGTTTTCCAGCGGAGATGGTTGTAACTTTTTGAAGTTGTGATCTTTACAAGGTATTCGCTCATGCCGCCCACATTCCTGTCAATAGACATGTGGTTGTCGTTGAGGATTATCAAAAGGTCGTTGGGATGGACTGACGCATTGTTCAATCCCTCAAAAGCAAGTCCACCCGACATGGAGCCATCACCAATGACAGCAGCAACCAAACGGTTGTTTCCGTTTATCTTGGACGCAATGCAAAGTCCCAAAGCTGCCGAAATGGAATTGGATGCATGACCTGCAATGAAGGCATCGTATGGGCTTTCTTCCGGATTGGGAAATCCACTGATGCCGTGAAATTTCCGGTTGGTGGAAAATGCTTCGCGCCGGCCTGTCAGAATTTTGTGTCCATAGGCCTGATGTCCCACATCCCAGACTAACTGATCTTCTGGTGTATTCAATACGTAATGCAGCGCAACAGTGAGTTCCACAACGCCAAGATTTGCTCCGAGATGTCCGGGATTGACAGCCAGTTCATCAATAATGAATTGCCGTAATTCCGAACATACCTGAGGTAAATCGTCTATTTTGAGTTTCCGTAAATCGCTCGGAAAGTCTATAGTATCTAATAAATTCTTCTTGTTTTTTTCCATAATTTATAAGCTCGCAAAAATAACCTTTTTTCTTATATAAATTATAATATTTTGTACTTTTGTCCCCTATGGATTTTAGAACAACCTTACCTGTACAAACATCGGACTTTCATCTTACGCATTCGGATAAGGTGATGATACTCGGATCATGCTTTGCGGAAAACATGGGACTCCTCTTAAAAGAGAGTGGTTTTCAGGTTTCCCTGAACCCTTTTGGGGTTTTGTATAATCCGGCTTCGGTAGGAATGGCCCTCCATCGGTTGTGGCAAAATCAACCTTTCAGAGTAGAAGAGCTGGTGGAGCATGAAGGATTATTTCACAGTTTCAGCCATCATGGTTCTTTTTCAGGAGCTGATCCTAAACGTACCATCGAAAAAATAAACACGTCCTTCAAAAAAGCTGTCGTTGAACTTCAGGATGCTAGCTGTCTGATGATTACTTTTGGAACCTCCTGGGTATATACATTGCCTTCCACGGATCAGATTGTAGCCAATTGCCACAAATTACCCGAAGATCATTTTTTGCGCCGCCGACTGACAGTCAATGAGATTGAATATTTTTTCATCGAGTTGCTGGAAATGCTTTTTCAGGCAAAACCGGATTTGAAGGTTCTTTTTACGGTCAGCCCAATCAGGCACATGAAAGATGGTGCTCATGAAAATACGCTGAGTAAATCTACATTGCATCTGGCCATAGATGGTCTGAGAGAAAGTTTTGAGAATGTTTACTACTTTCCGGCTTATGAGCTCATGATGGATGATTTGCGTGATTACCGCTTTTATGCCGAGGATATGCTACATCCTTCCATAGTAGCCCAACGCTACATTTGGGACCATTTTTCAGATACTTGTTTTTCCAAACAAACCAAGGAAATTGTCCGTCAGGTGCAACAAATTCGCAAGGCAATGGAACACAAGCCTTTCCGCCCGGATGATGAAGCATACAGGCGTTTTGCCAAAAAGAACATTGCAACCCTTGAATTGTTGTCTGTAAATGCTCCTGAGCTCAAATTAAGTGAAGAACGGGCATTCTTTGAAAAAATACTGGATTGATGTCCAACGAATAGTACATCAACAATTAGCTTGTTAACTATGAAATATACCTTGAACGATATCGCTGAAATCTGTAAAGCCAAAAGCCGGATTTTAGTAAATGTGCCTATCCGCTGGTTGTTAACAGATAGTCGGTCCTTGTCTTTCCCCGAAGAAAGTTTATTTTTTGCGTTGAAAACTTCCAGGAACGATGGTCATCGATATTTATCCGATCTGTACAAGCGCGGGCTTCGGAATTTTGTGGTTTCCGATTTGTCGCTTCCTCTTCAGAATTTTCCGGATGCAAACTTTTTATTTGTGACAGATACCCTGAAAGCGTTGCAATCCTTGGCATCCATTCACCGAAAAAGCTTTGACTGTCCTGTTATGGCCATCACCGGCAGTAACGGAAAAACCATTGTCAAGGAATGGCTTTGGCAATTGTTGCGCAGAGATTTACGCATAACGCGCTCCCCCAGAAGTTATAATTCCCAGATAGGGGTGCCATTATCCGTTTGGCAAATGGATGAAGAAACCGAACTGGGTATATTTGAAGCGGGGATTTCTCAACCCGGAGAAATGGATCAATTGCAGGAAATCATTCTTCCGACTATAGGCATACTGACCAATTTGGGTGGTGCTCATCAGGAAAATTTCACCTCCATGGAAGAAAAAGCGAACGAAAAAATAAAACTTTTTACTTCCTGTGAAACCATTATCTA
>Ga0209123_1000880_pt1 | contig 34089 bp, 26 predicted proteins | sample BarGraIncu00431A_FD_184500 | JGI IMG/M metagenome (GOLD analysis project Ga0209123, IMG submission 184500) | Arctic peat soil microbial communities from Barrow, Alaska, USA - Barrow Graham LP Incubations 004-31A (SPAdes) (version 2) | ecosystem: Environmental > Terrestrial > Soil > Wetlands >... | reverse complement strand
TTCGGGGATGACAATCTTTCTGCAGAATTTTAGCACCCACAGTACGACACGAGGCACAACTCACCATGCACATCCTTATTATCGAAGACGAAAAAAAGACCGCCGGCTTCATCAGCCGTGGTCTTACTGAAGAGAGCTTCACCGCCGACGTGTCTGGAAACGGCCGCGACGGTCTGGAACTTGCGCTTACCCGGGAATACGATCTGATTCTTCTCGACGTGATGCTTCCCGGCATGGACGGCTGGGAGGTGCTGGGGCGCCTGCGCGACCGGGGCAAGGAGACCCCGGTGATCCTTCTTACCGTGCTCAACGATGTCGATGACCGGGTCAAAGGGCTGAAACTGGGCGCGGACGATTACCTTACCAAGCCGTTCGCCTTCTCCGAACTGCTGGCGCGCATTCACACCATACTGCGCCGGGGCCCGGTGCGGACCTCCGATGTGATCAAGGTCGCGGACCTGGAGATCGATTTCTCCGCGCACCGGGTCACCCGCGGCGGGAAACGCATCGATCTCACCCCCAAGGAATTCGCCCTTCTTTCCCTATTGGCTAGGCGTAGCGGCGAGGTGCTCTCTCGAACCCGCATCGCCGAGCGGATCTGGGACATCGATTTCGAAAGTGAGACCAACATCGTCGATGTCCACATGCGCCGTCTGCGTATAAAGATGGACGAGCCGTTCGAAAACAAGCTGATCCACACGGTTCGCGGTATAGGGTACGTGCTTGAGCCGCGCTGAAAATAAAAACCTCGAAACGGTTGCCGGGGCACCGCGCCCCCGCCTATCCCTGACCCTCTGGTTCGCGCTCTCCACGTCGTTTGCCGCTTTTTCCCTGCTTGCCCTGATCTCTTTTCTGCTCTACCTCGGGCTGGCCTCACAGCTGAGGAGCCAGAACCATTTTTATCTGCACGACGAAGTGAACATACTGGTGCAGATGGTCCGCTCCGAGAATAACGACGGACCGCTCTCCGCCGAGATGAATTCCGATCAGCATGGCGAGGAGTACGTCAAGCACTACATAAGGCTTTTGGACCACAATGAAACCGTCATCCAGGAAACCCGGGCCATGGACGTGATCGCACCCCACGACAGATTCACGGCTCCGGTGCGGGACGGGCTATCAGGGGTCGATAGCCTTTGGCGCACCCCGAAAGGGAACCTGATGCTGGGGACCGCGGAATGGGTGGACTTGGGAAAGACCTCCGGCGAGCAGGGGCTTTTGGAGGTCGCGCTTGATGTGACCAACGTGCAAAATATACTGGAAGGGTACCGGCACAAGATTTATGGAGCTTTATTTGTCGGGTTCTTCCTATGCATCGCCGTGAGCCTTGCCATAGCCCGTAGGGGGACCCGACCCCTACGCGAGATGACTGAGATGGTAAACCGTATTTCTGCGTCCGCCCTTGACGAGCGGATTTCCGGGGAGAACTGGCCCCGCGAGCTGAAAGTCCTCTCCGATGCCACCAACCTGATGCTGGACCGTTTGCAAGGCTACTTCGAGCGCTTGTACGATTCCGCCAGGAACCTTTCGCACAAAATGCGCACCCCACTCACCATCATGAAGGGGGAGGCGGAAGTTGCCCTTTCCCGGGAGCGCACCGTTGAGGAGTTGCAGGACGTCATCGTCTCGGGCTTGGATGAGAACAGGCGCATGGTGCGTCTGGTGGACAGCATTCTCTTTTTGTCCGACGCCGAGATCGGGAAGTTCCAGTACACTCCCTGCGAGCTTGACGCCGACCGGGAGATCGAGAAAGTACTTGATTTCTATTCCCCCTTGGCTGAGGACAAGGAGATCGCCATTCGCTGTCAGGGGAGCGCCTGCCTGTTTGCCGATGCGTCCCTGTTCCGCAAGGCTGCTGCCGCACTTATTTCCAACGCGCTCACCTACAATGCGCCGGGTGGCTCTGTCGAACTTCTCTTGAGCCAGGGAGAAGGACTCTCGGGCAGGCTCACCGTGGCCGATTCCGGGTGTGGGGTCGGCGCGGCCGAAAAGGAGAAGGTATTCGACCGCTTCTACCGCATTTATGCCACCAGGCACCTGGATCCCCACGGTACGGGCCTGGGGCTGCCCACCGTCAAGGCGATCATGGCTCTGCATGACGGTAGCGTTGACGTGCAGAGCGCTCCCGGAAAGGGAACTACTGTCACTCTCAATTTCCCCGGATCTGCCGTTTAGCCCACCTTTTAACCGTTCCTCGTCGTTTCCCCGCATTAACCGTCACCACCCCGCTCCCCGTTAGCCATCCTGCCGCACCTGATTAGCCTGCCAACATAGACCCGCTGGAATTACACCCACGGGAAAAGGGACGGTCCCCCTCCCCGCAAGGGTGTCAGGGCGCATGATTATGCGCCCCTACGCAGGCTGTGGGGTGCAGGGGCGAATCCTCATTCGCCCTGCGATAGTGCCACCTGCGCTGAACCCACTACCTGGCATTACTGCATGACGAAACCGTAATGTAGGTGTCATTTTAACGAATGGGCAATCCGGTGATACTCCGGTTGTCCGCGGTTAATAGCCGTTGCCCCTCCCTTGCCATTCCTGCTTCAGCTTTGAAAACCCCTGCAAGTCACTTCCCGACAGATTTTTCACAACCAGAACTTTAAACTTAATATGGGTTTAATTGCAGCTATTTAGCTCGTTCCAGCCAGGTGGCTGGGCTACGCCAAACCCCGGTTGAGCGACCGGCACGGCGCTTGGCATCGTTACTGCTATATAGGAGTCAACAAGTCGGCAAGCTGGATTCGATTCATTGCCCGCTACCTCTCTTTTCCGGAGTGAGGGGAAGGCGGAAGAAAATCGCAAGCCGGTAAGCGGATCATGTCAGGCGTAACACGGTAGTACAACGGTAGCAGTCCATTTGATCAATTGTAAAAAAAGGAGAAAGACGAGATGAAAAGAACTCTGGCCCTACTAGCAGTTGTCAGCCTTGCCGCAGCGAGCAGCGTATTCGCGGCCGCTAACCGTGGCGACGGCGTCGTCGGCGGACCGCACGACATGACCCGTTACGGCTATGTCGACAGCCAGGCGCGGGTATGTGCATTTTGCCATACTCCTCACCATGCCGCCACCACCGGAGGCGAGTACCTGCCGCTTTGGTCCCGCGCTGAAGACACCAAGTCGTTCAACGTGGCGTACAACAGCTCGACCATCAACGCGGCCGGCCTGCAGAACGCAACTTCGGACAAGGCGATCGGTCCGACCCGTCTTTGCATGAGCTGCCATGACGGCACAATCGCTCCCGACCAGCACTACGGTGCAACGGCCGGTGCGGCAACCCTCAACGGCGACAACTTCTCCGCAGTCGGTAACGGCGCGGGCGTAGGCTCCGGGGCAGCCGGGCTCACCAACGACCACCCGGTCGGCTTCGACTATCCCGCAGTCGCCATCGGTCCCGAGACCGGTTCCCGGCCGGACACCGCAACTCTGGCCCAGGCAGCCTCCGACTCCAACACCGATGCCTGGATCCGTAACCCCAACGCACCTTACCTCGACAACTCCCTGGGGCTTAAAGTTGCCGATCGTCTTTACGTCGCCGCTAACGGCAGCGCATACATGACCTGCGCCACCTGCCACGACGTGCATAACAAGAAAAACCTTTACACCACGACCGGCACCGAAGCAGTCAACTACCTGGTCCTTGCTCCGCAGGCCGGATCGAAACTCTGCCTTTCCTGCCACATCAAGTAGATGATGCCGGTTGGTTCTTGTTATTAATAGGATGATTGTCTAAACCATTAAAATCCCCAATAGGAGAGAACAATGCGCAAAAACGCAGGCTTCATGATCTTAACCCTGCTCCTTCTCACCGTCCCGGCCCTTGCTAACGCATGGACCCTCGCGGTAAAGGTGGCAGGCGGAACGGACACCAACAACGTCTCGGTCGCTTACGGAACCCCGGCTGTATCCCGCAGTTTCAAAAGCACCTCCTCCTACCTGTACCCGGTCGGCGCCATAACCATCACCGACAATGCCGCTGCATCGAGCATCACTTTCGACGGCGCCACCTATGTTCCTGCAACGTTTGTGAGCCCGACCTCGGGAAATCACACCCTTGCGGTTACCTACTCGACTACCCAGTCTGCTTCCGGTCTGACCCTTGCTCAGGCTAACGGCGGCACGATTTACGCCATGAACCAGAACAACACCTGGACTACCACCGGCGTTTCCGGCCTGGTTGCGGGGGCTTCCGTCACGGTAGCCATCGCGGCTGATGCCAACCACAACATCGTCAGCTACAACGTGAACGGCACCTCCGTCACCGTCAATGGCGCTGCCGGTCAGGTCCTGCAATTGCCGGCCAGTGCCAACAACCAGACCGTATCCGCGGTATTCGGCCTTGTCGGCAAGGTTTCCGCTTCCTTGTTCGCACCGACCACAGGCGTGAGCGCCACTGCTATCGCTCTGTCGGTAACCGCGACCAGCAACGACACCGGCCTGCTCTATTCCTTCTCGACAGACGGTGGATCCACATTCTCCACCCCTTCCGCAACCGCCACCTTCAGCTTCACCCCGGCTGCAGCCGGTAACTACGCAGTCGTTGCCAAGGTAACCTCCGCAAACGGCGGCGTCTTCATCACTCCGGCAGCAACCGTCGTTGTTGCCGACACCGTCGCCAGCGCCAACCAGGGTTGCGAATCCTGTCACAGCACCCAGTCCCCGACGATCGTCGCCAACTACACGGCGTCCATCCACGGCGAGAGCTCGCATTCCGCATGCTCGGCATGCCACACGGCCGCCACCCCGCATAGCGCCGGCGTCAACACCCTGAACATCGACACCAAAGGGTTCTTCACTTACACGAGTAACGTCACCGGCCCCAAGGGCGCGGTTGCTAAGGGCGCTATCTTCTGCACCCAGTGCCACTCAACCATCCCGCACCAGACCACTAACCTGGCAACCGGCATCACCTGCAATGTCTGCCACACCAGCACAAACGGCAAAGGCGGCACCGGCGATGCCCACGCCGTTCAGGGCACCAGCTGCGTAGGTTGCCACTCTGTAGGCCAGAGCAATCCCTTCACCGACAAGACTCTCGTAAACGACAATGCCGGCGTTCGCGCAGTTACCGGCGAATTCACCAAGTGGTCGCATCACATCGTCAACGCCCCGGGCGTGGCAATCCAAGATGAGCAGTGCGCTGTCTGTCACCTTGAAGGTACTGTTGGCGCATACGGTTTCGGCGTTGATGGAACCAAGCACATGACCGACAACATGACCCATCTGCGTAACGCGCATGACGACTCCGACATGCAGTGGAATCCGGCAGCACCTAACCACAGCACCATGGACAACTTCTGCATGGCTTGCCACAGCGCAACCGGTGCAACTTCTCCGATGAACCTGAAACTCCAGGCTCTCATCTCCACCGGTATCACCGCTTCGCCGCTCAACCCGTTTGGCGACACCATCTCTAACCGTTACGACAAGATGCAGCGCCCGGCAGTTACCAACGTCGACAACCAGTTCGACACCGCCAACAACTCGCACCACGGTGTCAAGGGCGCACGCTACTCAGGACGCACCCGTCTTGCCGGCCCGCGCCAGATCGCTTCTGCGGCGACCTTCGCCAACAACTCCACGCCTACTCTGCAGGGCGTACGCTCCACTATCTACGACGCAGGCAACTTCAACGCACTTTACACCCCGCTTGCTAACGCAGCTGGCGAAGCTGCACCGCGCACCGGCGCTGCCAGCCTGGGCGACGACTCCACCCTCCATTGCGGCGACTGCCACACTGTCGGCCAGTGGAAAGTAGGTTCCACCGTCAACGCAGCAGGCGTAGCGACTACGGTCGCCATTGGCGCACACGGCTCGAACAACGAGTACATGCTCCGTAACTCCATCGGCACCGACGAGCGCCACACCCAGAATGCCTACACCTCGAATGCCAGCAACGTCGTTTCCTACAACAACCCGAACGGCGCCTTCCTGGTCTGCTACAACTGCCACGCTTACAAGAACTACGGCTCCGTTTTCGTCGGCACCGGCGCTGACGCAGGCAATGCAGCAGGCAACCCGCTCTCCAACATCCAGTCCCATGCAGGCGAGTACGCTTCAGCCGGCCGTTGCAACGGCCCCGGCAACACCCTCTCGTTCGCTGGCTACACCACCGGCGCTGGTACCGACGGCACCCAGTTCGAGAGCCGTATCAAAGGTCTTGGTGCGAAGGCTGCAGGCGAGCAGAGCGCCGACTTCGGCAACGCCCTCGGCATCCAGTGCCTCAACTGCCACAACTCCGGCCTCGCCAATGCATACGGCGGTATTCACGGCTCGGCTAAGAACACCAGCTGGAACGGCATCAACCCCGCAGCTGCCGTAACCGGCGGCGCATACATCGACGGCATGGGCAACACCACCAAGGTCGAGCGCTTCCTGCCGGGTCTTGGCAACGCAATGCACGTCCCGGGCACCCTGGGCGGATTCACCGGTGGCACCAATGCCACTGGCCACCAGTTAAACACCGATGGCAGCTTCGCCACCACTTACACCTACACCACTGGTGGTATCTCCAACGATACCAACTGGGAGCAGAAAGATTGGCAGCAGACGGCCACCACGGTCATTAACTTCAAGACCGCTGGTGTATCCAACACTGCCAATGTCGGCGCAGGCTGCTACACCCTCGGCGAAACAGCCTTGCCCGCCAACGTCACTGCTGGTCTCGCAGGACCTTCGGTTACCGGCGCGGGTGGACCGGCAACTGAAGCGTCCGGTACCTGGGGCGGTTGCGACGACCACACCGGTGCACAGGGCGGCGGCAACCACGGCTTCCTGAAGCGGATTGTCCGTCCGGTCACCTACTAGCACGGGTCTGAAAAAGGTGGAGAGGGGGTTGCCCCTCTCCACCCTGTAGAAACTGAAATTGGTTGGCCGGCACTTAGGTGCCGGCCTTTTTTAATACCGCTGCCGCGAGTGCACAGGCCATAGGACGGATGTGAAATCTTCATGGGAGTGCCAAGGTCCGAAGTCTGAAACCGGTGCTGCCAGATAGGCCAAATTAAATGTAACTGTATACCTAGCTCTTCCCAAGGTGCGCCTGATACCGGCTTTTTTTGTTTCTATTTAAAGTTGTATCTGGTATATACACACTTGCTTTATCGCTCCCCTAGGTAACTCTCTGCGCCCAAAGGAATCGCCTCATTTATGAATGCCGAACCTAAGCTCTCCAGATTGATTCTTTCCTCCCCGTGGTTCCTGCTCGTTTTTCTTGTCGTTCCGATCATGGTTATCCTCACTTTGACGCTCCACCTGGGGCTTCCCCTGATCGGTCCCCAACTGCTGCTGGCAAATAACCTCTGTTTTGCCTTACTGGTAGCCTGCCGGCTGGTGCGGTACCTGGCGGGCATAGGGAAGAAGATCAGGTACGGCGCAGGATCGGGCAAGCCCTCCAAGGGGTTCGAGGTTCCTTTTCCCGGCTCCCGGGCGCGGGAGATCCTGGCCGGCGGTGGCTTCACCTTTGCTACTGCTGGGGGGTATGGCGAAAAGCACGAATCCGGATACCTGGGAACGGTCCTTTTGTACTGCGGGCTGTTGCTATTGCTGGCAACCGGGTCCTTCGACAACCTGAACCAGTTTGCCGGTGTGCTGCTGGATGGTGTCGGCCCTGCCACCAAGCTGAGCAAGGTCGAGTCCTACCGCGATCTTACCACGGGGCCTCTGGCCGCCAAGCTGGATTCCCTGCCGCAGTTGAAGATCCTGAGCCAGATCCTGCCGGATTCGACCTACCCGAAGGGGGCTACGGAAATCGCCCTGATGCCAGAGCACGGCGCTCCGCAGACCACGGTTCTCATACCGGGAGTGCCCTTTCAATTTGGGGCCTTCGACATCAGCATGACGAAGCTCGCCTTTGAGGCCGAGATGGTCATTAAGACCAAGGACTCGCAGGTCCTGTTCGACTCAATGGTCAAGATCGACCCCCTGGTGCAAAAGCGCGGGGAGTTCGGCTTTTACGGCCTGTTCGCCAATCCCGTTGTCGTGGGCGGGGTATATTACCAGCCCGAGAAGAGCCTCATGATGGTGGTCGTCACCCACAACGGCAAACGCGAGATTGCTGACCTGACCTTTCAGGTGGACCAGCAGGTTACCTCGGGCAATTATGTCATCTCCTGCGCCAAGATGGGGCAGTGGTCGGAAATTCACGTGGTGCACCGCAGACATAAGGTGCTCCTCTTCCTGGGGGGGCTGCTCGCCCTTGCCGGGCTCATCCTGAGGCTGGCCGTGTCGCCGCAGCGGGTCTGGCTGGAAGATAGCCAGGGCGGGTGCCTGGTGCGTGCAGTAGGCAATGAAGCTAAGAAGCTCTTGAAGGCGTGAACCTTAAACAAGGCTGTCATCCGCGAGGGGATAATCGGAAATGGGATGCCCGATAGAGTCATTCGGGCATGACACTTACATCGTGCAACACGCGAACAAAAGGAAACAAACATGGCATTTTGGGAAATAGTCTTTTTTTGGGCGGGGTTGCTGATTTACTCGCTTGCTTGCGGGGGATTTATTTACTCCTTCGTTTTCAATAATCCCCGGGTCATGCCGAAGATGACGTTGCTGGTTGCGCTCGGTTTTCTCGCCGTGACGTCCGCCATAGTTGCCCGGTTCTACGCCACCGGTCACCTCCCCTGGTCCGGTCATTACGAGTACACCCTGATGGGGGGTTGGTTCATCATAGGCGGGACACTCTTTGTGGGGTGGCAGAACAAGACGCTGCAGGGCCTGGCGGTCGGCACCCTGCCGCTGGTCGTCATCATGATGGGCTACGGCTACATGCAGGATCCGGGACTCACCCCGATGGCGGCGAGCCTCAAGACCGTCTGGCTTTACATCCACGTCTACTTCGCCTGGCTCTCCTTTGGCGGCTATTCGCTGGCCATGGCCGCGGGAGTGGTGTTTCTTTTGAGAAGCAAGAGTGACGCGCTTCCGGTCCCCAACCCTGCCTACGACCGCTTCCCCAGCACGGGACGCCTGAACGAACTGATCTTCCGTTACGTAGTGTTCGGCTTTATCACCGATACCATCATGATCTGCGCCGGCGCCATCTGGGCAAAGGATCTCTGGGGCAGTTACTGGGCCTGGGATCCGGTCGAAACCTGGTCCCTCATCTGCTGGCTGGTCTACGGCCTGACCATTCATCTGCGTGTGACGTTCGGTTGGCGTGACAAGCGGCTCGCCTGGCTCGCCGTGGTTGCCCTGAGCACCGTCATCATCAGCTTCTTCGGCGTTAACCTCGTCGTCAATTCAAGTCTGCACGCTTTCCAGGTGCGCTAGGAAACTCTTGCCCCGGTCCCCCTTTTCAGGGGGACTTTCAGGGGGACTTCTCTTTGGCTTTGCGCAGAGAGATCCCCCCCTTGCCCCCCTTGCTCAGGCGGGGTACTATCCCAAGGCGGTCTTCGTCAAAATGTTCAAAAAGATCGTAAAAGCTCTCAGCTCCCTCAAATTTACCATCGTGCTCATCAGCCTGCTCGGGGCGACCTTCATCGTCGGCCTCTGGGTGCCGCAGGCGCGCCTGGTGAAGGACATCTACCTCCAGTGGCACCGGAACTCGCCTCGCCTGGTGGAGGCCCTCGATGCCTTCGGCCTCACGACGATCTATTCCTCGCCGCTTACCCTGACCCTCTGGGGGCTCTTCTTCCTGAACCTGGCCCTGGTCCTCTGGCAAAGGGTGCCGGTCGTCAGGCACCGCATCGCCATTTCCGATGCGAAGATCACCGATCCCGAGCGCACCCCCGGTTACCCGTTCCAGGCTTGCTTCCCGCTGCCGGAAGGGCTTGGCGCGGAGACCCTGCTGGCGCGCCTGCGCAAGCGGCGCTACCGGGTCCTGGGAAACGGGACCGGATTCTACGGGGTGCAAAACCGCCTGGCCCCGGTCGCCTTCGTGCTCTTCCACGTGAGCTTTTACCTGGTTCTTCTGGGCGGCATGATCACCGTCTACACCGAGTTCATCGGGTATGTGGATCTCGCCCAGGGTGAGAACTTCCAGGGCGAACTCGCCCGTTACAATGTCAAGCCGGCGCTGCAGCTCCCCGCCATCGGATCGCCTCCGCGCGTTTCCTTCACGGTCAGCAGCATCGAGCCCCAGGTGGTCATGAACACGCCGACCAGCATTGCCGTCAAACTTTTGGACGGCCAGGGTGAAAGCCACGAGGTAGGGATCAACCGACCCTACAAGACCGGCCCCACCTCGTTCGTTTTCAAGCATCTCGGGATGGCTCCCCACTTTGTCCTCAAGGACCCTGCCGGCAAGGAGCTCGATAACGCCCTAGTGAAGCTCGACGTGCTGAGACGGGCGCCGGACAAGTTCGACATGGGCGGCTACAACTTCACCGCCACCTTCTATCCCGACTACGTCCTGGAAAAGGGGAAAAACGCCACCCGCTCCATGGAATTCAACAATCCGACTTTCTTCATCGTCGCCGAGCGGGACGGCAAGAAGGTCGGCGAGGCGCTGGTCCCCAAGAACGCGACCTTCGAGTTTGCCGGCAACCGACTTGAGATGCCGGAACTGCGCTACTGGGTCCGCTTTTATGTGATATCCCAGCGTGGTCTCCCCATCCTGTACCTCGGCTTCGCCGTCGCCTGCCTGGCAGTCATCTGGCGCATGATCTTCTACAAGCGCGAGGTCCTCGGTGCGGTGCGGGAAAGGGAAGGGGTGCCGACCCTCGTGGTCGCCTGCCGTTCCGAGTACTACAAGAACCTGGCGGAAGACGAATTCAACAAGCTCTTCACCAAGATAACCGCTGCCTAGCCCGGCAGAACCTTGTGATCGTAATCTTGCGCGGCCGGCAGGTGCCTGGTCGGCAACCGCGCCAAGCGCATGCAGTGCCTGAGGAAAAGCCGTATCGGAAATTTTATTTTCAGCTCAACGGAAGGGAATCTGGGCTGAATCAAACAGGGGGTTCATAGATGAAGCGTTTACTGTGTCTCATGCTGGCGGTGGCAACCTTCGCCACTGCGTGCCATAAAGAAGAAACCAAGGTCGATTTAGACAAGTCGTACCGCCTGCTGGTGAAGTTCAACGGCAAGTACGGCTACTGCGACCGCGGAGGCATCACGGTCATCCCCCCCCAGTTCGACTCGGCCTCGCTCTTTTCCGAGGGCCTGGCGACGGTCCGTGTGGCCGGCAAGGACGGTTACATCGATGCCAACGGGAAAATGGCTATTCCCGCGAGCTTCGAAGTGGGATCGGTATTTCTCGACGGGCGCGCCTCGGTACGTAAAGCCGGCAAGTGGGGGTACATCAACCAGGCGGGAGAGCAGGTCATCGACCCCGATTACCTCTCCACCTTCGCCTTCACCGAGGGCCTGGCGGCCGTCGTTGTCGCTCAAGGGGCGGAGACCAAAGCCGGGTACATCGACCTGAAGGGGAAATTCGTCATCAAACCGCAGTTCGACGATGCCTCCCAGTTTTCCGAGGGTCTGGCCGCCGTCAAGGTAGGGCGCAGCCACGGTTACATCGACAAGACCGGCAAAATGATCGCTCAGCCCCAATTCTTCCAGGCCGCAATGTTCCGCGACGGACGCGCCATGGTGAAGATCAACGGGAAGTTCGGGCTGATCGGTTACATCGACCAGACCAGCAAAATGGTCATCCCCGCGGTCTACAGCGAAGGGACCAGCTTCAATAACGGGGTCGCAGCGGTCAGAAAGGCGAACACCTGGCAGTTGATCGACACGGCCGGGAAGCCGATTTTCGACAAGGAATACCAGTCGCCGACCATCTACGCCGAAGGCCTTGCCCCTGTCGTGGTTGATGAGAAGGTCGGTTACATGGACAAGCAGGGAAAGATGGTGATACCCGCCACGTTCGAATCCGGTTCGATCTTTGTGGGGGGGCTCGCGCCGGTTAAAGTGAACGGCAAGTGCGGCTACATCGACTCGACAGGCAAAATGGTCATCGAGCCCCGCTTCGAGTGGGACCAGCGCACCATCGACCAGTACACCCATTACTACACGCATTTCGTAACAGACGCACCCAAGGGAAAATAATCATGCAGATAGGACCCGGTCTCGGCATAGCAATAATGATGAACAACTACTTCCACGACATGGCTACCGGACTTCTGGTCGGCAGCGGATTCGCACTACACGCCATCTTGCGCATCCAGGGGACCATGAACACCCCCGAGTCGACGCTCTTTTTTCTCAAGACGAACCGGCACATGGTGAAACTGTTCAAGTTCGCGCTCTGGTGGGTCGTCCTGGGCGGGATACCGCGCACCATCTTCTATACCAGCTTCGAATGGGCCAACGCCGCCGGCAACCATCAGATCGCGGCTTTGGGCGTGAAGCATGTCATGATGTTCACCGTGGTGGTCTGGGGCATCATCGCCTGGCGCCGCATGCAAAAGCAGGTCGCCATACTAAGGGACGGACTGCCCCCCGAACTGCGGGCGAAACTCGAGGCCTAAAACCACCTGAACCGCAAAAGGCGCCCCCTAATCCAGGTCACTTATACGTGCTAATTCGCATCCTCAAAAACTCGTTCCTCAAACGTCCCAAGCCGGTTCTGCTGGTGTTCCTCTCCATCACCATGGGGGCCGCCGTCGCGACGGCCTTTCTCGGCATCGCCGGGGAGGTCTCGCACAAGATGGCCCTGGAGCTTCGGAGCTACGGGGCCAACATCCTCCTGGAACCGAAAGCCCTGGAAGGGGGAGGTTTCCTGCGCGAAAGCGACCTACCCAAGCTAAAGACGGTCTTCTGGAAATACAACATCACCGGGTTTACTCCCTACCTTTTCGGCGTCGCGGACATCTCGGCCGGCTCCAAGCACGAGCGCGGCATCGTCGCCGGCACCTGGTTCTCCAAGGAGCTGCAGGTCCCGGGAGAGGATACCAGCACCCAGGGGATCAAGGGTATCGCCCCCTGGTGGGAGGTTCAGGGTGGTTGGCCGGAGGCCGCCGACCAGGTGATCGTCGGTGCCGCACTCGCCAAGCGCCTCGGTGTCACCGTCGGCCGGCCGATCGAGGCGAGCGTCCACGGCCGCACCCAGCGCTTCCAGGTCGCAGGTGTGGTCACTACCGGAGGGTTCGAGGAGGAACAGCTCTTTGCCCCGCTGGTGACGGTCCAGGATTTGCTCCAAAGCCAGGGTAAGGTCTCCCGGGTGCTGGTGAGCGCTCTCACGGTCCCGATGGACGACTTCGGCCGGATGGACCCCGCCAAGATGAGCAAGGACGAGTACGAGAAATGGTACTGTACCGCCTACGTCACCTCGGTCGCCAAGAACGTGGAAGAGGTGATGGGCGGCAGCCGCGCCAAGCCGATCTGGCAGATCGCCTCCGCCGAAGGTGCGCTCTTAACCAAACTGAACTCGGTCATGCTGCTTTTGACCCTGCTGGCGCTGGGGGCCTCGGCGACCGCCGTCTCCACGAGTCTCATGGCCTCCATGGCCGAGCGCAGCAAGGAAATAGCCCTCATGAAGGCGATGGGCGCCGACCGCTACCAGATTTCCGCAATCTTCTTAGGCGAGGTGCTGATCATCTCGGTCTGCGGCGGGGTGCTCGGTTACCTGATCGGCGGCCAGCTCGCCGGCGTCATCAGCCGCTCGGTTTTCAACTCCTCCATCGCTTCACCCCTCTGGCTCTTCCCGACCGCGATCGTTTCGGCCCTGGTGGTCGCCTTTGCCGGCTCCATTGCACCGCTGCGCCGGGCTCTCTTGGTCGAGCCGGTCCGGGTTTTAAAAGGATAACATGCACAGGCGTCGCTGGTTGTTCAACATGCTTCTGAAGGCGCTGGCCCACCGGACCGGGCGCACCCTGCTCCTCCTCGCCGTGCTCGCCATGGCCTCGAGCCTCGCCACCGCGCTCGGCATCGTCTCGGTCTCCATGGAGAAGCGGGTCGCCGAGGAGGTGCGCAAGTACGGCGCCAACATGGTCGTCATTCCCGGGGCGGCGCGCATGGACGTCGGAAGCGGTGGGCTCAATTTCGGCTCCATCGCCGAGCCCGCCTACCTCAGGCAGAGTGCCGTGGAGGACGCCCTTGCCAAAAGCGGGCTCAAGGCCGAAAGGTCCTTCCATCTGCGCGGTGCCCTGCACTACAAAAACTCCGACCTGATGGCGGAAGGGGTCAACTTCGCCGATATCCGGCGTCTGTTTCCCTGGTGGCAGATCAAGGGGGGGTGGCCCGCAGCAGGAGAGGCGGTGCTCGGCTCCGACCTGGCCGCCAGTCTCAAGCTGAAGCCGGGCGACACGCTGGAACTGGAAGGGACGTCGCAGGGCGTGCGGCTCAGGGTCTCCGGGGTTGTTTCCTCCGGCGGCGAGGAGGATGGCACGCTCTTTATGGCCCTGCCGGAACTGCAGCAGGCGCTCGGCCTGCCGGGCGAGCTTTCCCTGGTCCGTCTGATGGTGACCGCCGGCGGGGGGAGCCTCAAGGACTCCGCGGCCGCGCTGCAGCGTTTGCTCCCCGAGGCAAAAGTCAATGAGGTACGCCAGACCGCGCGCACCTCCGAGGGGCTGCTTGCCAAGGTGAAACTGCTGATGATCCTGGTGACGGCGGTCGTGCTGGTCTCGGCCGGGAGTTCAGTCACCGGGACCATGAGTACGACGGTGCTGGAGCGTGGTAAGGAAATCGGCCTCATGAAGGCAATGGGAGCGACCCGCTGGGAGGTGCTGCTGATCTTCTGCGGCGAGGCCGCGCTTTTGGGTATTTTCGGCGGGGTGGCGGGGTACCTTTTGGGCAGCGGCATTGCGCAGTTCATCACCAGGACGGTCTTTGCGGCCTCGGCGGAATTCATACCCTGGATCGGCGGCGTATCGCTCGGTGTGAGCCTCTTTCTGGCGCTTTTGGGGAGCCTCGGACCGATGACCTCCGTGTTCAAGCTTGATCCGGTTAGAAGCCTGCGGGGAGAATGAAAACCTGGAACCTTGAACCGCAAAGACGCAAAGGCGCAAAGAGAATCTACTGCTAAGTACGGCTCAAGATTTTATCTTTTTTGTCTTTTCGAGGGCACCATGGACATCGAAGCGTTGGGCGCTGCTATTATCGGTGCTGCTATACAGGTTCATAAGGTGCTGGGGCCTGGATTGATGGAGTCTGCCTACCAGAAGTGTCTAGAGTACGAGTTGTGTAAAATGGATCTGCGGATAGATTGCGAGCTAATCCTTCCGATACATTATGGGACAGTACGAATAGACGCTGGTTATCGAATAGACATGCTTGTCGAAGGCTTAATCATAATTGAAAACAAAACAGTTGAACATATTCTGCCTATACATGAAGCCCAACTGTTGACCTATCTTAAAATGAAAGGGTGTCGTCTTGGCTACCTGCTCAACTGGAATGTCCCTGTAATGAAGGATGGCATTAAGCGTATGGTCAACAATCTGTAAAATGGTTTTCTTTGCGTGCTTTGCGTCTTTGCGGTAAATGTTTTTAAGGTGGAAAGGTCCTAACTATGTCAGCTCCAACGATTGAAACGAACGCTCTCTCCAGAAGTTATGGCGACATCTGCGCATTGAAGCCGATCGACCTCGTGGTCCCTGAAGGCGAATGGCTCTCGGTCATGGGGCACTCCGGCTCCGGCAAGAGTACCCTGATGAACCTGGTGGGCGGCCTGGACCGACCCACTTCCGGTTCGCTCAAGGTCGGCGGAAAGGACCTGCTGGCACTCTCCGAGGACGGTCTGGCCCGCTTCCGGCGCGAGTTCGTCGGCATCATCTTCCAGCAGCACCACCTGGTCCCCTACCTCTCTGCCGTCGAAAACGTCATGCTGGCCCAGTACTTCCACTCGACACCCGACGAGGCCGAGGCAAGGCTCGCCCTGGAGCGCGTGGGTCTCGGACACCGCCTGAGAAACCGGCCGGGCGAACTATCCGGCGGCGAGCAGCAGCGCGTCTGCATCGCCCGCGCCATCATCAACAGCCCCAAGCTCCTTTTGGGCGATGAGCCGACCGGCAACCTGGACCACAAGAGCACCGTCATGGTGATGGAACTCCTGAAGGAACTGCGTGCCGAGGAGCGCTTTACCGTCGTCATGGTGACCCACAACCAGGAGGTGGCCGCCTGGGGCGACCGCACCATCTACCTCGACGACGGGGTGCTGGTGCGTGAAGAACGGTCGAGGTCCTGATGCCGGCGCTGAAACTGCTTCCTCAACTGCTGGCCTGGACTGCGCTGGCAGCCGTCCTTCTGAGGGGATGTACCGAGCGCCGCCGGCTCAGCGCTGCTGCCTGCGCCGCCGGCTTCGCCGCCGGCGTCCTCGGGATCGCGCTTTTGGCCCGCAGCCTCCCCGCTACCCCCTACGGGGTAGTCCGCTCGCTTTTGGGCGGAAGCTTCCTGGTCCTTTGGGTGGTGTCGGTGGTCGCCCTGTACCGCAGCACCGGGAAAGGCCGGCCTGCCGCGCGCAGCGCGGGACTGACCGGGCGCCCCCTTGCGGCCGGCTCCTTAAGCTTCTTTTTCGCCCTGACTGCGGGCGGCGTCTGCGCCTGCAGGCTCCCAGCCGCCGGAGGGGATCTGCTGCCGCTTCTCGCCCCCCTTATCCTGGTGCTGGCCGGCCTTGCCCTCCTGATCGGCGCCCTCGCCTTGGAACGCCGGCTGCCGGCGTCCCTGACGGTCAGCTTTCCCGGCCTTTTGGCCGCCCTGGTGGCACTGCTTCTTTTCAGCTCCGCGTCCCTGCTGCGTCTTGACCTTTTTTCCCCCCTGAGCATGAAGGTGATGAAGGGGACCCATGACTTCGTGCACCAGTTCATGGAATCGATCCTGATCCCGGACCACATCTTCGTCAGGCCTGCCATCTGGGGGTACATCGGCTTTCTGTTCGGCAAGGAGGTCGGCTTCTGGGGGGGGATGGTGATCTGGTTCACCCCGGTCTTGCTGGTGCTCCTCGCCCTGCGCTTCGAACTGCTCCCGCAGGTCTCCCACATCCGGCAGGGTGCGCTGCGCCGCAAGCTGCTCGCCGCCGCCATGAGGGAGCGCAACCTGCGCATGGTCATACCCGGGCTCTCCCTGGCCGTCTTCGCGGCTGCCGCCTACCAGAGCTGCTACCCCTCGGTGGAGTACTGGGACCCCAAGCCGGTCCTGGTGAGCGCCGACGCCGCCGGCGAGATCCTGATACCGAAAAAGGGAGAGATCAACCTGGAGGACGGCAAACTGCACAAGTACCTGTACCGCCAGGGTGGCCACGAAGCACGCTTCTTCGTGCTGCTGACCCCGACCGGAAAACTCTCCGTCGACCTGGACGCCTGCGCCATCTGCAAGCCCGACGGCTACGGGCAGGCGGAGGGGACCGTGATCTGCTATTACTGCAAGACCCTCATCCCGCTCGACACCGTCGGCAAGCCCGGCGGCTGTAACCCGGTACCACTGGCTTTCAGCGAAAAGGCTGACGCGGTCCATATTAACGGCGTGACTCTCATGAACGAATGGACCCGAACCGTCCAGTCCACGACCAAAAAGGAGGGGGGCAAGTGAAACGTACACTAGCCGCACTCTGGGCCGCACTCTCCTCGCGGGCCCTGGCCCCCCTGGTGATCGGCTTCTTTTTCGCACTCTATATCGGGATTGCCTTCTTCACCGATGAGACCCTGACGGTCCTGATCGCCCTGACCGGCAGAAACCGCATGCTGGCCGCGGTCCTGGCACTGCTGCCGCTCAATTTCGCCTGCCGGATGGTCGTCGAGGCTACCGGCTACCTGAAGCGGCGCCGGGCCTTGAGCCGGGCCGCTGCCGCCCTGGAGCCCGCGCTTTACGACGAAACGGTCGAACTGGCGGCTGCCCCTGTTTTTGCCGGGTTACCGGAGCGCCTGAGCGCTGCTGGGTACCGGACCAGGGTAAGCGGCGAGCTATTGGCGGCCTGGCGCGGAGTCAGTCTCTCCCCGGCGCGCCTGGTTTTTCTGGCCACGGCCTGCTGCCTCTTCGCCGGCATCCTGGTGAGCCTGGTGGGGCGCAGCGTCACCAGGCAGCCCGTCATCGAAGGGGAGCTTTTCCCCTCTCCCTCCGGGACCGGTGGCCTGGTGCAGCGCATCATCTTTCAAAAGTCCTTCGGATACTTTCTGGCCAAGGACCTGGTCATGGAGGTCGCCGCAACCGGCCCGGATGGCGGCAGCAAAGAATTGGGTGTCTATCCGCCCAACCTGGTGGGCGGCGCCTTCGTGTACCCCCGCTACCTCGGGGTCGCCCTGACCTGCAAGTTCACCGCACCCGACCTCCCCGGAGGGTTCGAGCACAGCGACATCTTCGCCATCTACCCCCCCGGCAAGGAGGCGCAGCTGGCCGTCAAGGGTTCCCCCTACAAGATCACCCTGACCCTGGAGAAGCCGCAGGACGGCTCCGACCCCTACATGACGGGACAGCTGGCCATCCACTTCAAGCTGGTGAAAGGTTCGGACCTGGTCCTGGAAGGGAGCGTTCCCAAGGGGGGCGAATTTGCCCGGGATGGCTTTCGCCTGGCCATCCCCGAGGCGCGACGCATGGTGCTGACCGACTTCGTGGTGGATTACGGGGTGCTCCTGATCTGGGGTGCGGGGCTGCTGCTCCTGGTCGCGGTTTTCGTCTGGCTGCCGGTGCGCCTGTTCTTTCCGCGCCGGGAGATGCTGTTCCAGGGGGGAGGAGGCACGGTGCGCGCCTGTTCCCACGCCGAGGGGGGCGCGCGCGAGCATGCCGGTGTGTTCCACGAGGTGCTGGACGTACTCGCCGGGAAGCAGCCCGACTCCCCCGTTTCCTGAACGGGCGGTTTTTTGGCTTGACTTCGCCAGGCAGGAATGCTGATATCAGTCAGCAGATGCTCTGCAGGGGCGGTTCGCATCTCTACGCCATGGATCAGCAGTACCGGGTTTTTGGATGTACTTTATCTGGTAGCAAAGGAGGCATGAGTATGATTCGCAATGCAACTTTTTTGACGCTCATTTTGTTGCTGCTCACGGTAAGGCATGCTTCGGCTGATGCTTATGACGACTGTGAGGCCGAGTGCGTCAACGCGCTAAGCCAGTGCGAGCAGGCGATCACCCTGTATGACGCGGCCGGAGTGCAGGAGGCGAAGGCTGTCTGTGCCAGTGAACGCGTCGCCTGCAAGCAGAAATGCCATGAAATCGACGATCTGGGGCAGGATGGATATCAGGAGAAGCTGAAACAAAATGCCGAGGACGCCGCCAGGCGGAGCCAGGAGCAGGAACTGGAGAATAACGGCGGCATTAAAACCTTGAATCTCGATCACTGACCGTCTTTGGAAAGCACGGTGGCATTTGTTGTCATGCTAAGGGGAAAATAAAAAAGCACCGGCCGGAGGAATCCCCGGCCGGTGCTTTTGCGTAGTTGCTGGTGCAGGCGTTAGTAGGCGAATTTATATTTGGTGGCTAGCAGGTAGTACCTTTCGTACATGGGGGATTTGTACACGACTTCCTGCCACTTAGTGTCGAGTTCGTTATTCATATCCTTGTCGGTGCAGACCAGCTTTTCGTCCTTGGTGTAATTGCGCTTGGCGATGGTCCGGAACTTGCCGTCCTTGATCTCAAAATCCAGCTGGTGGTGAGTAACCTCGCCCTTGGCGGCAATGTTCTTCTGGCAGACCGGGAACTGCGCGAGATGCTTGGTATAGGCAGCGGCGCCGAAATCCGTCAGTTCAAACTTCTCGGTCCAGTAGAGACTTTTAGCGTGGGTCTTGACCTTGTCGGAGTCATAATAGTTTGCCTTGACGTTCTTATTGGGAACGTCGAGGTCATTTTTCACCCAGCTTGCAGCGTGACAGTCAAACGCACCCATTAGCAGGGCCGAACCCAGTAATCCAGCAAGTAGAAGATTGCTTTTCATTTGACACCCCTCAAATTATGATTGAACTTCGCGAATTCTACCACTTAATGCCGGACCTGTAAAGTGGCTTCAAGCACGGCTCAGGCTGCTGCCGCAGTCTGAGCGCGGCTTCAGTACGGTAAAAGCCTCGCGTTGATCCAAATTGATTAATCGGGCCGGAAATGCTACATTGTGCCGGTGCGGCAGTTTGCCCATTTCCTGTCATCCGCCTGACCTGTCGGGGCCTTCAAATACTCTCCCTCGCCCTCCGGGTGAGGGAAGGTGGACGGTCGGACTTCAGCACAAAGAACTGAACAGTAATCCAAAACAATCAGCGTGCCAGGGATCAGCATGACGAAGAGCGAAATGCAGTCGGAACCGCAGCACCAGCGCTTGCAACCAGCCGGCGGGGCAGGGGAGGGTGGCGCGGGTGAAGGGCCGGTTTCCGCAACCTTCGAGCTCTGGGCCACGCGCCTGCTGCTCATTTACTTCGGCCTGCGCCTGGTTTTTTTCGCCCTTTGCCTGGCCCCCTTCGTGCCGCCCGACGAGGTAAGCCATGCCGGGCTCTGCAAAGTCTTCTCCACGGTGTTCCTGCTGCCGGATAACGGTCCCGGCACCTACCAGTACGGGCTGGTAACCAATATACCCTGGCTCTACTACTGGACCATGGGAAAGCTGCTCCATCTGAACATCTTCGGGCTCCCCGACCTGGTATTCCTGCGCCTGCTCAACATCCCCCTGGCTTTTGCCACCGTCTACTTTGCCACCCGGCTGCTACGCCTGGTGACCGGCGACCGGCTCACCAGGCTCCTGCTGCTCGTCCTGCTGACCAATACCGCCATGTTCTCCCTGCTCTCGGCATCGGTCTCCTACGATAACCTGACCAACCTGCTGGCTGTCCTGGCGATATATTACACCTTCGCTTTCTACCGGCAGCGCTCCGGGAGCCTGCTGGTGGCAGCTCTTTTGTGCCAGTTGGCCGGGTGCCTTACCAAGGTCACCCTGCTCCCGCTGGCGCTGGTGCTTGATCTGCTGCTGGCTGCCTGGACCCTTTCTCGCTGGCGCCAGAGCGCAGCGGAACTGCGGGCCTACCTGACTTCCCGGGGGCACGCTCTTTGGCAGGTTCCGCTGATCCTCGTCCTTTTGGGGCTCAACCTGCAGCTCTACGGGGGAAACTACCTGCGCTTCGGCACCCTCGCGGCCACCATGTCGAGGGTCCTGACCCCCGAGATCTCCATGCAGGACCGCATCGGGGCGCGGGAAAACATCTTCAGCCTCTATGAGTCCGGCAAGATCAGCTACATGGACGCCCTGCAGCTGGCCGGGGAGATGACAAACCCGGGGGACAAGTCCGATACCTTTTTCCTGCTGATGAACTACCAGGGGCTGAGGGCCAACCCGGCGCTATGGATGGGGCCGCTGGCGTACACCGGGGTGTGGCTGCAGGAAATGTCGTCCACCATCTTCGGGATCAAGGCCCACCTGCCGATGTACAAGGGTACCCGCTATCTGGTTCCGGTCTACCTGGTGCTGGCGCTCGCGCTGGCGGGATTTCTGACGCGCTGGCGCCCGCGGGATTCGGGCTGGCTCCCGGGGGCACTCGCGCTGATCGCCGGCTACTACGCTCTGGTCCTTCTGGTGAAGGTGAACTACCCGGCCTACACCTATTATGGGACCCCCGGTATTACCCTGCAGGGGCGCTATCTCTTCCCGGTGCTGGTCCCCATCTACCTGCTGGTCTGCCGCTACCTGCTGGAGCTGTTTCGCGCCCAAAGACCGCGGACCGTGCTGGCGCTGGCGACCGCGCTGCTCTTCATCGCCTACGACTTCCCCTGGTTCCTGGCCCACGCCGGCGCGCAGTGGTACGCCTGGCTGCCGCAATGAAATTGAGGGGGGGTGGCAGATGATGGAGAGTGCCGTGAGAAGATTGAGGGAAGGGGCGTGGAACCTGCCGCTGGCGCTGTTTTTCCTCGCCGCCGTGACCGCCGCGGTCTACTGGCCGGTGCTGCACAACGGCTTCATCGATTACGACGACCCCGACTACGTCACGCTGAACCTGGTGGTGCGCCGGGGGGTGACCCTCAAGGGGGCGCTCTGGTCCCTGGGCGCCTTCCACGCCGGGAACTGGCACCCGCTCACCTGGCTCTCCCACATGCTCGACGTCCAGCTCTTCGACCTGAACCCGCTGGGGCACCACGCCGACAGCCTGCTTTTCCATGTCGCCAATGCGGTCCTGCTCTGCCTGCTGCTGCAAAGGCTCACCGGCTTTCTCGGCCGAAGCCTGGTGGTGGCGCTCCTCTTCGCGCTCCATCCGCTGCACGTGGAGTCGGTTGCCTGGATCGCCGAGCGCAAGGACGTGCTCTCCACCTTCTTCTGGCTCCTGACCATGCTCGCCTATCTCTGGTACGTCCGGGGCCCCTCCCGGTGGCGCTACCTCGCCGTCGCGGCGCTCTTCGTCCTGGGCCTCCTCTCCAAGCAGATGCTGGTGACCCTGCCCCTGGTGCTGCTGCTGCTGGACTTCTGGCCGCTCCGGCGCCTTGGCACCCACCCCGGGCGCCTCATCGCCGAGAAGGTCCCGCTTTTCCTCATCTCCGGGGCCGCGGCGCTCGTGACGGTTTTCGCGCAGGATGCCGGAGGGGCTCTGCACCATGGCGGGGCAAGTTCGCTGCCGCTGCAGGTCGGCAACGGGCTCATCTCCTACGTGAAATACCTGCGGAACATGGTCTGGCCGGTCGACCTGGCCCTCTTCTATCCCCTGCAGACCGCCCAGGCCACGCCGCTTCGGGTAGCCGGAGCACTGACCCTGCTGGCGGCGCTCAGCGCGGCTGCCCTCTGGCAGCGTAAAAAACGCCCCTACCTCCTCTTCGGGTGGCTCTGGTACCTGGTCACGCTCCTTCCGGTCATCGGCTTCATCCGGGTGGGCTCCCAGGCCCTGGCGGACCGCTACACCTACGTCCCGCTGATCGGGATCTTCCTGGCTCTTTCCTGGGGAGGGGCGGAACTGGCCGGGAGATGGCGCCGTGGCCCCACGGTTGCAGCGGCGCTGACAGCGATCGCGCTTTCGCTGCTGTCGGCCCTGACCGTCGTCCAGATCGGCTATTGGCAGACCAGCTACACCCTGTACGACCACGCACTGAGCGCCGTCGAGGACAACTGGCTCGCCCACAACAACATGGCGATACTGCTGGCCCAGCAGTACCGCTTCGCCGACGCCGTCAGCCACTTCGGCGCTTCGCTCCGGATCAATCCGGACCAGGCGGAAGGGTACAAGAATCTGGGCAATGCCTACCAGGCGACCGGGGACAATCCCCGGGCCATCGACTCCTTCCGCACGGCTCTCAGTCTGAGCCCGGACGACGCGGACGGGCATTTCCGCCTGGGCTACGCCTATCTCGTCGCCGGCAGCCCGGAATCCGCCTACCAGGAGTACCTGCAGCTGCAGCGCCTGGACCCTTCCCGTGCGCGTCCCCTGCTGGACTCGATACGCATGGCGACGCGGAAATAGAGGCCCTGGTAATGGGAAGTGCATCGTGCTGATACTGGGATTAGCGTCGCTACTGCAGATAATGTTGCTTCCGGGCCTGCTGGTCCTGCTCCTTTCCGGGAGCGCGGGGGGGGTAGTAAGGACCACCCTTTTGTCGTTTGCCTTGAGCCTCGTGATGAATTTCTACCTCACGGCTTTGCTGGTTATGCTCAAATGCTACACTGCAATGAATCTGTATCTCATTGCGACAGCCGAAATAGGGTTGCTCCTGTTCCTTGGCCGCGGGGCAATCAATAAACCGATAGGGAGTCTGCTGGTCGCACTTGGTGCAGCATTCAGCCACCATAAAAAAGCCCTGACACTTCATAGTTCCCGAAGCGAGAGGGTACTAGCACTGGCGTCCCTCGCGACGCTCGCGCTCTTTTTGTTCAACTACCTGTCGGGAATCGGATCGATATTCGACCACGGGGATGATATCGTTTCCTGGAACAGGTGGGCCGTAGACTGGTATAACGGGTATTTCCCCCGCATGACCTGGAACTACCCCCAGTTATTGCCCGCCAACTGGTCGATTAGCTATCTTTTCCTGAACGGGTCCACCCTGCAATGCTTCGCCAAGTCGATCTGCCCGCTTTTCTCCCTGTTCCTGCTCCTGGCCCTGTACGACTTGTGGGTGAGAAGACAGGACTTTTCCTTTATCTGTGCCATTCCGGTTACCGCTTTCCTGTGCGTCGCCTTGACCGGCGCTTCCATGAACAAGGGATATGCCGATCTGCCGGTGGCGTTCCTGTCGTTCATGTCGCTCTACGTGCTTTTGGCCGGAAACGGAAACTCCCTTTCCGAGAGCAACAAAAACATCGTCATCGGATCTTTTTGCTGCGCCGGTGCCGCGCTTACCAAGCAGGCCGGACTCTATGTGCTGGGAATGTACCCTCTTTTTTGCTATCTGCTGGCTGGTGCAAGCTTCCGCGCCCCGGGAAGACTGGCAAAGGCGGGTAAAATCACCTCGATATATCTACTGTTGTTTGTCCTGACGGCGCCCTGGTATCTCTACACCGCGACCAAGATCATGGACGGCCGGGAAAAATCCGAAATCAAATATGTAACTCACGATATCTATCAGGGTAGATCCATGTGGGGGAGGCTCTTGGACTTTTGCGACAAGGTAAAGGAGAACCTGGACCTACTCTTAAGCCCGGTGTCTGCTGCCACGGGACTCAGCACGGTCGCTTTCCTGGCGGTAATTGCCGGCGTACTCTGCCTTGGCCTGGCACTGGTTTACTTCCTGGTGCAAAGTTTAACCGACACCCTGAACCGGTATCTCGTGATACTGATCGTGGTCCCCTACCTCTGTATCTGGGCCAGGTTCTTCAGCTATGACTTCAGGAATTTAACCCTCGCCTTCCCCTTTATCGGCGTGGCGGCGGGAAACGGGATCTACCAAAGGCTAAAGGTTTGTCGCAGTGCTCGCTAGCGTTTGGAGAAAAATATCGGGAGCCAGGATATACACTCTCTTCTTCCTGCTGGCTGGCATTGCGCTGGCTCTGAACAGTTACTGCGATGAGAACATGCTGACGCGTCACCAGGTAGCACTGCAAAAAAAGATCTGGCGCACCGAAGTGAACGACATGCTGTACCGGTGCCTCGTCGACGTACCGACAACCGGGGGCATTGTTACTGACTATCAAGGGGTGAAGTACCTGCCTGGTTTTGAGTCGCGCGCCGTCATTGCGGACCTTGAGACAGTCGAGGAATTATCGGCCGGTATAGCCCTGCCGGGCGTCAACTACCTGCTGACCCGTGTAACGCCGCCTTCCAGGGTCAATGACCTTCTGGCCGCCGGGATACGGGCCGGAGCCTTCCAGCCCATTGCCTCGGCAAAGGGTTTCTCTCTAATCAAGGTGAAATGAATATGCTCAGTGAAACAGCCGCTCTGATCCCGGCTTTCGAACCGGAACGAAACCTGATTGAGATCGTAACCGGCTTGCTGCAGGTGGGATTCCGGGACATCGTCGTCGTCAATGACGGCAGCGACCGGGCGTGCTCAGCTCTTTTCGGGGAGTTGCAGCAGATAAAAGGGGTCCATCTGCTGCAGCACGCGGTAAACCTCGGTAAAGGCGCGGCGCTCAAGACCGGGTTGAACCACATCTACTGCGAGTTGCCGCATATCAGGGGGGTGGTCACCCTTGACGCGGACGGTCAACACCTACCCGCAGATGCCGCGCGTCTTGCCGCGGAACTGCTCCTTTCCCCCCAAAGCCTCTTGCTGGGGGCCCGCTCCTTCTCCGCCGGCATTCCGCTCAGAAGCCGCGTCGGCAACATCCTCACCAAACTCGCCTTCCAGGCCCTGGTGGGGACCAAGCTGACCGATACCCAGACCGGTCTCAGAGGAATCCCGATAGACTTCGTGCCGGACCTGCTGAAGATCTCTTCCAGTGGTTACGAGTTCGAACTGGACATGCTCCTGGCGTGCAAGTATACCCGGCGCCCGATAAGGGAAATCCCGATTGCCACGATCTATCTGGAGGACAACCAAAGCTCTCATTTCAATCCGCTGCTTGACTCGATGAAGATTTATGTCGTCCTTTTCCGATTCCTGTTCACCTCACTTATTACCGCGGCCATCGACTACACGGTTTTCTACACGCTATACCGGTCAGGATCCTCCGTTCTCCTGAGCCAGGGGGCCGCCCGTGCCTGCGCCATGCTGTTCAACTACACGGCTGTCAAGAAAATTGTCTTCCTCTCCCGGCGCAGGCATCGGGAAACCCTGCCGCGCTATATCCTTTTGGTGCTGTTATCCGGGACGGTCTCCTATTTCCTGATCACCTCCCTGACCTCGGTCGTCGACGTCCCCGTCATCGCGGCCAAAGCGTGCGCCGAGGGGTTGATATTCCTGGTCAATTTTGCCATACAGCGTGATTTCATCTTTTCCAAGAAACCCCGGGGGGCCGGCACCGATTGGAACGATTACTACGCAAATCCCTATAAAACGGCGTCCATCACGCGCAAGATCACTGAGCACTTCCTGGTCGATCTGATCAAGAAATACTCGCCGGTGCCTGGAAATGGTTTAACTATTGCTGAACTGGGCGGCGCCAATAGCTGTTTCTTCAATACCATCATGAAAAGGGTTGACCCGAAACAGTACCATGTCTACGATAACAACCTCGTCGGGCTGGATAAGATGGAAAAGCGCCTCCGGGCGCATGACAGACTGTTCCTGCACGCTCAGGATGTCTTGACGCTGCCGGAAACAAACTGCTGCGATCTGGTTTTTAGCGTCGGCCTGATCGAGCATTTCAATGAGCATGACACCAAGAGCGCTATTCTGGCTCACTTCAGACTGTTGAAGCCAGGTGGTGTGGCGATTATTTCCTTTCCCACTCCGACCCTGCTGTACCGTGGTTCGCGCTGGGTGGCGGAAGTCACCAACAGCTGGATTTTCCATGACGAGCGGCCGTTGCGGCGCTCCGAGGTGGTAGCGACCCTCGAAAAAGCGGGAACCATTGCTTTCGAAAGGCTCAACTGGGTCATCTTCTTTACCCAGCGGATCATGGTTGTCAGGAAAAACCGTCAGTAAAACTCCAAAAAATTTCCGCCGGGCCAGTCGGGCTGCCGGCGCCGGCAGGGGATGAAAAATGACTGTTTTTAACCGCAAGTCGCTGCAGGTCTGCCTGATCGTTGTCGTCGGCCTGATACTGTATGCGCGCACCCTCCAGGTCCCCTTCGTCCTGGACGACTTCGAAAGCATCGCCCACAACCCGCTGATCACGAGCCTGGCCTATTTTTCCGATCTTGGCTCCGGCAAGATGTTTTTCGGACATGCGGGGTTTGTCTCGCGCTGGTTCGGCTATCTGAGCTTCGCCCTCAATTACCGCATCCATGGCCTCGACCTGCCGGGGTACCACGCGGTCAACATCGCCATCCACCTGCTGGCCTCGCTCTGCGTCTACTGGATTGCCAGGCTCACCTTCCGCACCCCGTACTTTCTCAGGGGGAGTACCACGGGCCGCATCGGGGACCAGGCCGGGTTCACCGCTCTGGTCGCCGCGCTGCTCTTCGTCGCCCACCCGCTGCAAACCCAGGCGGTCACCTACCTGATCCAGCGCCTGGCCTCACTGGCGGCCTTACTCTACCTGGTGTCCCTGGCCTGTTACGTCCAGGGCCGTCTCGCCAGCCGCGGGGCGGGAAAGCAGTACCTCTCCGGCGCGGCCTGGTTTGCGGCCTCCCTGGTCTCGGCATTCCTTGCCCTGAAGACCAAACAAAACGCCTGCACCCTGCCGATCACCATACTGCTCTACGAGCTGCTTTTTTTCACCGGGGAGCACCGCAAGAGACTGCTGGGGGCACTGCTGGCTCTGAGCGCCCTGGCGGGGTCCGCCGGAGCTTTGCTGGCACTCAGGTCAGGGAAGCCCTGGGTGGAATTGCTGGGCCAGCTGGACCAGGCAGCCAGGCTGCAGACCGACATGTCGAGGTGGGATTACCTTGCGACGCAGTTCCGGGTGATAGTCACCTATCTAAGGCTCGTGATTCTGCCGGTTGGGCAGCGTCTCGTTTACGATTATCCCGTCGATCAGAGCTTCCTCAATGGGCCGGTGCTGCTCTCGGGGGCGCTACTCATCAGCCTGGTGGCGGCCGCCTTTATTTGCCTGCAGCGCTCGCGCGCCTGGCAGGGGAGCGAGGGTGACGCTTCTCCCCTTTTGAGGGTGATAGCCTTCGGCATTTTCTGGTTTTTCATCGCCCTCTCCATCGAGTCCAGCATCATACCCATTGCCGACGTCATCTTCGAGCACCGCATGTATCTACCCCTGGCCGGGCTTTTCCTGGCGCTTGCCGCTTCCCTGACCCTGGCGAGCGGCGAGTCAGGCGCGCTTGCCGGGTGGCCAAAACAGCCGGTGGTTGCCGGCGCAGCCGTAGTGCTGCTCCTCTTGTCCGGGCTGACCATTGCCAGGAATGAGACCTGGCGCAGCGAGGTCGGCCTTTGGCAGGACAACACCCGGAAAACTCCCGGCAAGGGGGGGGTGTATCTCAATCTCGGTGCGGCGCAGGAGAGGGCGGGAAATCTGGCCGGTGCCGAGGAGGCGTATCTCGCGGCTAATACCCTGACAGTCGATCAGCCTTTTTCACGGCTCGATCTCGGTCGTCTGTATCTCCTGTCAAACCGATTGGATGAGGCTCAGAAGCAGTTTCAGGAAGCACTGGGGATTGATCCGACCATGGGGGATGCCTACAACAACATCGGGAAGATTCTGGAAATGAAGCATCAGGATGACGAGGCGCTTCAGGAATATCTCAAGGCGGTGCGCTACCGACCCTACCTGGCCGCGCCCTACTTCAATATCGGCAGGCTTTATGCCAAGCAGAAGCGTTATCCGGAGGCCATAAAGGAGTATGAAAAGGCAATTGTGCGCGAACCCGCCGACAGCGAGGCCTTTATCGGCAGGGGAGTTAGCCTGCTGGCAACCGGCCGCAAGAGCGAAGCGGTCGCCGATTTCCGCCGGGCCCTGCAGATCAGTCCAACCAGCACCGAGGCGGCTCAGCAACTGAAGCTGGCGGGAAGCGCGCCTTAAGCATTCACCCGCATCAATCAAAGCGCAGCACTGTAGGATGCCGGTGAACGAAGTGAACCGCATCTGTTTAGAGCGATGCGGTTCGTGCGGCCGCATCCTACAAGTTACTACCGGTTACTTTTCTTAGCCGTGCCCGTAGCCTTGCGCCCTCGGGGTCGCACGCCGCCTGGGGCCCAGCCACAACCGGACCCCGTCAAACGGATCATCTCCTGGCAAACCCTGCTATCATCTCCACCAGCGATTCCCAGGACATCTTCCGGGCGGCGAATGCCGAGATGTTCCCCTCGAAGTCGGCCTCCCTGTGGTCCAGAAACCATCGTATCCCGTCCGCCAGAGCCTGCGGGTCACCGGGCTCCACGATTTTCCCCGTGTAGCCGTCCTGAATCACCTCGTGAAACCCCCCCACGTTCGTTGCCAGCACCGGCCTCCTGAAGCCGTAGGCCGTGGCTATCACTCCGGAGGTTATTGACTTTCGGTAGGGAAGCACCACCAGGTCGGCCCAGGAGAAATACTGGCTCATCTCGGAGTCGGGGACATACCCGTCGACGATTCTCACCTTGTCCGCGATTCCGAGATCGGCAATGAGTTTGAGATAGTCATCCTTGTCGTTCCAGAATTCACCGACCACGTAAAGAGTCAGGTCGCGGTCTTTCAGGAGGGCGATAGCTTGAAGTAGCACATCCAGGCCCTTGTACTGCCGCACGAAACCGAAAAAAAGCAGGTGCAGCGTGCTCTCCTTGGGCGGGGGTGCGCCGGCGTCGTATTCGAACAGGGGTAACAGGTGTTTTTGGAGCGAGGCCGCGGGGTTGAACTGGAGGATCTCCTGCTTTTCCTGTTCAGAGTGCACGATGAGTCTTTCGGCTTTTTTGAGAACCAGTTTGGTGAGATATTTTTTGAAAAAAGTGTCCTCATGCTCAAAGACGTTGATGCAGAGGAAGACAACCCGGATGTTTCTTTTTTTCAGAAAGTGAAGTAGGTACAGGTACATGGGTGCCCAGTAGGCGACCCACCAGGGAAGGATGACGATATCCGGGGCGAAGGAGGCGACCTTTCGTGCAGTCTTTCGCCAGGAAAGCGGGTTTGCCGAATCAAGGTCAAAGGAGAGTCGTTGGAATTCCCCCAGGACCGCTTCCCTGTCCACCCCGGGATCGATCTGGCTTTTCCTGCCGAAGAGCAGTTCCGGGTATTGCCTTTGATAACTGAGCAGCAGCAGGTCGTGTCGTTTTTCCAGCTCCTTTGCCAGTGAATAGCAGTATTTGGCGATGCCGCCTCTGAAGGGAGGAACAGGTGCGATCAGGCAGACTCTCATAGTGTCCTTGTGCTGGTACCCAGTCCAGCTTGATATGTCGGTGGCTGTTCGATTCCGATTTTTGTTTTCGTAGGTTGCCGGTGAACAGTCTCATCGTGAACCGCAACGGTGCACTGTTGCGGTTCACGATACAACCGTTCACCAGCAACAGGCAGATCGGTACCGTCGTTTTAAGCTGGACTGGGTACTAGGTAGTTTTCAGGCTGAATATTGTTTAGCAAACTTCATATAGGCTGCCAACACGTCCCTCCTCTTGAAGGGGAGGGAGAGTTCCCGCATGTTGAGTCTGAGCGCTCCTATGGTGTGCCGCTGCGGCCTGTTCCCGTCATGATTTCCACCCTGCTCTTGGATAGCTTGCCGAAGTTCTCGCGGCTCAAAAGTGCCAGGTCCTTCCTGCGGATTCCACGGTTGAGCCAGAGAGACCGTAGGACTGAGCAGACGAGGGTGGCCGCGCTAAGTGCTGCTTTGCTCCGCACCAAGGGTCCCGGCAGCCGGGCCCGGCAGAGCGCGCTGCAGGAATTGTAGACCCTGGTAAGCGGCGCCCAGCCGAAATACTTGAGCGCGAGGTGCTCCGCTTCCCGGCAGTTTAGCAGAAGGGTCCGGTCACTCACGGTCTTGGAGCTTTCGTGCAGGCGGTAGCTAGAAAGAAACCGGGGAAGGTAGCGGCAGGAAAAGCGACCGCCGATTCTGATCCAGAGGTCGAGATCCATGGCGAAATGAAGCGCGGGGTCCAGTCCACCGACCTCCTCGAAGGCCTCCCTGCGGAAGAAGGCGGAGGGCTGGCAGATGAAGTTGAACCAGGCGAGCCTGTCGAAGTCGAAGGGGGAGGTCCGGTAGCTGCCGATTACCGCGCCGGCGACGTCGCAGTAGTGCGCGTCTCCGTAGCAAAGGGCGATCGCCGGTTCGGCGCGGAACAGGTCGACTGCCGCCTGCAGGGCACCCGGCAGGTAGGTGTCGTCGGAGTTGAGCCAGGCGAATATTTCACCTTCCGCCATGCGGAACCCCTTCAAAAGGGCGTCGGTCTGCCCCTGGTCCGGCTCGCTCAGCCAGCGAAACGTTATTCCCCGGCAGGCGATCGGCCATTGCCCCTTGCTGAGGAACTGTTCGTAATGCCTGATGATATCGACGGAATTGTCAGTCGAGCCACCATCGATGACGATGTAGTCGAGGTGAAAATCGCCGGACTGGCTGATCACGCTCTCAATGGTCTCTGCGAGGAATGCGCCCTGATTGAAAGACGGAGTTATTATGGAAAAAACCGTAGGTACTTTCATGTCGTGTGCCTTGATCAAGGTTAAACTGGCCCGTTTCCCTGGTTATGCTGGGCTTTTTCATAAGGTACTCAGAATATCAGAACTCGGAAAAATAACAATTGATTTGAGGCGCGTGCAACGAGGAATGCCGACTTGACCTGTTATCCCGCTTTTTAACATCCTGTACCGGCACGGAATGATCCTGATTCCATTTTATTCCGAAATTGTGCCAGAAAGCTGCACTCATGATGAGGACAGAGGGAAATTTTCCACCAAAGATTTTATTGCCCGATGACACTGAGATCTATTGCCTCGGCTTCCTGCACAAACTGCAACAATTTACTCTTTTGCCGGTTGTCTTATCTCTGGGGCCAACTGTTCGTCATTTCCACGGCCGAGCCCCGCGGCGCCCCGACACCTTACTGCTACTGATTGCATTGACTTGCTATTTCTGCTAGGTTGTTGACTTTGATCGGCTCCCGTTTAAGGGAGTGTTCGGGCAATCGGCACCTCTACAAATAAGTCTAAAAGAGGCGATATCGCTCACTCCTGACGAAGGCTGCATCCTCGCATTGGATATAGAGCAATTTACCGCAGGACATTTAAGACTACTTTCAGGAGCATCAAAGATGGCTGACTCCGAATCAAAAAATCGGGTACCGCATGATAAGTTGAAGTCATTATTGCTGATTTGCATCGGACTGACTGTTTTCACGGTAGCTATTTACTGGCAGGTTCAATATCACGAATTCTTGCATTGGGATGACCACGAATACGTTACCATGAACCCGCATGTTGTTAACGGAATAACCATGGACAACCTGGTTTGGGCCTTTACCTCAACTGATCGAGTTACCGGGAACTGGCACCCGATCACCTGGGTTTCACATATGGCTGACGTGCAGCTTTTCGGAGTTAGTTCCGGGCCCCATCACCTTGTCAACGTCTTCTTTCACGCGGCATCCTCCATACTTCTTCTGTTGCTGCTTTTCCGGCTAACAGGTTCCCTCTGGAAAAGTGCCTTTACCGCCGCACTATTTGCTCTCCATCCCTTACACGTTGAATCAGTGGCGTGGATTGCAGAACGAAAGGATGTTCTCAGTGCGTTTTTCTGGTTTATTACCCTCATATTTTACTCTGAATATGTAAGAAGGCCGAAGACGATATTTTACCTTTTGTCGTTATTTTCGTTCGTGCTCGGTCTCATGTGCAAACCGATGCTGGTAACTCTTCCCGTAGTGATGCTCCTGTTGGATTTCTGGCCTCTCCAACGCTACCGGTTGGAGGATGGTAGGAAATTTTTCCAAAAAACTGCAGCACTGCTTTTGGAAAAAATCCCATTCTTTGTCTTCTCAATCCTGTCCGCGGTGATAACCGTTTACGCACAGAAAAAAGGCGGAGCGGTAAAAAGCTTAGAGATGTTTCCCATGGTTCTGCGAGCTGAAAATGCCTCGTTTGCGTATATCAGATACATTCTGAAGACATTCTGGCCAGTTGACCTCGCCAGTCTATACCCTTTGGAATCGTCTATCCCGCTATGGCAGGTTACGGGATCGATGATGTTTCTTCTCCTCATCTCCTGGGCAACCTTCTGGGGGCGACGTAAGTACCCGTTTCTTATCGTCGGGTGGTTCTGGTTTCTCATAACGCTTTTACCTGTCATTGGCCTGGTTCAAGTAGGGGTTCAGTCGATGGCGGATCGATACTCTTACATCCCTGGAATAGGACTCTCCATTATGGTTGCCTGGGGGGTCCCTGAACTCACCAAGGGGAGGCAGAAATCAACTGATATTCTTGGTCTTCTGGCATGTATCGTAATTATAATCTTATCAGCCATCACATATCACCAGCTAGACTACTGGAAGGATGATATTTCTCTTTATCAACATACTCTTAGTGTCACTACGGATAATAGTAACATTCATTACAATCTTGGGGCTTCTTTCGCGGAGAAGGGATATCCAGACCTGGCAATTCAGCAATACAAGGAAGTCCTGCGAATACAGCCGAACAACGCTTACGCCCATAGTTCTCTCGGCGACGAATTTTTTTTAAAGGGGAACCTGGATGAAGCTATAAAGGAATACCAAGCTGCACTTCGCATCATGCCAAACGATGTTGCTACTCACGTGTCTCTGGGAAACCTTTTATTTAAAAGGGGGAACTTCGACGCTGCGGCTAAAGAATTTGGAATGGCACTGTTGACTGACCCCAATAATGCCGACGCGCGTAACAACAAAGGTTTGGCACTTGCCAATATGGGGAATCTGGGTGCAGCAATCCAGGAATATCAACTGGTCCTGCGCACAAACCCGAATGACGCGAGGGCAAAAATAAATCTCGGCTTTGCCATTGAAAAATCTAAAACGGACCATAAGGCTCGATGAATCCGTCATACGGTGCACCGTGAGGTGAGGCGCGAAGCCTTGACAGGAGGGCGAGCGGGCCAGTCGCTGAGCCGCAAAAGATTAGTATTTCAGAGTGCCGACCCCGCTGGGCCTGGGGAGAGAAATCCCTACAGGTACGATTTCGAGTGCTTGGTGGCAGCGTATGGCACTAACCCTTCCAGAAGTGGAGCAAAGAGAGGAGCATCAAAGCGGGAAAATGTCTGCCACTCTCCGACCGGGCGGGGAGAGCGGACCAGGGCCCTCACCCCCATTCGCCGTGCAACCTCGCCGTCCCGGTCCGCCCGGTCGCCTATTACCAGCGCCGAGCCGGCGTCCACCCCCGCCCTCGCCATCAGGACTTCGAGTCCGCGCGTGT
>Ga0209123_1000879_pt1 | contig 34219 bp, 23 predicted proteins | sample BarGraIncu00431A_FD_184500 | JGI IMG/M metagenome (GOLD analysis project Ga0209123, IMG submission 184500) | Arctic peat soil microbial communities from Barrow, Alaska, USA - Barrow Graham LP Incubations 004-31A (SPAdes) (version 2) | ecosystem: Environmental > Terrestrial > Soil > Wetlands >... | reverse complement strand
CGCGTTCCCACGCAGGAGCGTGGGAACGATGCTGAACGCGCTTGTTTTGGTTTTCACCGTTAAGCTTTTTAACCACTTACGGGAACTCTCCCTCCCCTTCAAGGGGAGGGCCGGGGTGGGGATGGGGGGCTGGCATAGGTGGTGGGGGGTAATTTTGAGTCGGCAGGTGGCGCTCCTACTGCCGCGCGCATCCTGTCACTGCTTCGGCTTATCGATGATGTCGGGAGGACTCTCCTCCGGGGCTGACGGCAAAGGCCTGCCGCAGCGATCGCAGCAATCCTGGCAGCCATCTTTTTTGTCAGAACCTGACTCTTCTTTCGGTATTACCGGCCTCTTGGCCGCCTTGCACTTCTGGCAGCAGTCACAGTCATCTTCTTTGGACCCGTCCTGCATTTCTATCCGGCCGGGAGGAAGCTTTCCGGAATCCTCGGGATTGACCGCCTGCGCCTTGGCCAGTGGTGACAGTAGGAACAGCATTATTCCGATGAAAACGGTGCGTTTGATCATGGCATTTCTCCTTTAGAGCGCATGCCTTAGGCACTTGCGCTATGGGCACGCCGCCCCCTTTTTTGCCCACTCGGACATGAGGCTGACGAACTCCTCATGCGGCATCGGTACCGGTGTCCTTCCTTCCCCCGGGCGCCAACCCCAGAGCACCAGGGGTGCGTCCCGCACATGGTCGACTACCTGGGACGGGCTGCGGGATCCGTTTTGGGCCGGGTCCTTCAACTGCTCGCACAAATGCCGGGGAGTCCGCTTCTCGAAAACCATCGGCATATCGGCTGGCGGAAGCTGCCATTCGGGTGCACCCGGCGGGAGTTCCTTGCCCTGCAGATTCCTTTGCTGGTGGCAGGTGCCACAAAATAAACCGTTTTTCCCCAGGCCTGAGGGGCCGCGCTCCACGTGCATGGGATGCGCCAGGCTTTTGTCCCCAACCAGGGGGCGATCGCCGGCCGGATGGCAGTTCATGCAGCGCGGATGCTGCAGTACCTGGTACGCTTTGGCAAATGCCGCGGCAGACGCCGCCTGATCTTTGCCCGCCGCGGCCCAGGCCTCGCCGCACCCAGGCCAATTGGATCGGGTACTCCGGTCAGTCTCAGGAGTGGCGTAGAGGGCGAGGCAAGACAAAGCAAGCGCGGCGGAGGTGCAGGCCAGTTTGCCGAAAAAATGCCGGAACGTGTTTTTTTTCATATATTTCCCCCTAAAGAAAGGCAGCCGCGGCTGACCCGAGCTATCACGGTCATCGAGCGCCCGACGCCATGCTGTCCGCCGCGCGATGTATCGCCTTCCTGATGCGCTGATAGGTGCCGCAGCGGCAGAGGTTTCCCGACATGGCCTGGTCGATGTCCGCGTCGCTCGGCTTCGGGTTTGCCGACAAAAGGGCCGTCGCCATCATGATCTGACCGGGTTGGCAGTAGCCGCACTGCGGCACGTCCTCGGCAATCCAGGCCTGCTGCACCGGGTGCTCCAGGTTGTGCGAAAGCCCCTCGATGGTGACGACCTCCTTGCCGACCACCGCCGAAACCGGGGTCACGCAGGAGCGCACGGCCAGTCCGTCGACGTGCACGGTACAGGCGCCGCATAGGGCCTTGCCGCAGCCGTATTTCGTTCCGGTCAGGCCGATAGTGTCCCGTATCACCCAGAGTAGCGGGGTGTCCACCGGCACCTCGACCTGATATTTTTTCCCATTGACGCTGAGTGACAACATGGAGCCTCCTTGGCAAAGGTTGCGGAAAAGCTGCACTATATCATGCGAGATGATGCTAAAAATTAGCACGATACAATTCTATGTCAAGACAGTGTCTGTGCAGGGGTGAGCGAATTGCCACGGAGCGAGTCGTGCCCAAGGTAGAGACGCATTGCATGCGTCTCAGCGCTGCCGCCCTCCGGTTGAACTAGCTGGTATCGGATGAAGGAGACGCAAGCAATGCGTCAGGTTTGTTATTGTCAACCGTGAACCCATCGGGTAGAGACGCATTGCATGCGGCTCAGCGCTGCCGCACTCTAGTTGATCTAAAGCGTGATCGGGTGAAGGAGACGCATGCAATGCGTCTCTACGAGATGGTGGAGAAAAGGAAAGGTTTGAAGAACCCCTCAAGAGGGCGGGGTGAGGGAGTGATTGCAGGGGGAGAGGCTGCGCGCCTCCCTTTTGCAAGGGAGGTGCGGACTAGGCTTTCTTTACAATTTGAACTGACGCACCAACTGCTGCAGTTCCTCGGCGTTGTTGTTAAGGCGCTCCGCGGCGGCCGCTGTCTCACTGGCACCCTCTGCCGTTCCCTGGACTACCGAGGTGATCTGCTGGATGTTGCTGGTGACCTCGCTGGTGGTTGCGGTCTGCTGCTCTGCGGCAGTGGCGATCTGGTTTACCTGCATGGAAACCTCGTTGATTCCGTTGAGAATCTCCTCCAGTGCCTGACCCGATTTTTGTGAAGATTCGGCTCCTTTTTCCACCTCGTGGACCCCTTCGTCCATTGCCTTCACGGCCTCCTGGGTCTCTTTCTGTATCGCCTTGATCATCTCGCCAATCTCGCGAGTCGCCTTGGTGGTCCGCTCGGCGAGGGCCCGCACTTCATCGGCCACGACCGCGAAGCCACGCCCCTGTTCGCCGGCCCGGGCCGCCTCGATGGCCGCGTTCAGGGCCAACAGGTTCGTCTGGTCGGCGATGTCCTCGATGGTGCCGACGATGTCGCCGATCTGCTCCGAGCGCGTGCCGAGCGCCTCGACGGTTTTGGAGGTCTGGCGTACCCGGCTTGCGATGACGTTCATGCCGACGATGGTCTCGTTCACGACCCGCGCCCCGGCCGTCGCCGACTCTGCCGTCTGCTTGGAGGTTTCCGCGGCCATGATGCAGTTGCGGGCGATGTCGTTGCTCGTCGCGGACATCTCCTCGCTGGCCGTGGCAACCGTGTTGGTCTGGCAGGCTACTTCCTCCGCCCCGGTCGCGATCTGTTCCGAGGTGGAGTGGAGTTGCTGGGAGGCCGAGGCGATGGCGCTGGAGATATCAACTGTCCTGGCAATCATGGTTCGAATGTGCTCAACCATGTTCTGCATGGCTGACATCAGCTGGCCGGTCTCGTCCTTCCTCTGCGAGGAGACCCTCACCGTCAGGTCTCCATCGGCGATGCGGTTGGCGATTGATACTGCCTCTTTCAGGGGAGCCGTGATAGCGGACGCGATGAAAATGCCCAGTAGAACTGCCAGCAAAACGCCGCCCACTGCCAGTACCGACATGATGACCGTCGCCGAGGTAGCTTCGGTATTGTTGCCGTCAGAGGTCAGCTTGGCCTGCCCCTCCTTTGACTCCATCAGTTTGTTCATCAGTTCCTGTTCGTGCAGGGCGGCTTTCTTGGCATCCCCGTGTAAGACCAGCATCGCCTCTGCCGGTTTGCCGTCCTTGTTCAGTTCCAGCACCTGGTCCATATATTTGACATAGACCTTGCGTGATTCCTTGAATTCGTTGAAAAGCCGGTGGCCTTCCTCGGTGAGGATAGTCTTTTCGAATTTTTCCGCACGTGCAGTTATCTCTTGGCGCAGCTTGGTTATGGTTTCAAGCGCGCCCTTTTTTTCGCCCGGGTCGGTAGCTTCAACCACGTCCCGCAGGTTAATACGCACCCGCTGAAAGGAGACCGACATGAAGGCCAGGTCACTCAGGGGGATTGTGATCTTATCGTAGAGTTTAGTGTCGGCGGCGTTGATCTGCCGGATCTTGACGATACCGGTGACGCCGATGACGGCGGCTATAACTGCCACCAGCAGAAAGGCAAAAATGAGTTTCCAACCGATTTTCATGTCATTAAATAAGTCCATAATCTAAAATCCCCTTTGTTGAATCTGCTTACCAGCGTATCCTGACTCTCTTTGTCGGGAGAGGGGGAGGTTAGCTTGAGAAAGCGAGGTCCACGTTTGGCAGCACTTGGGTTCTCTTCGGCAAGCGCAAGAATTTCTGAAGTTATTTCGGTCGGTGGCTGGCGACTTGTGGCTGTTTGGAGGTAGGAGCTATGGGTGGTGAGGAGCATATGACTACCAGTGACCGGGAGGGAATGAACCTGATTGGTGTTATCTCTGATACGCACGGACTGCTCAGGCCGGAGGCGCTACAGGCGCTGCGGGGTGCGGAGCTGTTGCTTCACGCCGGCGATATCGGAGCTCCGGAGGTTATTGCCAATCTCCGTGCCCTGGCTCCGGTGATGGCGGTGCGCGGCAACTGCGACCGGGGCGCCTGGGCAGAGGCGTATCCGCTGCGCCGGGAGGTGACGGTTGGCGGTGTTTCCATCCTGGTTCTGCACGACCGCAATGAGTTGAAGTCTCTTCCGCCCGGGGAAGGGGTTCGGGTGGTGATCAGCGGGCATTCCCACAAGGCTTCGATAGAGGAAAAGGACGGTGTGCTGTATCTGAATCCCGGCAGCGCGGGCCCTAGAAGGTTCAAACTGCCGCTGACGGTTGCGCGGCTGACGGTGCATGGGGGGCAGGTGAGCGCCGAGATTGTCGATTTTGAGCCGGTAGCAGTGGGCTTTATAGACATGGGCAATGGTCGTCATGAGAGGTAGAGACGCATTGCATGCGTCTCAGCGCTGCCGCGATCTGTTGATCTAAGTGTGATCGGGTGAAGGGGACGCATGCAATGCGTCTCTACCAAATGACGGCCAGAATTGACAAAATTCACTTTGACCATAAGAAACTGAATTGTCCGATTAAACAACCATCATGCCAGCCTGGCTCACGGAATTGGATGCAACTGCACGATATCACCCTTTGGGGTGCGGCGGACCTGCGGGATTTTTCCACTCCACTGGATGAAACTGGCGTGCCGTTTCCTTGCGCCCTCTCCTGGGCCATCCCGATGGACCCGGAAATCATGGCGAGTATCCAGCCGGGGCCTAATCAGCCTTATGCTGATGAATAGGCCCGGGTGAACAGTCTGATCAATGAACTTTCGGCAGCGCTGGCAGCCGAAATTGCTGCCCGAGGCTTCCGCTTCCAGGACGGCATCTGCGCAGCAGTCTGTCCCCACGGTTTAAAGGTCCTTAAAAAAGGGCGATCTATAACAAAGTTGGAATGAGTACTCTAACAGTCCTGTTAAAGAAGGCAGCTGCGCTCTGGGGCATTTCTCTTTTCCTCCACATTTCTTCCCCAATTGCCTGTTACCTTGCGTAATGCCAAGAAAATGGTATAAATTGACAGTCTGAATGCCACTTTGCCCATTTGATCCAGTTAACGATAGACCGGTTGACCGCCCCTGCTTAAATCCCCGTCTCAATTGCCTCCATGCTTCGGCAGTTCCGGCACCTCGGCGCGGCCGGTCGCCGCACCAAAATACCTAAAAGCGAGCTTCCCATGACGTCTGCACCTGATGGAACCGATCTGAGCACCGAAACCCCTCAAACACCCCCGGCCCCGGCCAAGCGCCGCCGCTGGTGGCTGCTGGCCCTGGTGCTGGCCCTCGCCGCTCTCGGGTGGTATGTCGTCTCCGGACGTGCGGGCGCACCGAGCGCTAAAAGCGCGGCCAAACCCGCGGCGCCTCCCACGCCCGTCCTGGCGCTGCCGGCGCGCAAGGGGGATGTCGGTGTTTATCTGAACGGTCTGGGGTCGGTTACTCCCCTTAATACGGTCACGGTAAAATCCCGGGTCGACGGCCAGCTCATGGAGGTCCGCTTCCGCGAGGGGCAGACCGTGCAAAAGGGCGAGCTCCTCGCGCTCATCGACCCGCGTCCGTTCCAGGTGCAACTGACCCAGGCCGAGGGGCAGATGGCCCGTGACGCCGAGCTGGTGCGTAACGCCCAGATCGACCTGGCGCGCTACAAGCAGCTCTGGGCCCAGGACTCCATTCCGAAACAGCAGCTGGATACCCAGGACTCCCTGGTGCGCCAGTACCAGGCTGCGGTCAAGATAGACCAGGGGCTGATCGATAACGCGAAGTTGCAGATCACCTACAGCCGGATCACCGCCCCGGTCGGGGGGCGCGTCGGCTTGCGTCAGGTGGATGCGGGGAACATCATCCACGCGACCGACGCCAACGGGCTGGTGCTGATCACCCAGCTGCAGCCGGCCGCGGTACTCTTTCCCATTCCGGAGGACAGTCTGCCGCCGGTGCTGGCCAAGCTGAAGAGCGGCGCGAAGCTTGCCGTCGAGGCCTACGATCGGGAACAGAAACAAAAGCTTGCCCTCGGCACGCTCCTGACCGTCGACAACCAGATCGATCCCACAACCGGGACGGTCAGGCTGAAGGCGATCTTCCCCAACCTGAACAACGAGCTGTTCCCGAACCAGTTTGTCAACGCGCGGCTCTTGCTGGAGATAAAGCGCCAGTCGGTGCTGATCGCCTCCTCGGCCATCCAGCGCGGTCCCCAGGGAACCTTCGTCTACCTGGTGAAGCCCGATCACACGGTCAGCGTGCGCCCGGTAACCATCGGCGTAGTGCAGGGCGACGACACTTCGATAGACGCAGGGCTTGCCGAAGGGGAGGTCGTGGTTGTGGACGGCTCCGAGCGGCTCAGGGAAGGGACCAAGGTCGACCTTAAGGACCCCAACAAGGGAGCGGCCGGCGGCAAGGGGCGCACCGGAAAGGGCGGCGCAAGCGGCGCCGGGCAAGCCAGCGGGCAAGCCGGCCAGGGCGGTCAGACAGGCCAGACAGGTCAGACGGTTCAGCAGGGCCAGCACGGCCAGCACGGTCGAAAGCACCAAAATCCCGATGCCTCCACCGCAGGATCCGGCAAATGAACATCTCGCGTCCCTTTATCATCCGGCCGGTAGCGACCACGCTCCTGATGGTCGCCATCCTGCTGGCAGGCGCCGTGGCGTACCGGCTCCTGCCGGTGGCGGCTCTGCCCCAGGTCGATTACCCGATCATCCAGGTGCGCACCTTCTATCCCGGCGCCGCCCCCGACGTCATGGCGACCGCAGTGACTGCTCCCCTGGAGCGCCAGTTCGGCCAGATGCCGGGGCTCACCCAGATGACCTCGGCAAGCTCCAACGGCAGTTCGGTCATCACCATGCAGTTCAGCCTCGACCTCTCGCTGGACGTGGCCGAGCAGGAGGTGCAAGCCGCCATCAACGCGGGCTTCACCTTCCTCCCCAAGGACCTCCCCAATCCGCCGATCTACAGCAAGGTGAACCCGGCGGACACGCCGATCATCACCCTGGCGCTTTCCTCCGATTCCCTGCCGATGCCCCAGGTGGAGGACATGGCGGATACCCGCCTGGCCCAGAAGATCTCCCAGCTTCCCGGGGTGGGCCTGGTCAGTATCTCCGGCGGACAGCGCCCCGCGGTCCGCATCCACGCCAACCCGACCGCTCTGGCCTCCTACGGACTCACCCTGGAGGACCTGCGCACGGCAATCGCGGCGGCCAACGTGAACCAGGCCAAGGGCGGCTTCGACGGCGCGCGCCAGGCCTACATCATCGGCGCCAACGACCAGCTTTATTCCAGCAAGGATTTCCGGCCCCTCATCATCGCCTACCGCAACGGCTCACCGGTGAAGCTGACCGACGTCGCCGAGGTGATCGACGACGCGGAGAACGTGAACCAGGCGGCCTGGAAGAACGAGACCCCCGCGGTCGTCGTCAACATCCAGCGCCAGCCTGGCGCCAACGTCATCGAGGTGGTGGACCGGATCAAGGCGCTGCTCCCGCAGTTAAAGAGCGCGCTACCCGCCGGCATCAAGGTTGAGGTGCTCACCGACCGGACCACGACCATCCGCGAGTCGGTGAAGGACGTGCAGTTCGAGATGATGCTTGCGGTCGTGCTAGTCGTGCTGGTGATCTTCCTTTTCTTAAGGAACCTCGCCGCCACCGCCATCCCGAGCGTCGCCGTGCCGCTTTCGCTGATCGGCACCTTCGGGGTCATGTACCTCCTGGGATTCTCGCTCAATAACCTCTCGCTCATGGCACTCACCATCTCCACCGGGTTCGTCGTCGACGACGCCATCGTCATGATCGAGAACATTTCGCGCTACGTCGAGGAGGGGGAGACGCCGCTGCAGGCCGCCCTCAAGGGTGCCGAGCAGATCGGCTTCACCATCTTGTCGCTGACCGTTTCGCTTATCGCCGTCCTGATCCCGCTCCTTTTCATGGGGGATGTGGTGGGGCGACTCTTCCGCGAGTTCGCCATCACCCTCGGCGTCACCATCCTGATCTCCGCGGTGGTATCCCTGACCCTCACCCCGATGATGTGTGCCCGCCTTTTGAAGCACGTTCCCGAGGAGAAGCAGGGGAAGTTCTACCACGCCTCCGGCGCGCTCTTCGACGCGGTCATCGCGCGCTACGGCAAGTCCCTCACCTTCGTACTGCGTCACCAGGGAAAGACACTCCTGGTAGCCCTCGCCACCCTCGTGGTGACGGTGCTCCTCTACATCGCGGTCCCCAAGGGGTTCTTCCCGGTGCAGGACACCGGGGCGATCCAGGGGATCTCCGAGGCGGCCCAGTCGATTTCCTTTCCCGCCATGGCGCTCAAGCAGCAGGCGCTCGCCCGGGTGATCCTGCAAGACCCCGCGGTCGAGAGCCTCTCCTCGTTCATCGGGGTGGACGGGACCAATACGACGCTCAACAGTGGGCGCATCCTGATCAACCTGAAGCCCCTGGCCGACCGTGACCTTTCCGCCAGCGAGGTGATCCGCCGCCTGCAGCCGGAGCTCGCCAAGGTGGCCGGCATCCAGCTCTTCATGCAGCCGGTGCAGGACCTGACTGTCGACGCCAAGGTGAGCCGGACCCAGTTCCAGTACACCCTGGAGGACCCCAATACCGACGAATTGAAGCTCTGGGCCCCCAAGGTGATCGAGGCGCTCTCGGCGCGCCCCGAGCTTAGGGACGTCAGCTCCGACCAGCAGGACCTGGGGCTCATGATGGCGCTCGACATCGACCGTGCCACCGCGTCCCGGCTCGGCATCACGACCCAGGCCATCGACGACACCCTGTACGACGCCTTCGGTCAGCGCCAGATCTCCACCATCTTCACCGAGCTGAACCAGTACCGGGTGATCATGACGGTGGGAAATGATTTCAAGAAGGGGCCCGAGGGGTTGAGCTCCATCTATCTTCCCAGTTCCGTCACCAGAGCGACCGGCACGACCGTGGGGCGCGTGCCGCTTTCCACCATTACCCGGGCCACCGAGGGGACCACGCCGCTGGTGATCAACCGGCAGGGGCAGTTCCCGGCGGTCACCACCTCCTTCAACCTGGCTCCCGGCGTCTCGCTGGGCGGAGCCGTCGCCGCGATAGAAGAGGCGACCGCCAGGATGAAGCTTCCGGTCAGCATCCGCGGCAGCTTCCAGGGGACGGCACAGGCCTTCAAGGATTCGCTCACCAACGAGCCGCTCTTGATCCTGGCTGCGCTCATCACCGTCTACATCGTGCTCGGCGTATTGTATGAAAGCTTCATCCACCCGATCACTATCCTTTCCACCCTGCCGTCCGCCGGGGCGGGGGCCGTTTTCTCGCTCATGGTCTGCCGCACCGAGCTCTCCGTCATCGCCGTCATCGGCATCATCCTTCTGATCGGGATCGTGAAGAAAAACGGGATCATGATGGTCGACTTCGCCATGGAGGCGGAAAGAAAAGAGGGGAAGAGCCCGGAGGAGGCGATTTTTCAGGCCTGTCTGCTCCGTTTCCGGCCCATTATGATGACCACCTTCGCGGCACTTCTGGGCGCCCTGCCGCTCGCCCTTGGGCACGGGGTAGGGAGCGAGCTCAGGCGCCCGCTCGGCATCGCGATCGTCGGGGGGCTTGTCATCAGCCAGGTCCTGACCCTGTACACGACGCCCGTCATCTACCTCGCCTTCGACCGGCTGTCGCGGCGCGTCAGGAAGGGGAAGGGGGGACCAGGGTCCCCAGCCGTTGATCGGTCCAATCCGACCGATCCGACCGATTTAAATCTGACCGATCGGACCGATCCGACCGATCAAGCGCGAAACGGCAACCCATGAACATCTCCGCCACCTTCATAAAACGTCCGGTCGCCACCACGCTCCTCACCGTCGGGCTGGTGCTCGCCGGGGTCATCGCCTTTCAGCTCTTGCCGGTGTCGCCGCTTCCCCAGGTGGACTTCCCGACCATCTCGGTCAACGCCTCGCTTCCCGGCGCGGACCCGCAGACCATGTCCACCTCGGTGGCGGCCCCCCTGGAGCGCCAGTTCGGTCGCATCGCCGGGGTGACCGAGATGACCTCGACCAGCAACCGCGGCTCCACCAGCATCACCTTGCAGTTCGAACTGAACCGGGACATCAACGGCGCCGCCCGCGACGTCCAGGGCGCCATTAACGCGGCCCGGGGCTACCTGCCGGCGAACCTCACCAGCAACCCGAGCTACCGCAAGGTGAATCCCTCGGACGCCCCGATCATGATCATCGCGCTCACCTCCGACACGATGACCAAGCCGCAGCTCTACGATGCCGCTTCCTCCATCCTGAACCAGAAGCTCTCCCAGGTGAAGGGGGTCGGCCAGGTCGTGGTGGGCGGCTCCTCGCTTCCCGCGGTGCGCGTCGAGCTGAACCCCCTGGCGCTTTCCCGCTACGGCGTCAGTCTGGAAAGCGTCCGTACCGCCATCTCGTCCACCAACGTGAACCGCCCCAAGGGGAACCTGGTGTCGGGGGACAAAAGCTGGGAGGTGAGAAGCAACGACCAGCTCAGAAAGGCCAAAGAATACCTCCCTTTGGTCGTGAGTTACCGCTCCGGCGCGGCGATCCGCCTCCCCGACATTGCCACGGTGCAGGACTCGGTGGAGGACCTGCGCGCCACTGGTCTCGTCAACAGCAAGCCCTCCGTCCTGGTCATCCTGTTCCGGCAGCCCGGCGCCAACATCATCGAGACGGTCGACGCCGTGAGGGCCCTGCTCCCCCAGCTGACGGCGGCACTTCCCGGAGCCATCGACCTCTCGGTCGTGCTGGACCGCACCCCGCCGATCCGCGGTTCGTTGCACGACGTGGAAATCTCGCTCATGCTCTCGGGGCTGCTGGTCATCTCGGTCGTATTCTGGTTCCTGCGTAACGTGCGCGCCACGGTCATTCCCGCGGTCGCCGTGGCGGTCTCCATCATCGGCACCTTCGCCGTCATGTACCTTTGCGGCTACTCGCTCGATAACCTCTCCCTGATGGCGCTCACCATCGCCACCGGCTTCGTGGTGGACGACGCCATCGTCGTACTGGAAAACATCACGCGCTACCGCGAGATGGGGCTCTCGCCCCTGGAGGCCGCCTTCAAGGGGAGCAAGGAGATCGCCTTTACCGTGGTCTCGATGAGCATCTCACTCATCGCGGTCTTCATCCCGATCCTCCTTATGGAGGGGATGGTGGGGCGGCTTTTCCGCGAGTTCGCCGTCACCCTCTCCGCGGCCATCGTGGTCTCGCTGGTAGTCTCGCTCACCCTCACCCCGATGATGTGCGCCACCCTCTTAAAGCCCGAGGTCCCGCGGGAGCACGGCTTCCTGTTTCGCCTCAGCGAGCGCTCCTTCAACTGGCTGCACGCCCATTACGAGACCAGTCTGCGCTGGGCGCTCAAGCATTCCCTCTTCATGCTCTTTGTCATGATTACGACGATATTTGTCAATATCTACCTCTTCAAGCACCTGCCGATGGGGTTCTTCCCCGAGCAGGATACCGGGCGGATCATGGGGAATATCCAGGCGGCCCAGGACACCTCGTACCAGTCGATGAGGGACAAGCTGTCCAAAATGGTCGCCATCATCAAGCAGGATCCCGACGTGGAGTATGTCGTCGGTTTCACCGGCGGAGGCGGTCCCACCAACACGGCCCGGATGTTCATATCCCTGAAGGGCTTCGAGACTCGCAAGACCAGCGCCACCAATATCATCAAGCGATTGCGCGGGAAGATCTCCTCCGTTCCGGGGGCGCCCACCTTCCTGCAGCCGGTGCAGGACCTGAGGGTCGGCGGCAGGATGGGCAACGCCCTGTACCAGTACACCCTGCAAGGGGATAACCTCGCCTCGCTGAACGCCACCTCGCAGAAGCTGCTGCAGAAACTGCGCAGCGTTCCGCAGCTGGTCGACCTCAACTCGGACCTGCAGGACAAGGGGCGCGAAGCGACCCTGGTGATAGACCGTCCGACCGCTTCCCGGCTCGGCATCACGACAGCGGTCATCGACAACACCCTGTACGACGCCTTCGGCCAGCGCCAGGTGGCGATCAGCTACACGCTTTTGAACCAGTACCACGTCGTCATGGAGGTTGACCCGGCCTTCTGGCAGAGCCCCGAGACCCTGAAAAGCATCTATGTCCCGGGAGCCGGCGGGGCCATGGTGCCGCTTTCAGCCTTCACCCATTTCGAGCCGAGCGCCTCGGCGCTCGCGGTGAACCACCAGGGGCAGTTCCCCTCCATCACGCTCTCCTTCAACCTCGCCCCGGGCGTCGCACTCGGGGACGGGGTGAAGGCGCTCACCGCCGCCACCAGGGAGGTCGGCCTACCCGGCGGGATCCGTGGGAACTTCGCCGGGACCGCCCAGGCCTTCCAGGCCTCACTTGCCAACGAGTGGATCCTGATCCTCTCCGCGCTCCTGACGGTCTACATCGTGCTCGGCGTGCTTTACGAGAGCTACATGCACCCCTGGACCATCCTCTCGACGCTCCCCTCGGCGGGGGTCGGAGCGGCACTTGCACTGATGATTTTCAAGACCGACCTGAGCCTCATCGCCATCATCGGGGTGATCCTGCTGATCGGGATCGTCAAGAAAAACGGCATCATGATGGTCGACTTCGCGCTGGCAGCGCAGCGCAAGGATGGCAAGAGCGCGCAGGAAGCGATCTTCGAGTCCTGCCTGCTTCGTTTCCGGCCCATCATGATGACCACCATGGCGGCGTTGTTCGGTGCGTTGCCGCTTGCTCTCGGAACCGGCGTCGGCAGCGAGCTGCGCCGGCCCCTGGGGATCTCCATCGTCGGAGGGCTCATATTCAGCCAGATGCTGACCCTTTACACCACCCCGGTGGTCTATCTTTACATGGACCGTTTGCGGAGTTGGCTCGACCGCATGCGCGGCAAGAGTGAACAGCGCAGAATCTACGAGAAAGGCAGAGACCAGTTATCGGCCGAGCCGTGAGTGGTGGGGAGGGAAGGGGAGGGCAGCGCAGGAACCCCTCGCCCTCCGGGAGAGGGGCAGGGGTGAGGGTGTCGCCACAAAGCAGTGCGGCAGCGCAAACCGCCACCAGCGCCCCCATCGGTCCGATCCGACCGATCCGACCGATCCGACCGATCAGTCTTGAGCCCCAGCAGCTCCGCAAAATTGCCAAAAAGGAAAAGCCCATGAAGCACACACCAAGCCTTTACAAAACCACCTTTGCCGCACTTACCTGTCTGGCACTCGCCGCCTGTACGGTAGGCCCCAACTATGTCCGCCCCACGGCGCCCGTGCCCGCGGCCTTCAAGGAAAGCGAGGGGTGGAAAATCGCCCAGCCGGCGGACGGCAAACTAGGGCAGGCCTGGTGGCAGCTCTTCAACGACCCTCAGCTGACCGCCCTCGAAGAGCAGGTGGTGATTTCCAACCAGAACGTGCTTGCCGCCGAGGCGCAGGTGCGCCAGGCGAAGGCTCTGGTCCAGGGGGCGCGCGCCGGCTACTTTCCGACCGCCACTGTCGGCGCTTCGGTGACCCGCTCCCAGAGGGGAGTCGCCTCCAGTTCTGTCGGCGGAGTCACTACCGGAAGCGGCGTGGCGAACTCCACGGCTTACTCGCTTCCCTTCGACCTTTCCTGGGAAGCGGACGTCTGGGGCAGGATACGGCGCACCGTCGAGGCGAGCCGCGACTCGGCCCAGGCAAGCGAGGCGGATCTGGCCGCCGCCCAACTGAGCGCTCAGGCGGAACTGGCCCAGGACTATTTCCTGCTCCGCGTCCAGGATGTCCAAAAGGAACTCCTCGATGCGACGGTCGCCAGCTTCCAAAAGGCGCTCGACCTTACCCGCAGCCGCTATGACGGCGGCGTGGCCGCCAAGTCGGACCTGCTCCAGGCGGAGACCCAGTTAAAGACCACCCGGGCGCAGGCGATCGACCTCGGCGTGCAGCGTGCCCAGCTGGAGCACGCCATTGCGCTGCTGATCGGCAAGCCCGCCTCCACCTTCTCGCTTCCCGCGGTCCACTTTGCTGCGGTCTTCCCGCAGATTCCCGCCGGCGTCCCCTCGCAGCTTCTGGAGCGCAGGCCCGACATCGCCTCGGCCGAGCGGCGTATGGCGGCTGCCAACGCGCAGATCGGCGTGGCACAGGCGGCATATTATCCGAGCATCAGCCTCTCCGCCTCGGCCGGGTTTCAGGCGGCGAGCTTCGCCAACTGGTTCACCTGGCCCAGCCGCTTCTGGGCGCTCGGCCCGGCGATTTCCCAGACCCTCTTCGACGGCGGCTTGCGCCGGTCCCAGACCGAACAGGCGCGGGCCGCCTATGACGTCACCGTCGCCGGCTACCGGCAGACCGTGCTGACCGGCTTTCAGGAGGTGGAAGACAACCTGGCGGCGCTGCGGATCCTGGAGGCGGAGGCGCAGGCGCAGGAGGATGCGGTGCAGTCCTCGAAGCAGTCGCTGGCGGTATTTCTGAACCAGTACCGGGCCGGGATCATCAGCTACATCAACATCACCGTTGCCCAGAGTACCGAGCTTGCCAACGAGAGGACCGCGGTCGGCATTCTCGGCCGTCGGCTCACCTCCAGCGTGCTGCTCATCAAGGCGTTGGGTGGCGGGTGGGATGCCGCGGCGTTTGATGCAGCCTCGCCGGCGGCAAAGGAGAACAAAGACTCCAGTAAGGCGTCTCAGTCGGAGCCTGCTGCAACCAAATAATAAAATGTGAAAGAACGGGCAGAACGCCAGAAGTGGGCACCCGCAAGTGGTGCCCCAGGGATACCCCTTGCGGGTATCCTTGCCAATGCCCTCTCAACTTTTCAGCAGTCCCTCCAAAGGGAGGGAAGGGGGCTTACAGATTACGGCATGTTTCCCTTAAATCTTGTCAAAGCCCCCCCTTTAAGCTAGTATCGGGGCAGCCTAGGCATGCAGATACAGTAAAAAGGATAGGTGAGCATGAAAAAAGCAGGTTTTATCCTCTCAATTTTGGTCTTGTGCCTGGCCGGTTGCGGTTCTGTCGATTGGTTTCCGGTCTATGTAAGGCAAGCGACTACCGCCAACACCTTTTCCTTCCCTGTCAAAACCAGCATTCCTTTCAACGCAGCGGGGACCCTCACCGATACTTCGTCTCCCATCACCGTTGCCGGGCTTACCGCGGACTCCAGCCCGATAACCGTCACGACTCTCAATACCGGGGTCACCAATACGCTAACGATAAACGGAACTGTCGCTTCCTCCACAACGGCTACCGTCAAAAACGGCGACGTGGTGACGGTGCAGCACACCACCGGGAGTACCCCGACCAACTCGGTAACCAGTACCGTGACCATCGGTGGCGTCAACCCCACTCCGTTTACCAGCGTAACGCAGAATGTGGAAACTTTTGCACTGACGGGTACAACCAATGTTGACAAGACTTACTCACTTATCGTCGCCTCGGGTGATTTCACCGTGAGCGTTTCGACAGGTTCCTTATCAGTTAATGGCGGCGCCTTTTTTACAGGAAGTCAGGCCGTTTCCTTTATCAACGGCGGGACGACATTAACTTTGCGGAACCCGGCTGCGAGTGTCATGACGGTGACCATTGACGGAGTCGCTTCCACGTTTACTACGGTTTTGCCCTAACCCGTGTCTTGTCGTAAATGGGATATCAGTTTTAGCGACTGTCAATACTGGGTGTGCAGGCGTAAGAGATTTTCCCGGATAATAAAATAGGCGAATTTAAATAGCTTGCTTTGTGCAGATCAAGCTGTTAAGGTGATCATAGGTTCGGGGCAATCTCGGACAAAACTAGCAAGAAAGACATCAGGAGAAGGTAAACAAATGGTAAACGGCACTGTAAAATGGTTTAACGACAGCAAGGGTTTTGGTTTTCTTGAGCAGGAAAGCGGCGAAGACGTATTTTGCCATTTCTCCGCAATCAGCGGCGACGGATTCAAGTCCCTTGTTGAAGGCGATAGGGTAACGTTTGACGTAGTCAAGGGACCGAAAGGTCTTCAGGCTGCTAACGTGACCAGGATCTAACAATAGGTTCTGCATCATATTGAAAAAGGCCCCGGAGCAATCCGGGGCCTTTTTTTTGCCCGCATTCGCTTGAAAACATTCAGGCACCCCAGGAAACCCCGCTTACAGGCACGACCTCCCCAACCCAGCACCCAGTCTTACTTAAACTTTCCTAGCTTCAGATTCGCAACCTGCGCCACCCAGGCGACGCTTTATCAACGGTAGCGATGCTTCGTGTACGCTTCGACTCCGCTCAGCGAGCGCCTGCTCCTTGAGCGGAGTAGGAGGGTGACCCAACCTGAAGCTACCCCAGGAGCCGCCCACGCTGCTGGGAGCAACCCTGTTGGAGAAATAACCTGTTAGCGGTCCTGCCGATCCCTCTTCTGCATCATCGCTAATGAACACCCAAGTCCGCTCTCCTCGCGGGGGCAATCCTCATTCCTTCTGGTATATTGGCATCTTGTCATGTTATGATGTCGGTAGTTAGCATTTGCTCATTGTGTGGCGGAGGTGGAGCATGAAGTTAGCTAGGAAAGTAACCCGATTTTTCTCGGTACTGTCATGTGCTGCCCTACTGGCCGGAGCCGGCATCGCCTTTGCGGTCGAGGAACAAACACCGAACGACTTAAGCAAGGAACTCAAAGAGATGCCGGTTCTGACAGGGGAACAGTGGCAAACCCTGCAGCCTGATACCAAAATCGCCTTCATCTGGGGCATTGGCCATGTGGTGACCATCGAGGAGAACGTGATCACCCGGCACCCTGAACTAAGAAGGCAGGGGTTCGTGGCGAAGCTTGCCGAAGGGTTGCGGGGGGTGCCGATGAACACGATCATCCAGGAGGTTGACACCTATTACCAGAAAAATCCCGACGACCTCGATCTTCCGGTGCTGAGAGTCATCTGGGCCCAGTTGGTAAGGCCCAAGTTGAGGACGGGAATCGCCGATCAACCGCTAACCGACCAAGGCAGCCAGTAGGGTACGCGGCAAGGGATCCAGGCCATTGAGGAGGCTATCCATGAGACCTTTAAAATACCTGACAGTCGCAGTGCTGACAGCCGGCACCTTGGGATGTGCCGGCATGTCGCGCCAGCAGCAAACCACCCTGAGTGGCGGCGCCATAGGCGCCGGCGGCGGAGCCCTGCTCGGGGGTGTATCTGGCGGAAGCCCCGCAGTCGGAGCGGTTTTGGGAGGCGCCGCGGGTGCCCTGACCGGTTTCATTCTGGGCGATCAGGGGGACGGGCGCCATCGCCACAGAAACTACTAAATCGTGAAGCGCAGGCGGCCCGTACGGGCTGCCCGGACAGGTTGCCCTGACGGTGCCACCGCTCGGAGCAGCAGTCCAAAGGAGGTCACACCATGAAAATCAGAAAATGTTTGGCTCTGGCGACTTCAGCCCTGTTCCTGATCGGGCTGATGTCAACCTTTGCCCTGGCCAAAAACGAAATGAAGGACGTGCAGGATTCGACCAACGTGCTCAAAACGATCATGAAAATTCCTGAAAAGGGAATACCACCTGCCCTTTTGAGGGAAGCGCAGGCCATCGTCATCGTCCCCGATGTCATCAAGGGCGCCTTTATCGTAGGCGGGCGCCACGGGACGGGCGTACTATTGGTGCGCGAGGGAAACGGAAGCTGGAGCGACCCGGTCTTTGTCAGCCTGACCGGCGGCAGCGTCGGCTGGCAGGTCGGCGGGACCTCGACTGACGTCATCCTGGTGTTCAAGAACAGGAAAGGGGTCGAGGGGTTATTGAAGGGCAAATTCACCCTGGGTGCCGATGCGGCGGTCGCGGCCGGACCCGTCGGGCGCAGTGCCGAGGCGGCAACCGACGTCATGCTTAAATCGGAGATTCTTTCCTATTCGCGCAGCCGCGGCCTTTTCGCCGGAGTCTCCCTGGAAGGGGCGGCGCTGATGGTCGACGAGGACGCCACTGACACCTTCTACGGTAAAAAGGGTCTCCATTCCTCCGACGTCCTGGCGGGCAAAGGGGGCAAAAAATCACACGCCGCCCGAGAACTCAGGGCGCTGCTGGTCAAATATTCCAGCACGAAATAGCCCACCGGCGGGGAGGCCGCTTGGCGACCAGCCTCCGCCAACGCAAGGCGCCATCACCTGCCGCTCGGGTCGGGTCGGGAACCCGCCCGATGCGGCAGCTGTCTGATCTGAGCCCCCCTCGTAGCACCGGTTTTCCCTCCGACAGCCTGAGGACCCCAGCTCCCTTTCACCACTTGCTGCAAAGACAGGCCTTGCCCGATCAAGGCGATCCTGATACGATGTGCAACGGTCGGCGCTTTCCGATTTTGCGGGCGAATGCCACCGGTAAAGGGTGCTTTCGCCCCTTCTTCGGTCTTCAGTTTCGCGACCGGGCATCCCTGCAAGAGCGGTTTTAGCCGCTTTGAAGCGCTCGGGATGAAGCTGTGATTTTCTGATTTACCACCTACGAAGGACGCCCAAGCATGAAGCATCGAGCCTTTTTTCGCACTATTGCAAGCCCGTTCCCTATCTGGCTGCTCCTGCTCGCCAGCCTCTCGGGGACTGGACTCACCCTCTTGCCACCCTCGGCGCAGGCGGCAAATGCGCCCCCGGCTAAGGAGCAGCCCAAGCCTGCCCCCGGCGCGTCGCGCGCCAACTTCATCGTGACCGAGTTGGACTCGTTGTCCGAATCTGCCGAGGACATTTTCACCCTGGCCTTGGGAGGGAAAATGGAGCGGGTGGGAAAGAAGCTCGATACGCTCAAGAAGAATGCGGCGGCGTTCGCCTATGTCCAGGATGAAGCAAGCAGCATCCTGCTGCCGCGCCTGGGACGCACCATCGCCGACCTGGAAAGAGCCCTGGCCACCAAAAACCGGCTCGACGCCATGCGCTTTTCCAACCGGATTACCCTCATTGCGGCGACAGTGGCGGTCCCCTTCAGGCCGAGCGTGCCGACCGAGGTGTCGCTGCTCGATTATAACGGCCGCGAACTGGAGATCTGGTCCGAAGTGAAGAAAATAGACAAGCTCTCCAGCATCGTGATCCGTATGCATCTGGCCTGGCAGACTCTCATGCCGAAGCTTATCGAGCAAAACCGCATCAAGGAATTGCGCCGCTTCTCCGACCTGATGGGGCACCTTGAGTTGGCGAGGGTTCCGGAGGATTACGGCCGCCTCTCCCGCCAGGTGCTGGCCGAGACCGATGTACTCAAGGCAATCTTTCTCAAGAACGCTAAATAGCGGCTATTCTCTACCTGCCTGGGCGCTCGTCTAATACTTCCGCCATCTCGTAGAGACGCATTGCATGCGTCTCCTTCCTCCGATTCACCCCCCAGTTCAACCAGGGCGGCAGCGCTGAGACGCATTCAATGCGTCTCTACCCTGCCCCAGAAATAGGGAGAAGGCTCACGCGAGACAGGAGAGCCTCCTCCCTGCTCCGCTCTGCCTCTTCCCCCCCAACAGCGCCACTGCTCCCCCCCTTTACAACTTTGGTTACGCTCACCCACATTCCTGGCGACTCCTTTCCTGAGGGCTGGATGGTTCCCTTAACAGGTGGCGCGGGCTTCTCCGGATTCCGCCAGACAGCTTTGCTGGATGAGTGCTTTATTCTGCTCAAGTTATCCCTCAAAATCGCCGAAAAGACGGTATGCACGTCACCATGCAGCATTAGAGGTTGCTATGATTAAGCCGCTCACAGAGGCCAGCGGGCTGCCACAATGGATAAGAAACTGCCGCTCTCAGCTGCAGGCAGCCTTTATGGCATTGCTGATACTGTTCCCCTTTTCGTTATGCCATGCAGAGAGCGCCGCTGACGCTCTGGAGCCGAAACCTGACCTGATGGAGATGAGCGTCGAGCAGTTGATGTCAGTCGAGGTAGCCACGGTTTACGGGGCCTCGAAGTACGAGCAGAAGGTGACCGAGGCGCCGGCGTCGGTCAGCATCGTGACCAGGGAGGAAATCAGAAAATACGGTTACCGCACCCTGGCCGACGCGCTGAGGAGCGTGCGGGGGATCTACGTCACCTATGACCGCAACTACAACTACATCGGTGTGCGCGGCTTCAATCGCCCCGGGGATTACAATAGCCGGGTCCTACTGCTGGTGGACGGCCACAGGATCAACGATAACATCTACGATTCTGCCCCCATAGGCACCGAGTTTCCGGTCGCACTGGATCTCATCGACCGGATCGAAGTCATCCGGGGGCCGAGTTCCTCACTCTACGGTACCAACGCCTTCTTCGGGGTGATCAACGTCATTACCAGGCAGGCGGGCGACGTCGGGGGGACCGAGGTCAGCGCCGACGCGGGAAGCTTCGGCAGCTACCAGGGGAGGGTGAGCTACGGCAAGGAATACAGTAGCGGCCTTGGGGTGCTGCTGTCCGGCAGTGGCATGTCCAGCGACGGCCCGGCCCGCCTGCATTACAAAGACTTCCAGGCCGTCAACGGGGGGATTGCCGAGCATGCGGACGGCGACCGGAACTACCGGCTCTACGGCAAATTCACGCTGCGCGACTTCACCCTGGTCGGCGCTTATGCCTCCCGGACCAAAAATGTGCCGACGGCGGCCTTCGCGACCGTTTTTAACGACCCGCACTTCCAGACCACCGATGCCCATGGTTTCCTAGATCTCAAGTACTTCCACGACTTCGGCGACCAGACGCAGTTCACGGCCCGGGCCTTTTACGACCAGTACTACTACAACGGCAACTATCCTAATGACTACAATCCGGACAACTCCGACACAACGGCGGCTCCGCTCGGCGCGCCCCTCGTGGTCCTTAACAAGGACCTCGCCTGGGGAACCTGGTGGGGGGGCGAGGTCCAGCTCACCAAGACTCTCCCCGGGCGCCACAAGGTGAGCCTGGGAGCAGAATTCAGGGACAATTCGCGCCAACATCAGGAAAATTACGACGTGGATCCCTATGCCGTGCACCTGGATGACCGGCGCAGCTCCTCTATTTGGGCGCTCTACCTCCAGGACGAGTTCCAACTCCTCGACAGCCTGATTCTGTCGGCGGGGGTGCGCTACGACCATTACGACAGCTTCGGGGGGACGACCAATCCCCGGCTCGCCCTGATCTATCAACCGGTCCAAGGGACCACCTTCAAACTCCTCTACGGCAGTGCCTTCCGCGCGCCCAACGCCTACGAACTCTATTACAACGACCAGGTCAACATCCTTTCCAACCCGGAGCTGAAGCCGGAGAAGATTCAGACCTACGAACTGATCTACGAGCAGTACTTTCGCGAGCATTACCGCTCCTCGTTTTCCGGCTTCTACTACCGGGTCCAGGACCTCATCACCTCGGAACCGTTTGATCCGCTCTTTCCCAACAATCCGCCGAGCCATTACGTGAACATCGATGCGATAGACGCGCACGGAGCGGAACTGGAACTGGAGGGGAAATGGCAGAGCGGACTCGAGGGGAAGCTGAGCTACACCTACCAGAGGGCGGTGGACGCCAACACCGGCGCGAGCCAGCCGAATTCCCCGACTCACCTGGCGAAGTTGAACCTGACCCTGCCGCTGTACCAAAACGTGCTCTTTGCCGGCTTGGAGGAGCAGTACCAGAGTTCACGGCTGACCCTGGGAGGTAACCAGACCGGCGCCAGTTACCTGAGTAACCTGACGCTCTCGTCGCGGGGTTTGCTCCCCGGCCTGCATCTCTCGGCATCCGTTTACAACCTGTTCGCGGCCCGCAACGTGGACCCGGGGTCGCCCAACCATATCCAGGACACCATCCAACAGGACGGCCGCAGCTTCCGCCTGAAACTCGACTACCGCTTCTAAGGGCGCCATGACCAAGCAGACGACCCATAACAAGCGTTCACTGAGCGTCACGCGACGCTCCCCCCGGCGTGCCCCGGGGAGCGTCGCGCTCCGGCTGGTCCTCTGCGCCCTTTTCCTGGCCGTCAGTGTCTGCGCGCGCGCGGGGGATGCGGTCGCCGCAGCGAACTCCGAATACCAGGTGAAGGCGGCCTTTCTCTACAACTTCATGAAATTCGTCGATTGGCCGAGTGACGGACTGGGCACTCCGGGGACCGTCACCCTCGGCATTCTCGGCAAAGACCCCTTCGGGGAAGCGCTTGATGAGGTGCGCGGCAAGGCCGTCAAGGGGCGGCGGGTCGTGGTGGTCCACCTGCGCGGGGGCGATGATTTGAAAGAGTGCGACCTGCTCTACGTCTGTGCCTCCGAAAGGGGGCGGCTTGCCCAGATACTGAAGACGGTGCAGAGCGCCCGCGTCCTGACGGTCGCGGATCAGGACGGTTTCTGCCAGGCAGGGGGGATGATCAATCTGGTCTTCGTCAAAAACCGGGTCGGCTTCGAGGTGAATGTCGCAGCGGCGAGCCGGGCGCGGTTTCGGGTCAGTTCCCAGCTCCTCAAGCTGGCGCGGTTGGTGTTGGAAAACTAAAGGGCACACATCATATGGTACACCGCTTACATAACCTCTCCATCCGGCGCAAGCTGATCGCCCTGCTCCTTTTGACCAACTGCATCGTGCTCGCGCTGGTGGCCAGCGCCTTCGTGGTCAACGAGGCGACCATGTTCCGCTCCAGTTCGCGCACCGAGTTGGCGGCCCTGGCGGAAATCATCGGCAACAACACCTCCGCAGCGGTCGCCTTCAACGACCGCGTAGCCGCGACTGAGACCCTGTCGGGGTTGCGGGCCAAGCCGCAGATCAGGGCGGCCTTCGTCATGCTCAAGGACGGCTCCGTGCTGGCGAGTTATCTCGGCAGGGGGGTTGACCAGCGGCGCTTCGGCTTCGCGACCCCCGAAAAGGGAAGCTTCCGGGTCGACGCCGCCAGGTTGGCAGCCCTGGTGCGCGAGGCGGGCTCCACCTTCGCGCTGGCGCACGACCTGTACGGTGTGTCGCCGATCGTCCTGGACGGTCAGCAGATCGGAACGGTCGTGATCCAGTCCGACTGCCGCGAGCTCCTGGACCGGCTGCAGCGCTTTTTCCTGGTCGTGGTGGCGGTCATGATCGGGGGGGTCCTGCTGGTCTATTTCCTGGCTTCCCGGCTGCAGCGGGTCATCTCGGACCCGATACTGCACCTGGCGCAGGTCATCAAGGCGGTCTCCACCGACAAGAGCTATGCGCTTCGGGCGCAAAAAACGGGGGAGGACGAACTTGGCACCCTGATCGACGGCTTCAACGAGATGCTCGGGCAGATCGAGGACCGCGACGAGAGGCTCGAGGCGCAGCGCGACCAGCTCGAGGAGGTCGTGCTCAGCCGGACCGCGGAGCTCTCCGCCACCAACAGCGAACTGAACCAGACCGTCGCCAAACTGCAGCTCTCCAAGGAGGCCGCCGAGGCCGCGAACCTCGCCAAGTCCCAGTTTCTGGCCAACATGAGCCACGAAATCCGCACCCCGATGAACGGGGTGCTCGGCATGGCGAGCCTGCTTTTGCAAAGCGGGCTCGCGGGGCAACAGTTGAGCTTCGCCGAGGCGGTGCGTAGTTCCGGGGAGTCGCTCCTTTCCATCATCAACGACATCCTCGACTTCTCCAAGATCGAGGCCGGAAGGCTGGAACTGGAAATGGTCTGCTTCGACCTGAACGAGGTGGTCGGCGAGGTGGCGGAAATGTTCGGCGGGGGGGTGCAGAAAAAGGAGATCGAACTGACCGCGCTGGTGCTGGACGGAGTCCCGCGCTACGTGGAGGGTGATTCGGTCCGGCTGCGCCAGATCCTGGTGAACCTGCTGGGCAACGCCATCAAGTTCACCAGCCGCGGCGAGGTGGGGTTGCGGGTCTGCCTGGTCGAGGAGCAGGGCGAGGAAGCGCTGGTGCGCTTTTCGGTTTCCGACACCGGCATCGGCATAGCACCCGAGGCCCAGTCGCGCATCTTCGACAGCTTTTCCCAAGCGGACTATTCCACCACCCGCACCTACGGCGGCACCGGCCTGGGGCTCGCCATCGCCCGGCAGTTGGCGGAACTTATGGGGGGGGAACTGGGCGTTAGCAGCGAACTGGGCCGGGGCTCGACCTTCTGGTTCACGGCGCGGCTCAAAAAACATCCCGACGACGCCGAGCACCCCGCCTTGTCCGGTACCGAGCTTGCCGGACTGAAGGTCCTGCTGGTCGACGATAACGCTACCAACCTGAGCGTGCTGAAGCACCAGGTCGGCTCCTGGGGGATGCAGGGCGATTGCGCGGCGAGCGGCCCGGCCGCCCTCGAGATGCTGCGCTTGGCGGCGGGGCAGGAGCCCTACGTCGTGGCTCTGCTTGATCTCTGCATGCCCGGCATGGACGGCATCGAACTGGCGCGCACCATCAAGGCGGACCCCGCCCTCGAGGCGATCCACCTGCTGATACTCACCTCCTTCGGCGGCGAAGCGGACGCCCGCGAGGCGCTGAAGGCGGGAGTGCTGCGCTTTCTCAACAAGCCGGTGAGCGCCGCGCGCCTCTACGACAGCCTGTGCAGTGTCCTGGCTAAGGAGAGGGGGAGCGCCCCGGCCAATGGAGTCCAGCCCGAGGCAAAGCTCCTTTTCGACGCCTCCATTCTGGTCGCCGAAGACAACCCGGTTAACCAGGATGTGGTGCGGCACATGCTCGCACTTTTAGGCTGCTCCATCGAGATCGCCGCAGACGGGACCCTGGTGGTGGAGGCGGCGCAAAAAGGGGAGTACGACCTTATTTTCATGGATTGCCAGATGCCGCGCCTGGACGGCTTTGCCGCCACCAGGATGATCCGGTCCCGGGAGGCCGCCCTGGGCCTGGAGCCGAGGCCGATCATCGCCCTGACCGCGAACGCCATCGCGGGGGACCGGGAACGCTGCCTGGCGGCGGGGATGGACGATTACCTCAGTAAGCCTTTCGATCTCCCCAAACTGCGCGGCATACTGCAGCGCTGGATCCCCGGGAAAGCGCAGCCTTCGGCGGACGGTGCGCAAACCCCCGCGGAAGTGACTGAAGCTGTCGGGGCGCCCGGCGAGATGCAGGCCGAAGCCTGGCAGGAGATGGTCTTTGACCGGGAGGGGCTGCTGGAGCGCATCGGAGGTGACCTGGATTTTCTGCAGATATTCGTGGTGAAGTTTATCGAGAGCACATCAGATCTGATGACGGCACTGGCGGAGGCGATCGCTGCCGGGGATGGAGTCGCGATCCATCTGCACTCCCACTCCATCAAGGGGGCCGCCGCAAGTATCGGGGCCGAAGCGATGCGCTCGATTGCAGCGGAGATGGAGGCTTCGGCAAAGGGAGGGCACCTGTCGGACATGCCGCAACTCTGCGCCGCCCTAGGGCAGGAGTTCGCGACCTTTCAGGTGGTTACCGCCGAACTCGCCCGCGGGTGAGCCAGGGGGGAAACTGGCCGTCGTTCCTCAGCTGTCGAGTGGTTCGGCTGGGAAGCCGAGGCAGCTCACCTCTTCCTGGAGCTGAACTCCGGTCACGGCGCGGACCCGCTCCTTGATGGTGCGCGCCAGAGCCAGCACCTCCCGGGCGCTGGCGCCCCCGGTGTTGATCAGGTAATTGGCATGCAGGGCACTCACGACCGCGCCGCCGAAGCTCTGGTTACGCAGGCCAGCCTGGTCAATGAGCCAGCCGGCCGGGACCCTGCCGTCCCTGGAGCGCACCTGCTGGTCGGTTTCGAAGCGCTCGATCAGGCCTAAGTCGCTTACCACCGGGTTCATGAAGAAGGAGCCCACACTCTTTTCACACTGCAGGTTGCGCGCGGCGCGGCGGGCAAGGGTGGCCTCGACCCGCTGCCTGACCACCTCGGGGGAGCTGGGCAGCAGTTCCAGGGTCGCCGAAACCACGATCAGCCCCGGTTCCCGCTTGAACCGGCTCTGCCGGTAGCCAAAGCAGCACTCTTTGCGGCTGAGCCTTACCCATTGAAGGGTTTCGGCGTTGAGCGCCTGAACGGCACTGCAGACCTCCGCGATGCAGCCGCCGTAGGCGCCGGCGTTGCCGCGCACCGCGCCACCCAGCATTCCCGGTATCCCTGCCAGCGATTCCACCCCTACAAGCCCCCAACCGGCAGCCTGGTGCACCAGTCCCGTCAGGTCGGCGCCTGCCTCGGCCTCGATGCCGTTGTGCGACAGGGTGACGGCGTCGAATTTTACCCGGATGATCAGGCCGTCGAAGCCGTTGTCGCTCACCAGCAGGTTGGTTCCCCCCCCGAGCAGGTAATACGGGAGACCTCTTTCGCGTGCGAAGAGCAGGGCGTCGCGCAACTCGGCCGCACTGGTGACCTCTGCGAGGTAGCGGGCCGGCCCTCCGATGCCAAATGAGGTGAAGGGTGCCAGGGGAACGTTTTCCTTTACAGTCATCATGAGGGTGGCCCGGAAATTGTGGTTGGATTTGATTTCAAGTGTATATGATAGCCGGGCGGGTGTGCCATCTTTTTTACGGTGGGGTGGCGCGGGTGTGGGAAATGGAGCCGGTAGTGCTGCTTGCGTCACCTCCGGTGTCGGACGCGGGAGCGTCCGGGGATGCGTTCCCACGCGGGAGCGTGGGAACGATGCTTAATAGCTATCTCAGGTAGATACTCGCTTGGCGCCTCATCGTCCCTGGTGTCCCTGGTGTCCCTGGTGTCCTTTTTGTCCTTTAAAGTCCTAAATCTGAAAGCGCTGCACCATCGCCTGCATCTCGACCGAGAGCCGGGAAAGCTGGGAAGAGGCGCCGGAGATCTCCTGGGAACTGCGGGCACCGGTCTGCACCGTGTTGGAAATCTCCTGGATGTTGGCGGAGATCTCGTGAGTGGTGGCGGTCTGCTCCTCGGCGGCGGTGGCAATCTGGTTGATCTGGCCGGTTACCAGGTTGATCTGCTCCAGGATGTCCTCCAGAGCCTGGCCTGATTTGGCGGCTCCCGCGGTCCCCTGTGTCACCTCCTGAACCCCCTCCTCCATGGCCCGCACCGCCTGTCTGGTCTCCTGCTGAATGCTCTTGATCATGGTGCCGATCTCGCGGGTGGCCTTGGTGGTCCGCTCGGCGAGCGCCCGCACCTCGTCGGCTACCACCGCGAAGCCGCGTCCCTGGGTGCCGGCCCGGGCCGCCTCAATGGCTGCGTTGAGCGCGAGCAGGTTGGTCTGGTCGGCGATGTCCTCAATGGTCGCGACGATCTCGCCAATCTGGTCGCCGCGGGTGCCAAGCCTCTCCACGACGACAGCCGAACTGCGCACCTTGTCGGCGATCCGGTTCATCCCCTCCACGGTCTCCCTGACGACCTCCGCGCCGCTTTGGGCCGAGGCGCTGGCGCGCCCGGAACTGTCCGCCGCCAGGTGGCAGTTTCGCGCGATGTCTGAACTGGTCCCGAACATCTCTTCGCTTGCCACGGCAACCGTTTCCGCCTGGTTCACGACTTCGTGCGACCCCTCCGCGGTATGCTGGGCGTTGCTGTGCAGCTCGATGGCGGCGGCGGAAACGTCCAGGGCGCTCCGGTTGACCTGCTCCATGACTTGCCGCAGCCCCTCGACCATGCGTCGCATCGCCTCGTAAATTCCAGTTTTCCCCGTCACGAACTGCACGGTGAGGTCGCCTTCAGCGACTTTCTGGGCGATCTCCTCCAGTTCCAGCGGCTCGGTGCCGATGTGGCACAGCAGCTGGCGCACCAGATAAAGACAGGCGAAGCAGATGGCGCAGAGGATAATCGCCGTGACTCCGGTCAACAGGTAGATCCCCTGGATCATGTGCTGACGGTTGATTTCGGCTGCCTTACGTACGATGGCGTCCAGGTCGTCCACGTAGTTGCCGGTGCCGATAATCCAGTCAAACGGCTGGAAATAAAGGGAGTAGCTTCGTTTCGGGAACGCCTCGGGACTCCCGGGGCGGGGAAACTGGTAATCAGTGAAGCCACCGTCAGGCTGCTGGCCGTTCTTGATAATCTCCTGGATCGGGAATTTTCCCTTGGCGTCCTTCTGGCTCAGCCGGTTCTTCCCCTCGATATCCTTGCCGAGATACACCACGTTGATGCCATCGGGGGTATCGGCCCAAAAGTAGCCGTCCTTGCCGAACTTGAGGCCGCGTAGCAGTGCGGCACCCTGAGTCTTGGCTTCCTCCAGCGTCAACTCCCCTTTTTTCTGACGCTCGACCAGCCCCTGGAGCATGCTGGTTGCGGTCTGCACTTCGGATTTTGCCTTGTTGTCGAAATCGCTGAAAAGCGACTGTCGGTACATTTCGCTAAATCTGGCGTCGCTTTGCAGCAGCTCTTTCAGTGCGATGGCCCCGGTGGGGGCGCCCAGCGCGCAGCAACTTACCAGCACCAGAAGAAGAATCTTGGTTTTGAAGGTGAATCTGGAGAGAGCGCCACTCATTGAGTACCTCAACAGGAAAATGCAATTGTGTATATGAGGTTATCTTATCGGCACATTCCTGGATTAAATGAAATTTTAATTCTCTTATGTGAGGAAGGGGAGGGGGCAAGGCAGGGCAGTATCCGGTGTGGAACCAATATGTGAAGTTTTTAAGACGGTGTGCGGGCGTTGCCTTCCTGCCTACCTAGTTCTTCCTAGTATCTGGTCCGGCTTAAAGCGACGGCTCCGATCATGCTATTTGCCAACGGTAGGTTGCTGGTGAACGGTTGTATCGTGAACCGCAACATGGCACCGTTGGGGTTCACGATGAGGCTGTTCACCGCCAACCTACGAAAAAAATCGGACTCGCAGCCACCGACATATCAGGTTGGACCGGGTTCTAGTGCTGTGCCGGTTCATCGCGGTACAGCAGGTAGCCCTGGCGCTGATTCAGGAAACGGCGGATCTCCCCGTTCCAGCGCGCGGCGACGGCTTCCGCAGGCTCCCCTGCCTGCAGCGCGCGCCGCAACTGGCTGGAACCCGCCATGTCGTCAAACCCGGGCCTGAAGAAGATCTTGCGCGCCGGCTCCGGAAGTGCGGCATAGAGCGCGCCCATTACGGCAACCCCCGCCTCGACCGGGAGTGCCGTGCGGTAATCGGTAATCTCGATGCGGACGCCTCCCAGTTCCCGATTGCGGTACTTGGGTGCGCTCGATTTCCCCGGGATGCTGACCGGCGTGAAGCGTGCCGGCTCGAAATGCAGCCCGGCCAGCTGCTGGGCGTTCAGTTTCAGGGCCAGCGCCTGCGGGTCGATCCCGGGCCAGCCGACCAGCTGGAACGGCAGCTGGCTGCCGCGCCCCTCGGAGGCGCTGGTCGCCTCGATAAGTCCGATCCCCGGGTAAAGCAGCGCTGCATCGAAGCTGGCGAGGTTCGGGCTGGTGGCGATCCAGGCAAGCCCGGTGTCGGGCCAGCGCATGGAGCGCTGCCACCCCTGCATCCGGACCACTCCGAGATCGAGATGCAATAACCCCGGCAGCATCCCCTCCCCCTTGATCAACCCCGCCAGTTCACCGACCGTCATGCCGTGGACCTCCGGAATGGGATAGAGCGAGGTGAAACTTGCCGGAAGATCCTGCCGCAGGAAGCCCGAAACGTAATCCCCGCCCAGCGGATTGGGGCGGTCCAGCACCAGAAACGGCACTCCTGCCCCAGCCGCCGCCTGCATGGCGAGCCCCATGGTGGAGATGTAGGTGTAGAAGCGCACGCCTGAATCCTGGATATCGAACAGCACCAGGTCCAGACCCTTGAGATCCTCCGGCCGGGGTTTTTTGGTCTCTCCGTAAAGGCTTTTGATCGGGATTCCCGCGACACTGCCGTCGGCGAGATGTACACCGTCCTCGGCTGCCCCCAGGAAGCCGTGCTCCGGGGTGAAGATGACCGCCGGTGCCACCCCCGCCCGCACCAGGGCGTCGACCAGGTGGACGCCGGAGATCTGCGCACTCTGGTTGGTCACCAAGGCGAATCTTTTCCCCTTGAGCGGCGCGAACCCGGCCTCGCTCAGTACTTCGGCGCCGGTCTTGACCGAAGCGGCTTGTAATGTGTGGGGGGAGAAGAGAGCGAGCAGGAGGGAGACTGTAATGACTACTTTGATGCAGCGCAGCACTGGGAACCGCCTTTGAACGTGTGGAATAGCTGAAAGGTTACCCTGAAAGCTTTGCTAAGGCAAGAGGTTGCTGACGGTGTCGCGTAGGTGTGGGTGAGGTTGCCGGACTTTTCTGGCGTATTCGGCGTTCCAGGGGTGAATCAAGGCTAAAGTTTCACAGAGTGATGTCGATTAGAATCGTATGGTATTGGATCAGTGCGATCTCTCGTATGGATCTTGGTGGATTAGATATGGTGAATCTTTGTCTGGAACCGGATTTGACTCTACTAATTTACCGCCGAAAGCGAAAGCACACCAGAAACCCAGACCTGCATTGAGCGTCAGTCATCGTTAGCACGAGGAAAACCTTTGCCAGGATACACAAACCTTAGGAGGTAGGCATGAAAATGATAGTCGCAGGATTGGCAGCACTCTGCATGGTGCAGGCGGTAGTTGCGGCGGGTGCCGACGAGATCAGGATCGGCGGCGGCGGAACTCCCATCGATGGCGTCTTCAAGCCGGTTAAGATCCATTTCGAAAAGGCCAGCGGGATCGCCATCAAGCTCAACTTCAGTTCCGCCACGCTCGCCTTCAAGCAGCTGGTCGCCGGCGAACTGGACGGCTCGACGGCAGGGCTGCCCTACCAGGACCTCCTGATTGCCATGAAAAATGAAAAGCTGGAGGTGCCCGACCCGGCCGCCTTCCAGGCGACGACCCTCGGCTCCAGCAAGATTTTCACCGTGGTCAACAAGGAAAACCCGGTGGGCAAGCTTTCCAAGGACCAGCTCCAGGGGATCTTCTCCGGGAAGATTGCCAACTGGAAGGAGGTCGGCGGCGCCGACGCTCCGATCATCATCGTGCTCTCCAAGATCAATCCGGCCACCAATGCGGCCTTCCGCAAGTTAGCCATGGCGGACCAGCCCTACCCCTCCGACGTGCTCGATGCCGGCCGTTTCGAGGACCTGCGTGACAAGGTCGCCTTCACCCCGGAATCAATCGGCTTCGGGCCGGGCAGCATGCTGGACAAGAGCGTGAAGGGCGTCGAGACGCCGGAAATCTCCCGCCCGGTGAACCTGATCACCAAAGGAAAACCCTCCGTTAAGATGCAGAAACTGATCGACTACATCCTCGGGGAAGGAAAACAGTACCTCAACCTGTAGCGCAAATGGCAGCGGCGGCCGCTCCATGCCTGAGTCGGCCTCAAAAATTCCCTGAACAGGATCCTGGTATCGGGGGCGCGGCAGATGCGCGCATACGTCAAAGCGGCAGCAGAATTTACGGAGTACTCGGATGACCATCAGAACAAAACTGACCCTCAATGTGGTTATCGTTATCCTGATCATAGCAGCGGTCGCGGTGACCAGTATCGTCGGCATGGGATTCGTCAAGAGCCGCCTGCAGGACCTCACTCAGCGCTCCACCCCCTTCCAGATGAGGACGGTGGAGTTCCAGCGCGCCATCCAGGGGGTGACGGCCGACCTGATCAAGGTGGCAACGGCCAAAAACAGAAGCGATCTCAACGTCTTCAAGGCTGAGGCGGAGAAGTCCCTTGCGGAGGTGCAGGCGGGGCAGGACGCCCTGAAGGCGCTCTCCGGCGAAGCGCAGCTGGAGGCGTACGGCGAACTCTCCGGGATCGCCACGGAGCTCTTCGCCATAACTGACGGCCGGCTGAAGGCGGACGAGGAGGCACTCGCCGCCGACCGCGGCATCACCGAGAAGCTTGCGGTGGCGAGCGCCCGGCTGAAGGAGCTGGACACCAGGATCAAGGGGCTGCAGTCCGCGACCTCCACCTCCTACACCAGGTCGGTAGACGCCACCCGGGACGTTTCCGGCAGGGTGCGCAACGTGGAACTTTTAAAACTGACCCTGAAGGATTTCCAGCTCGGCTTTCTGGAGGTGCTGAAGACCCAGACCAAAAAAGGGGTGCTGATCGCCCAGGGAAAGTGCAACTCCGCCATCAACAAGGCGCTGCAAAACGAGGCACTGAAGGCTTCGCCCAGTATGGCAGCCGATCTCAAGACGCTCAGCGGCAAGCTGCCGGTCTTCATGAAGGCCCAGGGCGCTGTCGTCGGGGTAGCCGGAGCCGATACGACTTCCCGGGACGCGCTGGTGAGCGAGATAACCGACAAGCTCAACGCCGTCATCCTCGCCGTCGAACAAGAGGGGGCCATGTCCTCGGACAACTTCAACACCGAAACGCGCAAGCAATCCGGTTATTTCGGTTCCAGCACGCTTGCCACCAGCGTCATGGGGGAAAATTCGGAACTGCTATCGCTCGGGCTCAACGTGGAAGGGCTCACCACGCGGCTCTTCGGAGCAACCTCTGCCAAGGAAATAGACGCCATCGGGGCCTCTCTCAACGGGGTGTATGCCCGCATCGACACCCTGCAGGGGGTGCTGGGGAGAGCGCTCGGCAAACTGGGCGCCAAGAGGGAGATTGCCACCCTGCAGGGGGCGGCGGGGGCCCTCGGCTCGATACAAGGGGTGCTCTTCGCCAAGGACGGGGTCATCTCCAAGATGCGTAACCGCTTGGAGATGCAGGCCAAGGCGACGGTCGCCACCGGCAAGCTGCGCGATATCGTGCTGAAACAGTCGGAAACGGGCAAAAAAACGGTCAGCGCCGCCCAGGGCGACCAGGAAAAGGCGATCACCTCGGTCAACAAGATGGTGCGCTATTCGACCGGTCTGATCGCCGGCATCAGCCTGGGCGCGGTGCTCTTCGGGATCCTGTTCGGGGTCTGGGTCTACCACTCCATCTCGCGCCCCTTAGGCCAGTTGATGCTGGTATCGCAGTCAGTCGCCCGGGGGGACCTCGCGGTCCGGATCGAGACGGGCAACACCGACGAGATCGGCAAGGTCCAGAGCGCCATGGCCGAGATGGTGCAGAACCTGCGCGAGATGGTCGGCAAGATCAAGGGCGCCACCGACTCCCTGGCTGGAAACTCCCGCGAACTGGCGCAGACCGCCCAGGTCCTGGAGCGGGGCTCCGAGGAGCAGACGGTGCGCGTCGACCAGTCGGCGAGCGCAATGACCGAGATGACCCAGACCACCGCCGAGGTGGCCAGGAACACCTCCGACACCTCGGAGGCCGCACTGCAGATGAAGCTCCTCGCGGTGCAGGGAAAGGACGCCATGGGGATCACGGTGCGCGAACTGGGGAAGTTTGCGGAGTCAGTCAAGGAGGCCGCCGCCAAGGTGGAGTCGCTCGGCCAGCAGTCGCAGGAGATCAGCAACGTGGTGACGCTGATCCGCGACATCGCCGACCAGACCAACCTGCTCGCCCTGAACGCCGCAATCGAGGCGGCCCGGGCCGGCGAGCAGGGGCGCGGCTTTGCCGTGGTCGCCGACAGCGTGAGGCATCTGGCGGAGCGCACCACGGTCGCCACGGGAGAGATTTCCCAGACCGTGAAGACCATGCAGTCGAGCGTCGCCGCCTCGGTCGTCTTCATGCAGGACGAGCGGAACTCCGTGGGGCGGGTCCAGGGGCAGGTGAACGAGACCCTCCGCGCCATCGACGAGATCGTTTCCTACGTGGAGCGGGTGACCGACATGGTGCAGCGTATCGCGGTCGCCGCCGAGCAACAGTCCTCCACCAGCGAAGGGGTTTCGGACAATATGGACGGCATCGCGGGCGTCAACAGGGGGCTCAAAAGCTCCTTCGCGGATATCAAGCGCTCCTCCGGGCAGCTCTCCGAGCTCGCCTGCGATCTGAACGGCATGGTGGGGTGGTTCAAGGTGTAGCCTTCCCAGGGCAGTGTAAGACAATCCTGACTGGTTTAAACTCTCCCTCCTCCCTGCGTCCGCCTGCACAAGGCTTCGGCGGACCAAGGGGAGGGCTTGGCCGCCGTCGCCTTGGCGAAGGCGGGTCGGGGTTGAGGGGAAGCTGCCATCTTGAGAAGTTGGCGACTTTACCCGCCCCCGTATGATCCCCGCGTATTTCTCCTATTGACATCTGAATCCTTAATTGAATTAAATTAAACACGCTAAAACAATACCTTGAAAGTGTCACCTTCTATTGTTGGTGATCCGGCCACAAATCATTGCGTTTAAAGTCAGAGACAAAGCTCGACATCTTCGAAAGCACGGGTTTTATTCCCGCACTGGCAAAGTAGCTGCTGTTATGAGTAGTGCTAGAAGTTCTCTTCCATTCGGCCAAAAAAAAGTCTTGTCTCATTGAATAAATTGCCATAAACTGTGATACATTATTGGTGGCTTATAGATTGCGATCCGGCTTTTTAACCGGAATCCTGGGGAGGGCGAAAATGAAAAAGATATTTCTCGTCTGTGCAATGCTGCTTATGGGGTCCAGTCTGCTTTGGGCGGCTGGCGGGT
>Ga0209123_1000878_pt1 | contig 34232 bp, 32 predicted proteins | sample BarGraIncu00431A_FD_184500 | JGI IMG/M metagenome (GOLD analysis project Ga0209123, IMG submission 184500) | Arctic peat soil microbial communities from Barrow, Alaska, USA - Barrow Graham LP Incubations 004-31A (SPAdes) (version 2) | ecosystem: Environmental > Terrestrial > Soil > Wetlands >... | reverse complement strand
TGATATTGTTTATTGTATGCGTGTTAGTTTGGCCGAGGAATGTATTGGCAGCAGGGTTTACGCTGAATATACATGTCATGCGTCAAGATGACGGCAGCACATGTAGTGAACTGTGGTATAATGATCAGGTCGTTTGGCGAATGGCTCTATTGGCTGATGGTGCTAAACCTGTATCAGGATCATATAATAAAATGACAACCTTAATAACGCCAGATGTTATTAATGGCTTGTTTTTAATAAAAGTTCAGTAGTGAACTACAAAAGCTTTTTTGCATAAATAGCTATAATCTGCTAGAATTATATGGAACTTAAGAAAAAATATAGCGTGATAATGGTGATATAGCCCGTTGCAAAAAAAGTTTTTGGAGGTAAGTTTATATGTTACAGCAAGAAATAAGGGTGAGGTTTGCACCAAGTCCTACAGGACCGTTTCATATTGGTGGTGCCCGTTCTGCATTATTCAATTGGCTACTGGCAAAAAAATACAATGGCAAGTTTGTTATGCGCATCGAAGATACAGATTTGGAACGTTCGACGAAGGAATCAGAAGAAAATATTACGACCGCTTTGGAGTGGTTGGGAATTACGTGGGATGAGGGCGTTGACGTGGGAGGTCCTTATGGGCCTTACCGTCAAACGGAGCGTTTAGATACATATCACACTTATACGAAGCAACTTTTAAACGATGGCAAGGCATATCACTGCTACTGTAGTGAAGATGAGCTTGAGGCAACACGGCAGGAACAGCAAAGTCGAGGTGAGACGCCACGTTATAGTGGACGATGCCGCTTTCTTACAGCTACTGAAATTGCTCAATTTGTTGCTGAAGGTCGCAAGCCTACTGTACGTTTTCATGTACTAGAAAATAAACAAATTGTATTTAAAGATATGGTTCGTGATACGATAAGTTTTGACTCTAATGGTGTGGGTGATTTTGTTATTGTAAAATCAGATGGTGTTCCAGTTTATAATTATGCAGTTGTCATTGATGATGCTCTAATGCATATTACCCATGTTATTCGTGGCGAAGAACATTTGTCAAATACACCGCGGCAAGTTGTGCTGTATGAGGCATTAGGTTTTACTCCTCCTGAGTTTGGCCATATTTCACTGATTTTAGCCACAGATCGTAGTAAAATGAGTAAACGTCACGGTGCCACATCGGTTGATCAGTATCGAAAACTCGGTTATCTACCAGAGGCTATTGTGAATTACTTGGCCCTCTTAGGTTGGTCACCTGTTGGCGAGCAAGAATTTTTCTCACTAGATGAGCTAATTGAACAGTTTTCTATGGATCGGGTCGCTAAAAGCCCGGCAGTATTTGATGTTGATAAATTGAACTATATTAGTGCTCACTATATTAAAAAAGCCAGCCCGGAAGTGGTCACTGAGCTTGCCCTACCTCATCTTAAAGAAGCAGGTTATATTGGAGATGAAATATCAATCGCACAAAAGGTATGGTTGGTTGAAGTGATTGGTGCTCTGCGCGAGTATATTAGTCATGGGGCAGAAATTGTAAACCATATCGATATCTTTTTCAATGACGACATTACGTTTGAAAATGAAGAAACAGCTGCAATATTGGGTGATGCAGAAGTTTCACTGGTTATGGATAGTTTCCGCGAAAAATTGCAAGCCCTTCCAATTGTAGATGCTCCTGCGGTAAAAGCTTTACTCAAAAGCATTACGAAAGAATTAAAATTGGGTGGTAAAAAAGTATTTATGCCAATTCGGGTAGCGTTAACAGGCAAGATGCATGGACCGGATTTGGATAAAATTATTGCTCTTATTGGCAGAGAACGAATATTGATGCGGCTTGCTACAACGTTATCGAAAATCTGATTGACACTACTATTACCTCCGAGTATAATTTAATAAATGTGATGATCGGAAGAAGTAAGTGTAACACTGGCTTCCAGAGAGGTAACGCCACTGGCTGAGAGCGGTACTAGACAAGATGCACCTAAATGCACCCGTGAACAGGTTGGCTGAAGGTCGAGTAAGTCGAGTAAGCTAACTCGGTAGCAACCGTTATTGTGCTACTTAAGAGGTGTGTAATATCTTATGCACCTAAGCAGAGTGGGATCACGGACCACTGTCTCTGTATGAGATGGTGGTCTTTTTGTTGGTTATTTCTATAAAGAGGGGGAATAGTATGTTCACACGTATAAAAGAAGACATTGAGGTGGTCTTTGAGCGCGATCCCGCCGCTAGAAGTATGTGGGAGGTGCTACTTTGCTATCCAGGACTTCATGCCATTTGGCTACATCGTTTCAGTCATTGGTTTTATAGGCGTGGCTTTATTCTCTTGCCCCGGATGATTTCCAATTTAACTCGTTTTTTAACAGGGATTGAAATTCACCCAGGTGCAACAATCGGCAAAGGATTATTTATTGATCACGGTACAGGGATTGTCATCGGGGAAACTGCTGAAATAGGTCATAATGTGACCTTATATCAAGGAGTAACTCTGGGCGGTACAGGTAAGGAAAAAGGTAAACGGCATCCAACGATTGGTGATAATGTAGTGGTAGCGAGTGGTGCGAAAGTGCTAGGGTCTTTCAAAGTAGGGGAGAATTCTAAAATTGGCGCAGGTTCAGTCGTATTGAAAGAAGTGCCCCCTAATTCTACTGTGGTGGGTATTCCAGGGCAAGTGGTGTGGCATAATGGTAAGAAAATGAATGGCATCAGTTGTGGGGAGATTGATTTAGAACATGATGATCTACCTGACCCCGTCGCTGAAATGATGAATTGTATGCAACGTAACATGGGAATATTAGAACAAAGGATAAGCCAATTAGAGGAGGAGTTGAGAAAAAATGACGTTAAGAGTTTATAATACGTTAACAAAACGCAAAGAGGAGTTTGTGCCAGTAGAAGCTGGTAAGGTGAAGATGTATGTCTGTGGTGTGACACCTTATAACCATCCTCATATCGGTAATGCCAGGCCATTTATTACCTGGGATGTCATTAAAAGATATCTGGAACATCGTGGGTTTAAAGTATATCATGTACAAAATTTTACAGATATAGACGATAAAATTATCAATACAGCTCATGCTGAAGGGGTAACCTGGGATGTGATTGCCAACAGATATATTGGGGCATATTTTGAGGTTATGGATAAATTGAATATTCGGCGGGCTGATATTTACCCTACAGTATCTGAACATATAGCGGAAATTATTAATATCGTAAAAACCCTAGTGACTAAAGGTTATGCCTATAATGTTGATGGTGATGTATATTATAGTATCGAAAAATTTGAAGACTATGGCAAACTGAGCGGTCGTAATATCGAAGATATGCAGGCAGGGGCGAGAGTGGATGTGGATGAACGCAAACACCATCCTATGGATTTTGCCCTGTGGAAAAACGCCAAACCAGATGAACCTTCATGGGATAGCCCTTGGGGCAAGGGAAGACCGGGGTGGCATATTGAATGCTCAGCCATGGCCCTTAAGTATTTGGGTAATAGTTTTGATTTTCATGGTGGCGGTAGCGATCTGATTTTCCCCCATCATGAAAATGAAATTGCTCAATCTGAGGCCTTTATGGAAGAAGAACAACCTTTTGTACATTATTGGCTACATAATGGTTTTATTACTGTAAATGAAGAAAAAATGAGTAAATCCCTAGGGAATTTCTTTTTGGTTAAAGATATTTTACAGCATTATTCTCCAGACGTATTACGTTTCTTCATTTTATCAACTCATTATCGCAGTCCTCTTGATTTTAGTGATGAGCGTTTATCTGAAGCGCAGCGCAGTTTAGAACGATTACGTACAGCAGTAGAAAATAGTAATGATTTAGGGAAAATGGAGAAATCCGTCTCTGAGGCTAAAGCCAATAATCTGCAAACAATAGCACTAGAGGCTCGGCAGGAATTTTATGCCGCTATGGATGATGATTTTAATACAGCCTTAGCCATTGGTGTAATGTTTGGGCTGGCTAAGGAGATTAATGTCTATTACAGCGCAGTTGTGTCAGGCAAGGAAAAATACAATCAAGAAGCGTATTCGACCATTCGTGATGTGTATTTCATGATGGCTGATGTTCTGGGCATTTTGGTGGAAGAACGGCAGGATAAAATTGATGGCAGTCAGGAATTCATTGGGCAATTAATGGACATCATTATTGGTATTCGCCAGGACGCTCGCTTGTCGAAAAATTGGGCTATTGCCGATAAGGTCCGCGATAGTCTAGGAGCAGTGGGTATTATCCTGGAAGATTCTCCCCAAGGCGTACGGTGGAAGAAACGATGAAATTTGATCAGTTTCAATTTCTAATGAAAAATGCCTTCGGTGAGAGCGTTGGTAATGGACCGCCACCAATAAAATATAATGATATACCCGTAGAAAGGATGCACCCTCTGGTACTTGCTTATGTTGGTGATGCTTATTTTTCCTTGTATGTGCGTACTAAAATGTTATCTTATGAGCAAAATAAAGTGCGGGTGCTTCATACCCTTGATGCAAAGATAGTATCGGCAACCATGCAGGCTGTAGCTTATAAGTCTTTAGAAAATGAGCTAACAGAGGCGGAAATAAGTATTGCCAAGCGTGGGCGTAATGCCAAATCAACTGTGCCCAAAAGTGCGACGGTGGCTGATTATCGCTGTAGCACAGGGTTTGAGGCTTTATTAGGTTATCTGTATTTAGGTAAGAATAATGAGCGTTTGTCGGAAATTGCAGAAAAGTCTTTCGCGGTTATTGCCCGGGAAATGACAAAAGTAGCTAAGGATGGTGGGGGGAAGATATAAGTGCTTATCTCTTCCCAATATAAATCAATGTCTTAAGATAAGTGAGGTACGTTATTGTGAGCAAAGCTGATAATATTTTCATTACAATGTGTAAAGATATTCTTGATAATGGGATTTATTCTGAAGGTGAGGATGTAAGAGCCAAGTGGATGGATGGTCTGCCAGCCCATACCATTAAAAAGTTCGCTATTGTTAACAGATATGATCTCTCAGAGGAGTTTCCTATCCTTACGTTAAGGCCAACAAATCTAAAAGCTGCCATTGATGAACTCCTCTGGATATGGCAAACTAAGTCAAATAATATTAAGGATCTTGATAGCCGTATTTGGGATAGTTGGGCTAATGAAGAAGGCTCAATCGGAAAAGCATATGGGTATCAACTAGGTATAAAACATAAGTACAGTGAAGGGGAATTTGATCAAGTTGACAGGGTGTTGTATGACTTAAAACATAATCCATATAGTAGACGGATTATAGTTAATATGTATAATCACAGTGACTTGCATGAAATGAACTTGTATCCTTGTGCTTATAGTATGACTTTTAATGTCACTGGTAGGAAACTAAATGCCATCCTCAATCAGCGATCACAGGATATCTTAGTGGCAAATAACTGGAATGTATCTCAATATGCAATTCTTGTGCATATGCTAGCCCAAGTGAGCAATCTTGAGGTTGGAGAATTTGTTCATGTCATTGCTGATGCCCATATATACGATAAGCATATACCATTAGTTACAGAGCTTGTTAATCGAATTTCTTATCCAGCACCAAAATTATTGATTAATCCCAATATAAAAGATTTTTACGATTTTAAAGTTGAGGATTTTGTGCTCAAGGACTATCAAAGTGGTGATCAGATAAATAAAATTCCTGTTGCGGTTTAAAAAGGAGAGTTTGATGAAAACCATCGTTGCAGTTGATTTAAATTGGGCCATTGGATGTAGAGGCAGCTTATTACAGCATATTCCAGAGGATATGAAATTTTTTAAGCAAATGACTGTCGGTAAAGTCGTTATTATGGGAAGGGAAACGTTTGAATCACTACCAGGGAAAGAACCTCTGAAAGACAGAATAAATATTGTGCTCAGTAAGAATGAGTGCTTTATAAATGAAAAGATAACGATCTGCCGTTCATTGGATGAATTATTTCAAGAAATTAAAAAATATAATTCAGATGATGTGTTTGTTATCGGTGGGGAGTCAGTGTATACTCAGCTTTTACCCTATTGCACAGAAGCTTATGTAACTAAGATCAAGAGCCAATACGTTGCAGATAAATATTTTATTAATCTGGACAAAGAAAAAGTCTGGGAATTAGTATCTTCAGGTGATCAGAAAAACTATAATAACATTCAATATAGGTTTATTAAGTACGATAATACCAAACCCTTAGGTACTTGACTTCGTATCTGAGGGTTTGGTATTAAAAATTAGGGCTGTATGATTATGCATACAAGGTGTGAAAAAGGGAAAAATAAAGTGTCATGAGAGATGACTGAAAGGAAAGGAATTTATGTCAGAAGTAGAAGCAGTATCTGTTTCAGAAGAATTTATTATGGGACGCAATAGTGTATTGGAGGCTCTGAAAAGTGGCCGCCCGATCAACAAGATAATGGTGGCCAAAGGGGAACGGCAAGGTTCCATCAGGGAGATTATTGCACTCGCTCGTGATAATGGTTTGATTGTGCAGGAGGTGGAGATCAGCAAACTCGATGTAATGACAAAACACCAGAAGCATCAAGGAGTGATCGCAACAACACCGCCGGTAGCTTATGCGGAGATGGAGGATATTTTAGCCAAGGCCACAGCATCTGATGAAGTACCATTTATCGTTGTGTTGGACGAACTGGAAGACCCACATAATTTGGGCGCTATTTTACGTACTGCTGATGCTGCGGGAGTACATGGGGTGTTGATACCTAAAAGACGGAGTTGCCCATTATCAGGTACTGTCGCCAAGACTTCGGCAGGAGCAGTAGAGTATGTACCTGTCGCCAGAATTGGCAATGTATCTCAAACTCTTAAGGATTTAAAAAAGGCAGGCATGTGGGTAGTAGGCGCCGATATGGATGGTGAAAAAAATTATTACGAAGCTGACTTAACCGGTCCTATTGTAGTGGTAGTAGGTGGCGAAGGTAAAGGTATAGGGAGGTTAATCAAGGAACATTGTGATTTCGTCGTGCGTATTCCCATGTTAGGTAAAATTAATTCCCTAAATGCTTCGGTAGCCTGCTCACTGCTATTATATGAGGTTGTCAGACAACGGGAGATGAAGAAATAAGTGAAGAAACCGTGGTTAGTAATGACCGCGATAAGTATTGTTATATTGATTTCTCTGATGTTTATTTTTTTGATGCCTTCCTTGTCTTATCCCAATATCTATAAGGGTGTAGCTGTGGGGGGCGTGGATATCAGTGGACTTAACCGGCAGGAAGTAATGCAATTGCTGTCTTTTTGTCAACAAGTTCATCATGACAAAAAGATTGTATTATCTTATGGCGAAATAGTATTTAACATAGATGCAGCAAGCATCGATTTTGATATCGATGTTGATTCTACACTTGATGCTGCTTTCAGTTATGGACGTGATGGTTCATGGTGGGAAAGAATAACAAAAATCCGAGCAGCTGCACAAAATGGCTATAATATTCCTCTAGGTGCGAAATATAATGCAGTGAAGTTGGACGTTCTCATTGAGCAATGGCAAGGTTTGATTGAACGTCCAGCAAGCAATGCTACTCTCAGTATGACAACAGGTGGCCTTATTCCTGAACAGCAGGGCTGCAGACTAGACGGGGAAACATTACGCCCGCTTGTCGTAGACGCCTTTATTAAATCTGAGGACAATGTGATAGCCTTGCCAGTAACGACTCTTTACCCGGAAGTAACAGTTGCTGATATGGCCAGAAATGGTATAAGTCAAGCTCTCAGTGTCTATACCACTGTATTTAATACACAGGATCTTAATCGTACAGCTAACATCAAACTGGCAGCTTTGAAGGTAAATGGACATATTATTTATCCAGGTACAATTTTCTCCTTTAACAAGATAGTGGGGCCCCGCGAGAAGGCTTATGGTTTTAAGGAAGCGTTAGAGATTGTTGATGGTGAGTTTGTTCCAGGTATTGGCGGTGGAATATGTCAGCTGTCCTCCACATTATATAATGTAGTTCTCTTAGCGAATTTAGAAATTGTCGAACGGTATAACCATTCAAAACCGCTCTCCTATGTACCCTTGGGGCGCGATGCTACGGTAGCTTTTGACGCTTTGGACTTTAAGTTTACTAATAATACCTCGAGGCCACTGATGATTATGGCCGAAGTGAATGGTAATAAGCTGATGGTCGGTATTTTTGGACAAAGTGCTATGGCTGAAACCGTAGAAATTATGTCTTTAGATAAGGAACTTATACCCCCAGGAATCATTAAAAAACAAGATGATTTGTTATATCTGGGGGAAACTAAGCTGGAGATACAGGGGAAACCTGGCTATGCCGTTACGACCTTAAGAGTAGTGCGGTCAGGTGGACAAGAAATTAAACGTGAGATCGTGTCAACAGATCGCTATCTACCTGACGATACGATTATAAAAGTAGGTACGCAAATACCACCCTTTGCCCGAAAGGAACAATAGTGTTTTCTCAACTTATTCAAACGGTAATGTGGTTGAAGGTTTTACTGAACTGGGTAGGCCATATGGACTTGGACAATTTAAGCTTGACTAAGTAGAGAGGCATGAGGTATAATTTGTTTTGAAGTGGCATGTACACAGAACTTAAAGCACTAATACTTTAGTGCATTTTCTTTTTTGTGAATATGTAATAATTTTGAGAATGGGGGCGATGCGATGCGTTTTAATACTCAATGCGATCTGTATGGCTCATTTGAGAATATGAGTGATGAGGAAATTGTGCTTGATGCGAAAGATAACAACAACACAATCGCACTCGACTACTTGATTAACAAGTATCGCAACTTTGTTCGCGCGAAAGCGAGATCTTACTTTTTGATTGGTGCTGACCGTGAGGATATCATTCAAGAAGGTATGATTGGATTGTATAAAGCAATTCGAGATTTTCGCACCGATAAACTTTCTTCTTTTCGAGCCTTTGCGGAACTTTGCGTAACTCGTCAGATTATTACGGCAATTAAAACTGCCACAAGGCAGAAACATATTCCTCTGAACTCATATGTATCTCTAAATAAGCCTATTTATGATGAAGATTCTGATCGAACTTTACTTGATGTATTATCAGGTTCGAAAATATCTGATCCTGAAGATTTAGTAATCAGTAGGGAAGAGTTTATTGACATTGAAGAGAAAATGGGAGAAATATTAAGTGATCTTGAGTGGAAAGTACTCATGGCTTATCTTGATGGAAAGTCATATCAGGAAATTGCTGTGGAACTTGAGCGTCACGTAAAATCCATTGATAATGCTCTTCAACGGGTCAAGCGTAAACTTGAACGGTATTTGGATAATCGTGGTGATGATAAGGATATTCAGGGAATGTACAAGGGCCTTGCTGGCTTTGGTAAAGATACACAGGGATTGAGTGGCTATGGCGGAAATATTGATGATTAAACCATAAAAGAAAGGTTTGGCGTAAGCTGAGCTTTTCTTATTTTTTTTATATTGACAATGAAAACATAACAAACAGAAAATCCTAGCTTCTGGACAGGATTTTTCATAAATCCTGTCGGACAGGGAATAATACTTATAATTTGGAACATCACTGCAACTAGCTATATAATTAAGGATAGCTGAAAAGATGGAGGAAGATTGTATTATTATGGAAGCTAAAAATACATTAGCCGTTCTATGTGGTGGTGGCCCAGCACCTGGCATGAATGGTGTAATTAGTGCTGTTACAATTGAAGCTAGAAAGCATGGCTGGGATGTAATTGGTATCTATGACGGATATTCCTTCTTGATTAAGGGTGAGAAGAAGACTGTTGCTTTGACTGTAGATATGGTTAGTAGAATTCATCTTGATGGTGGGAGTATCATTCGAACAGCTAGGGCTAATCCGACGCAAAGTGAAGCTAGTCTACGTAATGTAGTGAATACTTTAATTGAAATGGGTGTAAGCCATTTGGTAACTATCGGTGGTGATGATACGGCATATTCTGCATATAAAATATCGGAATATGCCAAACGAAAATTACATGTTGATTTTTGTGTTGTCCATGTACCTAAGACGATTGATAATGATTTGCCGTTGCCTGAAGGCATTCCCACTTTTGGCTTTGAAACAGCTCGTGCATTAGGTGCGCAGTTGGTTACTAATCTTATGGAGGATGCCAAAACTACTGGGCGGTGGTATTTTGCTGTGGCTATGGGGCGTACTGCGGGCCATTTGGCACTGGGGATTGGGAAAAGTGCTGGTGCAACGCTAACCATCATTCCTGAAGAATTTGGTGAGGAAAAAATCAGACTACAAACCCTTGTCGATATTTTGGTAGGATCAATTATTAAACGATTAGCAGCTGGGCGGGGTTACGGCACTGCTGTTGTTGCTGAGGGAGTCATTGAAAAAATAGTAATAGAGGATTTGCGGGAGCTGGATAACAGCTGTTTTGATGATCATGGCCATATTCGTTATAACGAATTGGATTTTCCTAGTTTATTAAAACATGCTGTGGGGCAAAGCTTGGCTGAATTAGGAGTGAAAATGACGATTGTTGGTAAAGAAGTAGGGTATGAAGTACGTTGTGCTCCGCCAAATGCCTTTGACATTGAGTATACTCGTAACTTAGGGTTCGCTGCCTTTGATTTTTTAAAAAATAGTGGTACAGATGCTATGATTACAATTCAAAACAATGAGATTGTACCTATTCCTTTTACGCAAATATTGGATATGAAGACTAAAAAAACTCAGGTACGGATGGTTAATATCAACTCCAATCAGTATCGTATTGCTAGAGAATATATGATTAGGTTGGAGAAAAATGAGTCTTCTACACAACTGGACTTAAAGAAAATGGCACTAGCGATACATGCTGATCCAGAGGTATTTGTCAATCGGTTGGGCTATTTAATAGAGTAGTCTAATGGTTTTTAGTGGGAAAATATACGTTAAAATTCACAAGGCGGAAAAGGGAGCTCACGCACCCCTTTCTGCTATTCTTATGTAATCACTAAGAAACTACTAACATTGGGAAATTGTAATTAAAAAAGAGTCTAATAAAAAAGTATTATTACGATTACAATTAAGGTATAATAATCTCCGTGGTAATTTTTCTGAAAATAAGGATGTGGTATAGTGAGTGAAAATCTGATTGCAGTAATTATAGGAATTGTGGAGGGTGTGACAGAATATTTGCCTGTATCGTCGACCGGTCACATGATTTTAGTAGGGAGTATGCTTGGTTTTGAAGGAGAAAAAGCCAGTGTCTTCGAAGTTTTTATCCAACTTGGTGCTATTTTATCGGTACTATTTTTGTATCGCGATACATTTTATCGTATGATTGCACCTGGAAAACTAAGTATTCGTGGCAATGGATTATCAATACAACATGTTTTAGCAGGTATTGTACCAGTAATGGGAGTAGGCTATTTGTTGCATAAACCAATTAAAGCATATTTATTTTCGCCATATACTGTTATTATTGGCTTGATTCTTGGTGCTATATTGATGCTGGTAGCTGAAAAAGTTGCGAAACGCCCCGTTGTTAATAATGTTGACCATATTAGCGTACAGCAAGCATTTTTTGTAGGACTCTTTCAAATTTTGGCCTTGTGGCCTGGCTTTTCCCGCTCGGGCTCTACCATTTCCGGTGGGCTTATTTTAGGCATAAGTCGTACAGTAGCTGCTGAGTTCTCCTTTATTATTGCCGTGCCACTGATGGCGGTAGCTTGTGTATATGATTTATTAAAAGTATGGGATAAACTAAATATGGCTGATTTGCAGATGTTCGCTATTGGTTTTGGTGTGGCTTTTGTGGTGGCATATTTCTCCGTTGTTTGGTTTATAAAATTCTTGAATAAATCCACACTGGCTTCTTTTGCTTATTATCGTTTTGTGTTGGCATTTGTGTCTTATTATTATTTTATTGGCCGATAAGATGCTTTAACAAAAATATATATTGACAAGCTGAGCTAAATGTAATAATATATTAAAGTATCGCTTTAAGTGTTGAAAAAGAACTGGTAAAATAAAAATATTGACAAGACTTAAAGAATATGATAAAGTTAAACCTTGTCAAAGGTTATGCTGGAATAGCTCAACTGGTAGAGCACCTCACTTGTAATGAGGATGTTGCGGGTTCAAGTCCTGTTTCCAGCTCCATTTCAGATTGGTTTTATATGGATGGGTTCCCGAGTGGCTAAAGGGAGCAGACTGTAAATCTGCCGGCTCCGCCTTCGAAGGTTCGAATCCTTCCCCATCCACCATCAAATTTTAGTCACTGTTTTAATATCGCGGGGTGGAGCAGTTGGTAGCTCGTCGGGCTCATAACCCGAAGGCCACAGGTTCAAGTCCTGTCCCCGCAACCAATTAATATGCTGATGTAGCTCAGTCGGTAGAGCGTATCCTTGGTAAGGATAAGGTCACCGGTTCAATCCCGGTCATTAGCTCCATTTTCTAGTTTATATGGCGGCGTAGCTCAGCTGGCTAGAGCATTCGGTTCATACCCGAAGGGTCCGGGGTTCAAATCCCTGCGCCGCCACCAAAAAAAGTTGTTGACATAAAGCGGTTTTTATTATACAATAATAGAAGTCGTTGGAGCAAAGCAAGTGTGTAACATGCTGGAATAGCTCAACTGGTAGAGCACCTCACTTGTAATGAGGATGTTGCGGGTTCAAGTCCTGTTTCCAGCTCCATTTCAGATTGGTTTTATATGGATGGGTTCCCGAGTGGCTAAAGGGAGCAGACTGTAAATCTGCCGGCTCCGCCTTCGAAGGTTCGAATCCTTCTCCATCCACCATCAATTTTAGTTTTTAGTTTAATATCGCGGGGTGGAGCAGTTGGTAGCTCGTCGGGCTCATAACCCGAAGGCCACAGGTTCAAGTCCTGTCCCCGCAACCAATTTTAAGCAGCGAACCAAAGATCCACGAGCAGAGCGAGTGAAGAGCTTTGTGTAAGTCGCTTAGTTAGCAGCGCAGTGTTAACCTCAAATGTCTCTAAGTAGTTTCAATTAGTATCGTCAATTCAATTTCAGGTGTGTTCATTATCGCGGGGTGGAGCAGTTGGTAGCTCGTCGGGCTCATAACCCGAAGGCCACAGGTTCAAGTCCTGTCCCCGCAACCAATTTGTTTAATATGGCGGCGTAGCTCAGCTGGCTAGAGCATTCGGTTCATACCCGAAGGGTCCGGGGTTCAAATCCCTGCGCCGCCACCAAAATAAAATAATTAGTAAAACTTCGTCGCAGACGAAGTTTTTTTATTTTAATTAACTCGTTCGCAAAGAGGACTGTATTGTAATTGCTAGAATTAGTTTATTCTTCCATATTGACATTTGTTATGGAAAGGTATAAAGTTCTACTTAAATTGATATAGCTATAAAAGTATAATGTGAAAAATACATATGGCTTATTGATATTGGTTGTTATGTCCAGTATAGAAATACAATGGATTTCAGTGATAAGTAGGATGAATAAAGATTGTTGGTAAGAAAAGTTTTCCTATATAGCATAACTTTTTTATGTGATATTGTCAGTGAGTATTGACACTAGCGCGTAAGTATGCTAAATTATATTAGTGGCATTTTGAAATGATGTCATATTTACAGGTAAGAGAGGTGTACAGGATGCGCAATGCGGTAACGTTGGCCTGCACTGAATGCAAACAACGCAATTATCAGACCAATAAAAACAAAAAGAACGACCCGGATAGATTAGAATTCAATAAGTATTGCAAGTTTTGCAAAAAACATACTTTACACAAAGAAACGAAGTAGTTTATTAGCAAATTACTTCAGTAGGGTTGTGGCTCAATTTGGAGAGTAGCTATCTTCATCATTGGTTGCGGGCTCGATTGCTGCCGCCCCTGCCAAGTATCTTTAATGCTTGATTTGGCAGTATGAGACAGGATGTGAGAAAATGGTTGCCCAAGAAATAGTAGCTAAAACAAATTCTTCGCGCTTTAAAAAATTTTTTCGGGAAGTTAAAGCTGAACTAAAGAAAGTAACATGGCCCACCAAGCAAGAACTTATTTCCAATACAGGAGTAGTAACTATTGCTGTAGTGTTGGTATGTACTTTGATTTGGGTAATGGATGCTGCTTTTGCTCAGGTGTTACGTTTTATAATCAAGTAGGCTAAGGGGGTGGGGGCGTAATTAGACGTCCCTGAAGGTAATGGAATCTGAAAAAAATTGGTATGTAATCCATACATATTCCGGCTATGAAAACAAAGTTAAAGCTAATCTTGAAAGTAAAATTCATTCTATGAGCATGGAAGATGTAATCTTCCGCGTAGTTGTTCCAATGGAAGATGAAGTTGAAATTAAAGATGGCAAAAAAAAGATTACTAAGAAAAAAGTTTTCCCCGGTTATGTTATGGTAGAAATGATTGTCAATGATAAATCTTGGTATGTTGTACGCAATACACCAGGTGTTACAGGTTTTGTTGGCTCTGGTACTAAACCTATCCCACTTACCGATGCCGAAATTAAAAACATTCTTAAATCCATGGGCATTGAAGAGCTTAAACAAAAAATGGATCTTGAAATTTCTCAGGTGGTGCGGATTACATCCGGAGCCTTCGAGAATTGGACAGCCAAAGTACTTGAGATTTATCCCGAACGTAGCAAGCTGAAAGTGCTTGTCGATATGTTTGGACGAGAGACACCAGTAGAATTAGACTTTTCTCAAATAGAGAAAATTTAAATAAAGTTTTAAATAAACTTTATGTTTAAGTGGGAGGGCTTAATAGCCCGTGTAACCACATCATGTAGATAAGGAGGTGTAAGCAAAATGGCTAAAAAAGTTATAAAACTTGTAAAGCTACAAGTTCCTGCAGGTAAAGCAACCCCAGCGCCTCCAGTCGGCCCTGCCCTTGGTCAAGCTGGTGTGAATATAATGGCATTTGTTAAGGAATTTAATGAGAGAACTGCTAGTCAAGCTGGACTCATTATTCCAGTAGAAATTACTGTATTCGAAGATAGATCCTTTACATTTATAACCAAGACTCCGCCAGCCCCTATTCTGCTTAAGAAAGCAGCTGGTATTGAATCTGGTTCTGGGGAACCTAACAAGAAAAAAGTTGCTAAAGTATCTCGCGCTAAAGTCCGTGAGATTGCTGAAGCAAAAATGAAAGATCTTAACGCTTCCAGTGTAGAAACTGCTATGCGTATGATCGAAGGTACTGCCCGTAGTATGGGTATTGACATCGTAGATTAGTTTTTAGTCTTTCGATAGATTGACGATAGTCACGCGATAACGTGGGAGGATTTTCCGCAAAACCACAAAGTGAAGGAGTTTTTTTGATATGGCAATACATGGCAAAAAATATGTAGAAGCTACAAAGCTGATTGACATAAAGAAGTTGTATGATACTGAAGAGGCGATTGAACTTCTTAAGAAAACAGCGAGTGCTAAATTTGATGAGACAATTGAAGTTGCTATTAAGCTTGGGGTTGACCCTAAATATGCTGAGCAACAAGTACGTGGCGCAGTAGTATTGCCTTACGGTACTGGCAAAACCAAAACTGTTTTGGTTTTTGCTAAGGGCGAAAAGGCAAAAGAAGCTGAAGCTGCTGGTGCTGACTTTGTTGGCGCTGAAGACATGGTTGCAAAAATTCAGGGTGGTTGGACTGGCTTTGATGTAGCAGTTGCGACTCCTGATATGATGGGTACTGTTGGTCGTCTTGGTAAACTTTTAGGACCTAAAGGCTTAATGCCTAATCCTAAAGTTGGTACTGTTACCTTAGATGTTACTCGTGCTATTAATGAAATTAAAGCTGGTAAGATTGAGTATCGTACTGATAAAGCAGGTAATATCCATGCGCCAATTGGTAAAGCATCATTTGATAATGAAAAAATTATTGCAAACTTCCACACTTTGGTTGAAACCCTGATAAAGGTTAAACCGGCTGCAGCTAAAGGTCAATATATGCGTAGTATTACTGTAAGCACTACAATGGGTCCTGGTGTGAAAGTGAATCCCCTTAAGGCTGTTAAAAAAGACTAATTTGAATTAGTAAGCTATTGTATAATCGACCGTTCCTTACAACTAAATAATTTATTTTAGGCTGTAGACAGCAGGTATTAATAATGAACAGATGAGATAATAATCTTTGAAGTGTTCGCCTGCCGAGGTCGGAGATTAGTACAGTAGCTTTTGCTATTAGCGACCTCCGGCGTATATTGCCGAGGGGTCGTTTTGTTTTTAATCTTCTAAAGGAGGTGAATTTTAGTGGCTGTAACATCAGAAAAAATATCAATAGTTTCTGAGCTTAAAGGAAAACTTTCTGCCAGTAAAGGTGCGGTATTAACAAATTATCGTGGTCTTACTGTAGCTCAAGATACCCAACTTCGTCGTAATTTACGTGAAGCTGGCGTACAATACCATGTTGTCAAAAATACTATGACTCGGATTGCAGCTCAAGAACTGGGAATTGAAGGATTAGATATTTATCTTGAGGGACCAACTGCCCTTGCGATTTCTACTACTGACCCAGTTGCTCCAGCACGTATAATTTCTGACTTTGTAAAAGTAAATAAATTAAAAGTAATGGAAATTAAAGCAGGCTTGTTAGATGGTAAGGTTATTGATGCTCAAAGTGTAAAAGCTTTGGCAGAACTGCCATCCCGCGATGTGCTTATTGCTCAAGTTTTGGCAGGCATGCAAACTCCGATTGCTGGATTTGTCAATGTTCTTCAAGGTTCTATCCGCAAATTTGTATATGCGCTCGAAGCTGTGCGTAAGCAAAAAGAATTAGCATAAAAAAGCTTTAATAAAAAATTTATGGAGGTATTTTAAAATGACTCAACAAGAAATTATGCAAGCTATCGAGAACATGACTGTTCTTGAATTATCCGAAATGGTGAAAGCTCTAGAAGAAAAATTTGGTGTATCCGCATCCGCTCCAGCAGCTGCTGCTGCTGCTCCAGTTGCCGTTGCTGCTGCTGAAGAACAAACTGAATTTGATGTAATCATTACAGCTGCTGGTGGTAGCAAAATCAACGTAATCAAAGTTGTTCGCGAAATCACTGGCCTTGGCTTAAAAGAAGCTAAAGAAGTAGTTGATACTGCTCCTAAAGCTGTAAAAGAAAAAGTAACTAAAGCTGATGCAGAAGCAATCAAAGCTAAGCTTGTAGAAGCTGGCGCTTCTGTAGAAATTAAGTAATTATAATATAGTTATAATTACTAATTAAAAACAGAAAATATAGAGAGTACCCTTGTGGGTACTCTTTATATTTTTTATTTCTAAATTTTATTTATATTTATTGACTAAGAAATAGCGTTGTGATATAATTCTTCAATGCGAACAATGTTTATTTTTAAGTGGATTTTTTAATTGCGTTATGTATAAAATTCTAATTGGCAGGAAATAGTAATATAATGGAGGATGAATTAATATTTCATCGTGAGAAAAAAATGCAAGGTCTTTTATATCACTTGATAAACCTTGCTTTTTTTGTGGAATCAGAAATTATATAACTTTCCAATTCCAAGTAATGAGGATTAAGGCTTTTGCCAGCATCAAAGAACTTGGCATAAACTAAGTCTTTCTTGTTTTGGTGTTTTTTTAATGAGTCCTTATATGCATTGCAGTGTTTACTACGCAGTATAGTATTATTTAAAAGGTTTTATACCGGCGACAAATAAAGCTAGTTGATGAATTGACTGGTGATGTATTGTTACATATTTTTAACTACTTTTAACTTGTCGTTTGGGGTATAGAGTTTAATTTGGGCTAAGAGGTGAGGGATTTTAATGTTTAATCCTGTTCAGGTTGGCAAAAAAGTTAGATACAGTTATGCTAAGATTAGAGAAGTGCTGGACATGCCAAACCTTATCGAAATTCAGAAGAATTCGTACAACTGGTTTCTGAAAGACGGGTTGCGAGAAATCTTTCATGACATTTCGCCTATTCAGGACTTTACAGGTAATTTAGTGCTGACTTTTGAGAGCTTTACGCTAGGCGAACCCAAATATGTTTGTGAAGAATGTAAAGAGCGGGATGTTACTTATTCCGCGCCTTTACGCGTTAATGTCCGGCTAATTAATCGCGAGACTGGTGAAATTAAAGAGCAAGAAGTATTTATGGGAGATTTCCCGCTGATGACTGAAAATGGTACTTTTATCATTAATGGTGCAGAGCGGGTTATTGTCAGCCAGTTAGTACGATCTCCCGGTGCGTATTATAATGAAACAATTGATGCCAGTGGTAAAAAACTTTATAATTCCACTGTCATTCCAAATCGTGGGGCATGGCTTGAACTGGAGACAGATGCTAATGATGTGATGTCTGTTCGTGTTGACCGGACACGTAAACTCCCAGCTACAGTACTTATACGTGCACTGGGTTATGCATCAAATGCTGCTATTTCTGAATTGTTTCATGATGATGTACGAGTGCGGGCTACCCTGGAACGCGACAATACTAATTCGAGAGAAGAAGCCTTAGTAGAAATATATAAAAGATTGCGTCCCGGTGAACCACCAACAGTTGATAATGCTACCCAACTTTTAGAATCACTATTCTTTGATTCCAAACGTTATGATTTGGCAACTGTAGGACGTTATAAGTTAACGAAAAAATTAGGCTGGCAGCGTCGTTTAATGGGTAAAACGCTTTATCAACCCATTATTAATACAGAAACAGGTGAGGTTGTCGTATCAGCAGATACCGTAATTGAAGAAAAAACAATTGACCTTATAGAACAAAGCGGTGTATTTTCTGGAGAAAGTTTGATTGAAGTTAAAGTCAAATTGAAAGATGGCTCACCTGTAAAAATGCTGTGCAACCCCACTAGGCCTTATACTTACCGTACGATTACGCGGGAAGATATTTTGGCTTCGGTTAGTTATCTACTTAATTTAATGGATGGTTTTGGTAATGTTGATGATATTGATCATTTGGGTAATCGCCGACTCCGCTCGGTAGGCGAACTTTTACAGAATCAATTCCGTATTGGTTTATCACGTATGGAACGTGTGGTGAAGGAACGTATGACCATCCAGGATGTGGATGTTATTACGCCCCAGGCCCTCATTAACATTCGCCCTGTTGTAGCTGCCATTAAAGAATTCTTTGGTTCCAGTCAGTTGTCACAATTTATGGATCAGACCAATCCTCTCGCGGAACTTACCCATAAACGTCGTCTAAGTGCGCTGGGCCCTGGCGGACTCAGTCGTGAACGTGCTGGTTTTGAGGTGCGGGACGTACATCATTCCCATTATGGACGTATGTGCCCGATTGAAACGCCAGAAGGTCCTAATATCGGCCTTATTGGCTCATTGTCAACCTTTGGACGCATTAACGAGTTTGGTTTCATTGAAACACCGTACCGTAAGATTGATAAAGAAAATCATAAGGTAACAGAAGATGTACGTTATTTGACTGCTGATGAAGAAGATGAAGTAGTTTGTGCACAGGCTAATGAACCACTAGGACCTGACGATTGGTTTATCGCGCCAAGGATTACTGTACGTCACAGAAATGAGATATTGGCTATCCCAGCTGAAAAAGTTGATTACATGGACGTCTCAGCGAAACAAGTTGTATCTATTGCAACGGCCATGATTCCATTCCTCGAAAACGATGATGCTAACCGTGCCTTGATGGGTGCGAACATGCAACGACAAGCGGTGCCTCTCCTCAGGACTCAGGCCCCTCTCGTTGGAACCGGTATGGAATATAAAGCTGCCCGGGATTCTGGTGTTCTCATTTTGGCAAAAAATGCTGGTTCAGTTGAAAAAGTTACGGCTACTGAGATCAGAATACGTACAGATCGCGGCATTTTAGATACATATAAATTATTGAAATACACTCGTTCCAATCAAGGAACTTGTATTAACCAAAAACCTATTGTTTACAAAGGCGAAATTGTAGAAAAAGGCCAAGTATTGGCTGATGGGCCTGCTACGGATAAAGGTGAATTGGCTTTAGGATTTAACGTACTTATCGCCTTTATGCCTTGGGAAGGTTACAATTATGAGGATGCTATTCTACTCAGTGAAAAAATAGTAAGAGACGATATCTATACTTCTATTCATATTGAAGAATATGAATGTGATGCTCGGGATACCAAGCTGGGACCAGAAGAGATTACTCGAGACATTCCTAATGTAGCTGAAGAAGTTCTAAAAGATCTTGATGATCGAGGTATTATTCGCATTGGTGCACAAGTAAGACCGGGAGATATATTGGTAGGTAAAGTAACGCCAAAAGGTGAAACTGAACTTACAGCTGAAGAACGGTTACTACGTGCTATTTTTGGTGAAAAAGCCCGTGAAGTCCGTGATACTTCTCTTAGAGTGCCTCATGGTGAGGCTGGGAAGATTGTAGATGTCAAAGTATTTAGCCGAGAAAATGGTGATGAATTGCCACCAGGTGTGAATTTTCTAGTTCGGGTTTATATTGCCCAAAAACGGAAAATCTCTGAAGGCGATAAGATGGCAGGTCGTCATGGTAATAAGGGTGTTGTTTCTCGTATTATGCGTGAAGAAGATATGCCGTTCCTGCCAGATGGCACACCAGTACAGATTGTACTCAATCCTCTTGGTGTTCCATCCCGGATGAATATCGGACAGGTTTTGGAAACTCATTTGGGAATGGCTGCTGCCGCTTTTGGTATGCAGATTAGAGCCAAGTCACCAGAACTTGAGACACGACTTCGAAAAGTTGGTTATGACTTTGATAAACATGGTATGCCCCAACCAGGTGTTGCCGGCGTAAATCTGGCTACTCCAGTATTTGACGGAGCTCGCGAAGAAGAAGTTTTTAAAACATTGGAAGCTGCGGGATTGCCGATGGATGGGAAGACTGTTCTGTATGACGGGCGTACTGGTGAAGCTTTTGACAACAGAGTTACAGTAGGATTTGTGTATATGTTGAAATTGGCTCATCTAGTTGATGACAAAATTCATGCACGTTCCACTGGTCCTTACTCCTTAGTCACACAACAACCACTAGGTGGTAAGGCTCAATTCGGTGGTCAACGGTTTGGTGAGATGGAGGTATGGGCGTTAGAAGCATATGGCGCAGCGTATACTCTTCAAGAACTATTGACAGTAAAATCAGATGACGTTGTAGGACGGGTAAAAACATACGAAGCCATCGTTAAAGGCGAAAATATACCTGAACCTGGTGTGCCTGAATCCTTTAAAGTTTTAATTAAAGAACTCCAAAGTATTGGACTTGATATTAAAATTCTAAATGAAGATGCGCAAGAAATTATGATTGATGATATCGATGATGATGTTGCACAAGCTGCCAAAGAACTTGAGCGTAGCGTGGGCGTAACGCTGCTTGCTGCTCCTGATCCAAGTTCACGAGGTAAGGTTGAAATAGAATCTGAGATTGAGCCTGACACTTCAGATGAGTTTGTTGATCTTGATGAGCCCTTAGAGGATGAATTAGATATCATTGCTGAAATCGGAGAGATGGGACGAGAAAAGTTTGATTTAGCCGAGAAAGACATGGTAGATGACAGTGAACTTCCATTAGCTCGCAAAAGTACTAAAAAGAGTAAGGCTAAGGAAAAAAAACCTACGCAGAGTGACCTGTTGAAAGAAATAGATGATGAAGAAATTGAGTAATTTAAAGAAGGGAGTGATAACCCTTTGTTGGATGTAAATAATTTTGATTCAATGAGGATTGGGTTGGCTTCTCCAGAACAGATTCGTAAATGGTCGTATGGTGAAGTTAAAAAACCAGAGACTATCAACTATCGTACACTCAAGCCTGAACGTGACGGTCTGTTTTGTGAAAAGATATTTGGCCCAACTCGTGACTGGGAATGTCATTGCGGTAAGTACAAACGGATTAGATACAAAGGAATTGTCTGTGATCGTTGCGGTGTTGAGGTAACCCGTTCAAAAGTACGTCGTGATCGTATGGGACATATTCAACTCGCAGCACCGGTATCCCATATTTGGTATTTCAAAGGTATTCCTAGTCGTATGGGACTTATTTTAGATATATCACCTCGATCCTTGGAAAAGGTGTTATATTTTGCCTCCTATATTGTGCTTGATCCTGGTGAAACACCTCTCATGAAACGTCAATTGTTGACTGAAAATGAGTATCGGGAATATCGTGATAAATATGGTAGTGCCTTTAAGGTGGGCATGGGCGCTGAAGCCATTAAAAAGTTGCTCGAAGAACTAGATTTAGAAAAAATGAGTAAAGACCTCAGACAGGAACTGAAAGAGGTTAGCGGGCAACGCAAAATTAGAGCTATTCGTCGATTGGAAGTAACAGAAGCATTCCGTAAGTCAGGCAATCATCCTGATTGGATGATTATGGATATTGTTCCAGTTATTCCTCCTGAGCTGCGCCCAATGGTACAACTTGATGGTGGCCGATTTGCAACATCTGACCTTAACGATTTATACCGTCGTGTAATAAATCGGAATAATCGGCTCAAGCGTCTTCTCGATCTTGGTGCGCCAGACATTATTGTCCGTAATGAAAAGCGGATGCTTCAAGAGGCTGTTGATGCTCTGATTGATAATGGTCGTCGTGGTCGTCCCGTTACTGGACCTGGGAATCGTCCGCTTAAATCCTTAAGTGATATGCTTAAAGGTAAGCAAGGCCGTTTCCGCCAGAATTTGTTGGGTAAACGGGTAGATTATTCTGGCCGTTCGGTTATTGTAGTTGGACCTGAGCTCAAATTACATCAATGTGGTTTGCCAAAAGAAATGGCTTTAGAATTATTTAAGCCATTTGTTATGAAGAAACTAGTCAATGATGGACATGCTCATAATATTAAGAGTGCCAAACGTATGGTTGAAAGAGTACGTCCAGAAGTATGGGATGTACTTGAAGAAGTTATTAAAGAACATCCAGTTCTTTTGAATCGGGCTCCGACCCTCCATCGCTTGGGCATTCAGGCTTTTGAGCCAGTACTTTCAGAAGGTCGTGCGATTAAAATTCATCCCCTCGTATGTACAGCATATAATGCTGACTTTGATGGTGACCAAATGGCTGTGCATGTACCACTGTCTGTTGAGGCCCAATCAGAAGCACGCATGCTCATGCTCGCAGCTCATAATATTCTGTCGACCAAAGATGGTAAACCTGTAGTAACACCGACACAAGATATGGTTCTAGGTGCTTATTACCTAACCATGGAACGACCGGGTGCTATTGGTGAAGGCAAAATTATGTGCGATATTAATGAAGCACTGCTGGCTTATCATCAGAAAGAATTGTCACTTCATGCTCCAATTAAAGTGCGTTTTGCTAAGTATGGTTTAGTGAATACCACAATGGGGCGCATGATTTTCAATGAAAGTTTGCCTGAAGAAATTCGCTATTTCTTCCAAAAAGAAACAGATGGTGAATGGCATTTAGGTATTATGATGGATAAGAAACAGCTTGGTAAATTAGTAGGTGAGACATACCGTCAGTTTGGTACCACTAGAACTGCTGAGGTACTTGATAAGATTAAACGATTAGGCTATTCATTTGCTTGCCGTGCAGGTATAACAGTAGCTATATCCGATATAAACATTCCGCCTGCGAAAAAAGAGATTTTGGCTAACACTGAAAATAGGGTTGATATTGTCGATAAGCAATATCGACGTGGTTTGATTACTGAGGATGAACGATACAAAAAGACCATCGAACTTTGGACGAATGCCACCGATGATGTTACAACAGCAATGATGAACAATTTGGATCGTTTTAATCCAATATACATGATGGCTAATTCTGGTGCTCGTGGTAACATTCAGCAGATTCGTCAGCTGGCTGGTATGCGTGGACTCATGGCAGATCCATCAGGTAGAATTATTGACCGTCCTATTAAGGCTAATTTCCGTGAAGGATTGACAGTACTTGAGTACTTTATTTCTACACACGGTGCACGTAAAGGTTTAGCGGATACCGCACTAAGAACTGCTGACTCAGGTTATTTGACACGTCGTTTAGTAGATGTATCCCAGGATGTCATTGTACGTGAAGACGACTGTGATGTTTTCGGTATTAATCTAGTGCGAGAACGAGCCCGATTGGCCAAGTCCAGTGCAGGAGCTATTGAGGTATTACGCGACACCCTCTTAGGCAGGATATTGACAGATGATGTCCTTGATCCTAAGACTGGTGAAGTACTTGTTCCACGGTTAACAGCACTTACAGATGACAATTTACGCATCATTGGTGAAGGCGCTGTGGCAGAAATTACTGTGCGTGGTGTGTCGACAACAACCGAAGAAGATATTAATGCTTCAGCTTCTAACGAGACCATAGTTCTTGGTGCACCGGAAGAAAAAATGCGTCAAATTCTTAAAAATGCCATGATTCGAGAAATGCTGGGTAAAAATACTACCAACGCGATTGTTAGCAGTCGGGGTGTAGAAATTGTTGCTGCTGATACGCCTCTCACTGAAGAAGCTATTGAAGCCGTTTTGGTAAGCGATGTTCGCGAAGTAAAAGTACGCAACAATAATATTAAAGGCATTGAGGTTGAGGCAATTACCGAGGGCTCCGGCGTCATTGAAGCTCTTAAAGATCGTATTGTTGGACGTTTTGTGGCTGAAGATATTCTCGATACCAACACTGGTGAGCTTATTGTAAAAGTTAATGATACCATTGATGAGGAACTGGCTGATCGTATTGTTGCTGTACGTAAGACTGTATCCATTCGTTCTGTACTTACCTGTAAATCCCAATATGGGGTATGTATTAAATGTTATGGACGAAATTTAGCAACGGGCGATATTGTTGATGTAGGTGAAGCCGTAGGTATTATTGCTGCCCAATCAATTGGTGAACCAGGTACACAATTGACAATGCGTACATTCCATACTGGTGGTGTTGCCGGTGATGATATTACCCAAGGTTTGCCGAGGGTTGAGGAACTATTTGAGGCCCGCAAACCTAAGCGTCAGGCAATCATTACTGAAATTGATGGTATAGCTACTGTTGATTTAAAAGAAATTAAAGGTATGCGTAAAATAACAGTAACGCCAACTGTTGGGGAAGAAACTATCTACCCCATACCATATGGTGCCCGCATAATTGTTCGTGAAGGTCAGCAAATAACCGCAGGTGATCGCCTGACAGAGGGATCAGTAAACCCTCATGACATCTTGCGTGTATGCGGTATTCAAGCGACCCAACGTTATCTAGTGTATGAAGTACAAAAGGTATATAAATCTCAAGGTGTAGAAATTAATGATAAGCATATTGAGGTAATTGTTCGTCAAATGATGCATAAGGTTAAAACCGAAGAATCAGGTGATACTGGACTTTTGCCAGGTGAATACATTGATACCAATACCTTTGAGGAAGAAAATATCAAGGTAATTGAAGCCGGCGGTGAACCAGCGGTAGCACGTCCTATCTTGCTTGGTATAACCAAAGCTTCATTGGCAACCGATTCCTTCTTATCCGCAGCATCCTTTCAAGAAACCACTCGGGTACTTACTGAAGCTGCGATTAAAGGTAAAGTTGATCCACTCCTTGGACTTAAAGAAAATGTTATTATCGGCAAACTGATACCTGCAGGTACTGGTATGAGTCGTTATCGTAACATTAAACTCATTCGCCTATAAAAAAAGATCGACTATCGAAAAAGGGCTTAGCTAATGCTAAGTCCTTTTTCGCTATATCCGAAAGTATAACCTTTTTGGTAGTCCGCGCTGGCTCCATGTTATTAATGCTCCACCGTATTACTTGACTGGCACTTATAATAACATGGGACCATCGCTGGTTCTGTCATAAAAAGGCATAAATCCAAGAAAGATTAGCCAACGGGTATTAATTAGTTGACATGTTTATTTTTAGTGGTATAATAACTGTTAGTTAGGTGACATACTGCAAATTTAGTTGGTTTATTTGTTTAATTATACCAATAATGACACTCTAGGATCCGTGGACATAAAAAAAGCCTATAAATATAGATAAAAACAGGATTTAATCAGAGTTGTTTATTGACATTGCATGTTGAAAATGATAGAATATCAAAGTGCCTAAGAAAAAGATACATTTGTTTGGTAAGTGAGGGAGTGAATCATATGTCGCTCGACACGTTAAAGACTGCGAAAAAGACGATTGGTGTTAAGCAAGTGACCAAGGCTCTTGAGAAAGATCTTGTGTTAGCAATATATGTTGCACGAGATGCTGAACACCGTCTGGTAGAACCATTACAAACGTTGTGTACTCAAAAAAATGTAAATTTAGATCATTCATCCACAATGGCTGAACTGGGAAAAGCTTGCTCAATTGAGGTTGGTGCGGCAGCGGTTGCTCTGTTGAAATAAAGGTAACTTCGTTAAATGTTTTATCTTGAGCATGTAGTTTCGAGGTAAAATTTTTATATAATGATTCAAGAGAACTTGGAAGGGGGTGTATTTAATGCCAACAATTAACCAATTAGTACGTAAAGGTAGAGAATCAATCATAAAAAAATCTACTGCGCCAGCTTTGAAGGAATGTCCACAAAAACGTGGTGTATGCACAAGAGTATATACAACGACTCCTAAGAAGCCTAACTCTGCACTTCGTAAAGTAGCAAGGGTGCGCTTAACAAATGGTATTGAGGTTACTGCATATATTCCTGGTATTGGACACAATTTGCAAGAGCATAGTGTTGTGCTTATCAGAGGCGGTAGAATAAAAGATTTACCAGGCGTACGTTATCACATTGTGCGTGGTGCACTTGATACTGCAGGAGTACAAAAACGTAGCCAAAGTAGATCCAAGTACGGTACTAAACGTGCAAAAAAATAAAATTATTAAATAATCCTAGAAAAGGAGGGATAATATGCCAAGAAAAGGACCAGTAACTAAACGCGATGTTTTACAAGATCCGGTATACAACTCAAAAGTTGTTACAAGATTTGTTAATAAAATAATGTTAGATGGTAAGAAAAGCGTGGCTGAGAATATTGTCTATGATGCATTTGATATTATCCGGGCTAAGACTGGTAAAGATCCTCTAGAGGTCTTTGAAGCAGCAATGAAAAATGTTATGCCGGTATTAGAAGTGCGTGCTCGCCGTGTTGGTGGCGCTAACTATCAAGTTCCGATTGAAGTGCGTCCTGATCGTCGTTTCTCATTGGGAATTCGTTGGTTAGTAAATTATTCAAGACTACGTGGCGAAAAGACTATGCGAGAAAGATTAGCAGCAGAATTGATGGATGCGTCCAATAATACTGGAGCTACAATCAAGAAAAAAGAAGACACTCACAAAATGGCTGAGGCTAACAAAGCTTTCGCACATTATCGTTGGTAATTTTTGATGTTTGTAAGCAGTAAGGAGTGATTATAGTGGCCAGAAAGTTTTCGTTAGAAAAAACGCGGAATATTGGCATCATGGCACATATTGACGCTGGCAAGACCACTACGACTGAACGGATACTGTTTTATACTGGTAAGGTACACAAAATTGGTGAAGTGCATGAAGGTGCTGCGACAATGGATTGGATGGTGCAAGAGCAAGAAAGAGGAATTACCATTACCTCTGCTGCTACTACCTGTCAATGGAAAGAACATCGTATAAACATCATTGACACACCAGGGCACGTGGACTTTACTGTAGAAGTGGAACGCTCGCTCAGAGTACTAGATGGGGCTGTAGCTGTGTTTTGCGCTAAAGGCGGCGTAGAACCACAATCAGAAACCGTTTGGCGTCAAGCTGACAAATATAATGTGCCACGTATGGCATACGTAAATAAAATGGACATACTTGGTGCTGATTTTTACCGAGTTGTTGATATGATGATCGATCGTCTTGGTGCAAATGCAGTGCCAGTTCAACTGCCAATTGGTTTTGAACATACCTTTAAAGGTTATGTTGACCTGGTAGAAATGAATGCTACGATTTACACGGATGATCTTGGTGAAGTTACAGAAATAATTGATATTCCTGAAGATATGCAAGAATTATCGAAAAAATATCGTCAACTTCTCTTAGACCATGTAGCAGAGAGTGATGACGAGCTTATGATGAAATATCTTGAGGGTGAAGAACTTACTGTTGAGGAAATTAATCGTGGTATTCGCACAGCAACAATTGCTTGCACGATGACTCCAGTATGTTGTGGTTCTTCTTATAAGAATAAAGGCGTGCAACCGCTTTTAGATGCTGTTATTGCATACATGCCATCGCCTCTAGATGTTCCAGCTATTAAGGGCATAAACCCTGATACTGAAGAAGAAGATGAACGTGCAGCTGATGATGATATAGCTTTCTCAGCCTTGGCGTTCAAAATAATGGCTGACCCTTTTGTTGGTAAATTGGCTTTCTTCCGGGTGTATTCTGGTCAACTTGCCTCTGGATCTTATGTATATAATTCGACCAAAGGTAAGAGAGAACGTATTGGTCGTATCTTACAGATGCATGCCAATCACCGTGAAGACATTCAAAGAGTATACACAGGCGATATTGCCGCTGCAGTTGGACTGAAAGATACTACAACTGGTGATACGCTGTGTGATGATAAAAAAGTAATTATTCTTGAGTCAATGGTTTTCCCTGAACCAGTTATTTCAGTCGCAGTTGAACCTAAGACGAAAGCTGATCAGGAAAAAATGGGCGTTGCACTGCAACGATTGGCAGAAGAAGATCCAACTTTCCGGGTACACACAGATCAAGAAACTGGCCAAACGATCATTGCAGGTGTAGGCGAACTACATTTGGAAATTATCGTTGACCGGATGAGCAGAGAATTCAAAGTTGATTGCAGTGTAGGCAAACCACAAGTTGCTTACCGTGAAACAATCAAGAAAAAAGTTAGAGCTGAAGGTAAGTTTGTTCGTCAGTCCGGTGGTCGTGGTCAATATGGTCATTGTTGGCTTGATATTGAACCTCTTGCACCAGGCGAAGGCTTTATTTTTGAAAGTAAAGTTGTTGGCGGTACAATTCCGAGAGAATATATTGCACCTATTGGGGCAGGCGCTAAAGAAGCTATGGAAAATGGTGTTTTAGCAGGTTACCCAATGGTTGACATTAAAGTAACTGTTGTTGAAGGCTCATATCATGATGTTGACTCCTCGGAAATGGCCTTTAAAATAGCCGGTTCCATGGGCTTCAAGGCTGGTTGCGCTAAAGCTGGTGCCATCATCTTGGAACCATACATGAAAGTTGAAGTTACTGTTCCGGAAGAATACATGGGTGATGTAATTGGCGATTTAAATTCACGCCGTGGACGTATTGAAGGCATGGATGCCCATAATGGCGCTCAGACAATCAATGCATTTGTACCACTGGCTGAAATGTTCGGTTATGTAACGGACCTGCGTTCAAAAACTCAGGGTCGTGGTAATTATTCAATGGCATTCGCTCATTATGATGAAGTACCGAAAAGTATTGCTGAAGCGATTATCGCCAAAGTTAAAGGCGTTTAATCCTGGATAAATAAGGAGGCAAAAATACAATGGCAAAGAAAAAGTTTGAGAGAAATAAACCACATGTTAATATTGGTACGATTGGTCACGTCGATCATGGTAAGACTTCACTGACGGCTGCGATTACAATGACTCTTTCTAAACATGGCGGCGGAGCTTATGTGGCTTATGACATGATCGATAAAGCACCTGAAGAAAGAGAACGTGGTATTACAATTAATACTGCCCATGTTGAATATGAAACAGATAAACGTCACTATGCACACGTTGATTGCCCGGGCCATGCGGATTATGTTAAAAACATGATCACTGGTGCTGCACAAATGGATGGAGCTATTCTAGTAGTAAGTGCTGCTGATGGTCCTATGCCACAAACACGTGAACATATTCTCTTGTCTCGTCAAGTAGGCGTACCTTCCATGGTAGTATTCATGAACAAGGTTGACTTAGTTGATGATGATGAATTAATTGAACTTGTTGAAATGGAAGTTCGTGAACTTCTGTCTAGTTATGAGTTCCCTGGTGATGATATTCCTGTAATTACTGGTTCAGCTGTAAAAGTTCTTCAATGTGGTTGCGCACAACGTGATTGCAAATGGTGTGGTAAGATTTTTGAATTAATGGATGCAGTTGATGAATATATTCCAACTCCTGAACGCGCCACTGACAAACCTTTCTTGATGCCTGTTGAGGATGTGTTCACGATTACTGGTCGTGGTACTGTTGCTACAGGTCGTGTTGAACGCGGTCAAGTAAAAGTTGGCGAAAATGTTGAAATCGTTGGTATGAATGAAAAGCCTAGATCAGTTGTTGTAACTGGTGTAGAAATGTTCCGCAAACTGCTCGATGCAGCAACAGCTGGTGATAACGTTGGCGTATTGCTTCGTGGTGTTGAACGTAAGGATATTGATCGCGGTCAAGTTTTGGCTAAACCGGGTTCAATTAAACCTCACACTAAATACAAAGCTGAAGTATATGTCCTTTCAAAAGAAGAAGGCGGACGTCACACTCCATTCTTCTCAAATTATCGCCCACAATTCTACTTCCGTACAACAGATGTTACCGGTGTAGTACATTTACCAGAAGGTGTTGAAATGGTTATGCCTGGCGACAACATTCAAATGTCAATTGAGTTAATTACTCCAATTGCAATTGAAGAAGGTCTACGTTTCGCTATTCGCGAAGGTGGTCGTACTGTTGGTGCTGGCGTTGTAACTTCTGTTGAAGCTGATCCTGTAGCTGCTAAGAAGTAAAGGGTTAGAATTGGGTAAGAAGATGATTGGGGCGGCTGACAGCAGCCACCCCAATATAAGACGATTTAAATTGAATTATAATGCGATGACGTGAAAGGTTGCCTACATGGTGTAGGGGGAATTTTCACGGAGAATGTCCGTTCTAGAAACGGGGCGATATAGGAGGAAATACAATTGGCTAAACAACAAAAAATTAGAATTCGTCTTAAAGCATATGACCATAAAGCACTTGATCAAAGCGCGGTGAAAATAGTAGAAACTGCTAAAAGAACTGGTGCGATGGTTTCTGGTCCAATTCCACTTCCTACGGAAAAAAATATTTTTACTGTCCTACGTTCACCACATGTCAATAAAGATTCCCGGGAACAATTTGAAATGCGTACCCACAAACGTCTAATTGACATTCTTGAGCCGACTTCCAAGACCGTTGATGCGTTAATGCGTTTGGATCTTCCGGCTGGCGTGGACATTGAAATCAAGCTGTAGGAGGAGGTGTAATAATGGCTAAAGTAATTTTAGGTAAAAAACTTGGTATGACGCAAATTTTTACTCCAGATGGTAAAATGATTCCTGTTACTGTAGTAGAGGCAGGACATGGCGTAGTACTGCAAAATAAAACTGTTGAAAATGATGGCTATAATGCAGTGCAATTAGGCTATGGCGCTGTTAAAGATAAAAGGGTTACAAGCCCGATGAAAGGTCATTTCGACAAAGCAGGCGTTAAACCTGTTAAGTTCATCAGAGAAGTTAGACTGACTAGCCCATCTGAATATATTGTTGGTCAAGAGATTAGCGTTGATGTATTTGCCGAAGGTGATGTCATTGATGTAACTGGCACTGCTAAAGGTAAGGGCTTTGCCGGTGTTATTAAACGGTGGAATTTTAGACGTGGACCTATGGCCCATGGTTCTAAATCACATCGCGAACCTGGATCTATGGGACCACGCATGAGCGGTGGTGGCGGTAGAGTATTTAAGGGTAAGAAATTACCTGGTCGTATGGGCGGTCAAAAAGTTACTGTACAACGTCTGACTGTTGTTAGAGTCGATGTTGAACGTAATTTGATCTTAATAAAGGGCGGTATTCCTGGACCTAAAAACAACTTTATGATGATCAAGAGTACTGTAAAACCTAAAAAATAATCTCGTAGGTTCGCAGATTTGTCGTTAGGTTAATTCTTAGCAAATCTCGAGCCGCGAACCACGAAAGGAGGATGTGCTATATGCCGATAGTAGCAGTATATGATATCGCTGGAACGAAAATCAGTGATATGGAGTTAAATGATAGCGTTTTTGGTGTAGATATTAATGAATTTGTATTACATCAAGCTGTAGTTATGCAACTGGCTAGCCAACGTTTAGGAACAGCTTCAACTAAAACCAGAGGTTTTGTGCGTGGCGGTGGTAAAAAGCCATGGAAACAAAAAGGCACAGGTCGTGCTCGTGCTGGTAGTATTCGTTCCCCATTGTGGGTAGGTGGTGGTACTGTATTTGGTCCGCACCCACGCTCATATGCATTTAGAATGCCACGCAAACAACGTCGCCTAGCGATTAAATCTGCGTTGACAGCTAAACTCCAAGATGGAGAATTAATAGTACTAGATTCAATCAATTTTGATGTGCCGAAAACAAAAAGTGTATTACAATTGATGAGCGATTTTAATGTAGCCAATAAAAAAGTCTTAATCGTTACAGCAGAAATGATTGATAACGTAGAAAAATCCGCTCGTAATATTCCTGGCGTTAAAGCCATTCCAGCTTCTAGCAGCCTTAATGTATACGACCTTTTGTATCATGATAAAGTGTTCGTTACTAGAGATGCAATTACTCGTATTGAGGAGGTACTGGCCTAATGCAAAATTTGCGTGACGTACTGATTCGCCCCCTTGTTACTGAGAAAACCAATGCTATGATGCAAGACAACAAATATACTTTTGTTGTACCACTTAAAGTCAACAAAGTAGAAATTCGTCAAGCGGTTGAACAGATTTTCAAAGTTAAAGTATTGGCAGTTTACACCATTCGCGTAATGGGTAAAACCAAACGTATGGGTAAAACTCAGGGTAAGCGTCCAGACTATAAAAAAGCAATTGTGAAACTGGCTCCTGGACAGACGATAGAATTCTTTGAAGGTGTATAACCTTAACTTTTTTAAAAAGGAGGAACAACAATGGCAGTAAAAAGCTTTAAACCATATACTCCAAGTAGAAGATTTATGACTGTGTCTAGTTTTGATGAAATTACCACAGATAAACCAGAACGTTCACTCATTGAACGTCTGCAGCAGCATGCTGGCCGTAATAATCAGGGTCGCATGACGGTTAGACACCAAGGCGGCGGTCATAAACGTCAATTCCGTATCATTGATTTTAAACGTAATAAAGATGGAATTATAGCTAGAGTAGCGACCATCGAATATGATCCTAATCGCTCAGCAAATATTGCATTACTGCATTATGCAGATGGCGAAAAACGTTATATTTTGGCTCCTCATGGCCTCAAAGTTGACGATAAAATTGTAAGTGGTCCTGATGCAGATATTAAAGTGGGTAATGCGTTACCGATAAAAAATATTCCTGTAGGTACTTTACTCCACAATATTGAGCTTAAAATCGGTAAAGGCGGACAAATGGTTCGTTCCGCCGGTGGATCAGCCCAACTTATGGCTAAAGAAGGCGAGCATGCTCTTCTCAGATTACCTTCTGGTGAAATCCGTAAAGTGCATATTAATTGCAAAGCAACAATTGGTCAAGTTGGTAATCATGAACATGAAAATATTACCAGTGGTAAAGCTGGTCGTTCTCGTTGGCTCGGAATTCGTCCTGCCAATCGTGGTGTGGCTATGAATCCTTGTGATCATCCACATGGTGGTGGTGAAGGTCATTCACCTGTTGGCCGTAAACATCCTGTTACTCCTTGGGGTAAACATGCGATGGGTGTTAAGACTCGCCGTAATAAAACATCTGATAAGATGATTGTAAAAAGACGCACAAAAAATAAATAAAGCCTAAGTTTTAGGGCTAACCGGATAGAGAAGGGAGGCTAATCAAGTGTCCAGATCAATTAAAAAAGGACCCTATGTTCATGCTAGTGTACTGAAAAAAATTGATGCGATGAACGAGGCTGGCGAGAAAAAAGTTTTCAAAACCTGGTCCCGTAGTTCTACTATTCTTCCTAATTTCGTTGGACATACTGTAGCGGTACATGACGGACGCAAACACGTTCCTGTTTATATGACTGAAGATATGGTAGGTCACAAACTGGGTGAATTCGCACCAACTCGGACGTATAGAGGTCATTCTGGTTCAGAAAAATCCACATCATTACGGTAATTGGATGATAATTACTGGGAAGGGGGCTAGTATATGGAAGCTAAGGCAATTGCTAGACATATTCGCATTGCACCACGTAAAATTAGAGTCGTAATTGATCTAATTCGTGGAAAAAACATTGGTGACGCGTATGCCATTTTAAAATTTACGCCAAAAATTGGATCAGAGATTCTTTTAAAAGTTCTTGAATCGGCTGTTGCAAATGCAGAGCATAATTGTGACATGAACTCTGATAAGCTGTATGTTGCCGCCGCGTATGTTGATCAAGGTCCTACCTTGAAACGTATTCATCCGCGGTCTCGTGGTCAAGCTTTTAAAATTCTTAAGCGCAGCAGTCATGTGACAGTTGTTGTACAAGAAAGATAACTGGTGAAGGAGGGAAAACAAAGTGGGTCAAAAAATTCATCCTCAT
>Ga0209123_1000877_pt1 | contig 34335 bp, 26 predicted proteins | sample BarGraIncu00431A_FD_184500 | JGI IMG/M metagenome (GOLD analysis project Ga0209123, IMG submission 184500) | Arctic peat soil microbial communities from Barrow, Alaska, USA - Barrow Graham LP Incubations 004-31A (SPAdes) (version 2) | ecosystem: Environmental > Terrestrial > Soil > Wetlands >... | reverse complement strand
TGGGTACTCACCTTTGCCTATTAATGGTCCCCCATTTGGTCCACAAGATGTCATTTCAACTTGCTCAATGGTGCCATCTTCAAGTATCTCAATAGACTCTATGCATCCTTGTCTACTAAAATTAGTTTCATTAGTGTGTCTATGATAGAAAACATACCATTTTCCATTTATTCCAATTATACTGAAATTGAGGCGTTCCAAAAGATTCAGAATCCATTCCTACATAATGAAGTTCTTTATCTTCAGCATTAAAACTTCCCTGCTTAGTTCGACAAAATTGTTCAACCACGGCATCAGATATACTTACCATTGGCAGATCATAATACCTTTAATTTTCCACCTCTCAATTTAAAAGTAAAATAGCTTCTAATATATTTTAACGCTTTAAATGCCCTTGAAAATAAATAAATTTTAAGGAACCTTTTGTTGCTTGGTAAACTTTATTCGTCATATCCACAAGTTTATCACTACCCTTGGTTTTACATTGATTCTCCTTCTTACTACCACAACCAACAAAGGCACTTGCACATAAAGTCACCATCACAGTGCACATTATCATTATTTTAACTTTTTATTTGTAAATATTCCCCTTGTATAATTTGAGCTTTCACGGAAACTCCTTACATCCTGCGATTACTCATTTTTATTATCAATATTTTTTGTCGATTTCCCCACTTTTTTTGCATAAAACACTTGACAAGTCTGTCTACCGACAGAATAAACCCCCAAAAAATATATTAGTATAAGAAGAAACTCTCTAAAATTAAGGCTCCCGTGAAAAATAAAAAGCTTCCTAACAAAAAATCTGGTGTTGTAAGGAGAATTTCAGTTTTTTTGAAGCTGGTTGCTCATTTTCCCTAAGAGCCGAAAGGCTGCTTCAAAAAATATTCTCATTAGTTGCTGTAGTGCCATCTTTTGATCTTAATTTAATAGAAAAAGATAACCTTACAGTTGGCGGTGATGGTACTTGTGTTCACTATAAATCTTCTTACAATGGTTCTAAAGTTTGTGACTGCCGTTTATATTCTCTGTAGTGCCTAAGTAATTATGTCTATTTTACTTATACCCACAGGTGTACTTAAAAATTTAATTTTAAAATACCTTATTGATTTCTCCTCCCCTAAACTTATATTTAAAAATGAAATCAAGCTCCTGTCTTTTGAAATATTCAGAACATCAAAGTTTATACCATCATCCGAAGTACTTAACTCATATGGTTCACCATTAACCCCTTCAAAAACAATCTCAGCCCTGCTTACAGACTTAATTCCTTCAATATCAATCATTATCCATTGCCCTGGCTGTTCAGTATTAGCTCGCCAGTAAGTTGAATAATTCCCATCTGTAACATTTCTTGATGGATACTCTTGATTAGCGCTGCTGGAGAACACAGGGCGATTAATGCCAATACTAAAACTTTTGTCACTATAAGGTGGAATCATTACTGTAGGAGGTGGCAATAATTCATTTATAACTTGATTCTTCCATTCTTCTCCTCCTACAGCACTTATGATAAGCTCTCCACTTATCAACCCTTCTGCTTTAGCAATAATTTTACTATCTCCTGAATAATAAGAGCGTAGTTCAATAGCTCCCATACCTTGAATAAAATTGTTTTTTTCTGGTGATAGTATAAATGTTTTACCTGTTGGAAAAATTGCTCCACCACTTACAATCTCCAACATAATCTCCATAGAATTTGCAATATGATCGCCTTTAGCATCTACAACAAATACAGTAACATGAGCGTCCTCCGTGCCATCAGTAGCCATTTTTTGGATATCTGATGTTATCTTTAACCCATAAGGAATACCTTCGGCTACTGGCGCTAGAGGTGCTATCCCAAGTAGATTATTTCTATACCAATACCAGGAATTTAATGGCAACCTGTAATAATCTATCATTCCCATATGTCCCATGTTTAATATGCTACCATGATGAAATGCACACCACAATGCTTTGCCAGAGCGCCATGGATACTCAGTCTCCACCCCATCTGTATAGTTTGGAATATATTCACCTGGACGATCCGATATAGTACTCCCATATTCTGATACAAAGTTTGAAAATCCAGGATTCATATAAATTGAAGATCCATCTCCATTATATCCTGCTATATCGCCAAGTATATCAAACCCAGCACGTTGTACACCTCCTACTGCTGCAGGGCGCGTAGAATCAGTTTCATGAGTTACTCGAACTAAACGTTCTACTAAAGCCTTTGCCTTGTCCATAACTTCTTCATTAGAAAAGAAGGGTTCATTACACATGCTCCATACAATAATACTTGGATGGTTACGATTGGTGCGAATCATTTCCTTAAGGGATCTTACACAACTCTCTTCAAATTCAAATTCATCAACCTCATTTGCAGGATATGCACTACTTGTCCAATAACCTTCTATATTAGGTCCCCCAGTTCCCCAGAAACAATTTTCAGACCAGAACAAAACACCTTGCATATCGCATTCTTCTGCAAAATAAGTATGGTGTGGATAATGTGAACCTCGAATAAAATTCATTCCACAATCTTTAATCATATTGATATCTCTTTGAATTCCTGTGTGCGTAACTGCATCACTCCAACCTGCATGGTCCTGATGCACATTAGCTCCAATAATGTCATAATGTTCGCCATTTAAGAAGAAGCCTTGGTCAGCTGTGAATCTAAAAAAGCGGATACCAAAAGTTGTCTCATAAGTGTCATACAGATTTTCTCCTATATAAACAAAGCTTTTCAATGTATATAGATTCGGAGTATCAGGATGCCATAGCTTTGGGTTTTCAACCAAACTATTTTGATTAAATTCAAATATTTCACTTGAGTCTATATGGCTTGTTGCTGTAGCCTCAAATACTAATTCACCCTGATACTCTACTATTGAAATCAGCGTACAAACGATTGCTTCATTAAGATCATTTTTCACTTCTGTAACCATAGAAACAATTGCTTTTTCCTTGGACACATCAGCTGTTGTAACACTTGTTCCATACCAAGTAATATATAATGGTTCTGTAATAATTAAACTTACATCACGATAAATACCTCCATTAAAAACATGCTCCCCAGCACGTGGCGCAAGTCTTGGATTCCAATTGTTATTTAATCTCACGAATAATTGATTATCTCCAGTTTGTATATAAGGTGTTATATCAATTTCAAATGCTGTATACCCACCTTTATGAGCACCAGCTAATTCACCATTAATATATATTTCAGCATCTTGAAAAGCTCCTTGAAAGTCCAACGAAACTCTTTTTTCATTCCATGCTTTCTCAATAAAGAGTTTTTTGCGATAGCATCCATATCCAACATAGAATTGTTTTTCCATAAAATAAGGTATTCCAAAGGAATGAGGTATTCCTATATCATACCAACTACTATCATCATAAGAATTTTCTTTTGCTTCTATGCAATCTCCATGAATAAACTTCCAATTGTTGTTTTGAAGAATTTGAATTCTTCCTATTCTATTCTTTTTCATAAATATTCTCCTTTACTCTTAACTTGATTTATATTACAAATAAAGTCCGTTATATAACGGACTTTATTTGCATTGTTTATTTAGTTAGCCCTTTCTTTTTGGCATCTACAAGATGTTTTTGATACATTACTTTTTCAACCTTCTCAGCTCCAAATCTATCCATCTGAGTTAAAAAATCAGAATATATGTTTTCAAATTCTGTATCAGATTTTGCTAGAACTAATTTAGGAATTGTTTTATTCCATAAATCTTTAATCTTTGCGTTTGTAACACCTTCTGGAGATGATCCATCTGGATCTAAATTATCAACTGCTAAATTAAAGGTATCTACACTATATTTTGACAACTTAGTTTGAGTAGCAAATTCTACAGGTTTATTTATCTTAAAACTCGCTGTACCTGCCTTATCCCATAAAGAACCTGATCTCCATAACAAAGTACCATCTTCAAATCCGTATTTAGCATCATAAGCATCCCCATCTTTTTTCTGTTCTTCTATAATTGCTGGCTTTAACTGTGGCAAACCATCTATCATATCATAAGTTTCTCCTAGCTTACCATATCTATTATCTAGTTGTCCTTCATCAGACCATGCATATTCAGCCCATTTTACAATACGTTCAGGATTCTTCGCTTTCTTGGTTATGAATAATCCTAGCCATCCCATGCTTCTTGATGAAGCATATTGAGGATCTTTCCCATCTACTTTTAATGCATCAAGAGCAATATAATCTTTATCTTTGCCTAAAGTACTATCAATCTTTGGATTAAACTTTTTGTATATATCAGGTATGTACCTTGACACTATGAAGTTTTTAGCTCCAGATAATATTTCATCAAGCTGGGCACTTTGCATGATAAGGTTCTGAGGATCGAAAAGTCCATCTCTGCTAAGAGTGTTTACAAATTTAAATGCATTCTTAAACCCAGTATCTCTCATTGGGTATTCAACTATTTGTTTATCATCCTTTATCCTATTCTTATCAAGGGTTGGAGCATAAGCAGATATTAAATAATCCATTGATCTGCTTCCTTTAAATCCATTATCATTGACATTAAAGTATTCCATGCCTACTGGATAAATATCAGGGTATTTTTGTTTTGCTAACTTCATAGCTGCAATGTAACTATCTGGAGTATCAAGCTTAGGACTTCCTATCGCAGCATAAATGTCCTTTCTAACAAACCAAGGTCTTATTGAAACTTGAGGAGTAGAATCTTTTACACTTTGTTTAGTATTGTAAAAATTAGGTAAATACCACAGTTTCCCATTAACCGAGTGATATTGCACTAGTTCTGGATCAAGAAGACTCTTAAACTTTGGAGTATATTTGTCCATGAGTTCAGACATAGAATATATCATTCCACTATTTATAAGTTTTGTTACAATAGGATTGCTCCACTCAAGCATTAAACTATCGGGTAAATCATCTGATGCTATCATTGTATTAAGGTAATCCGCATCATTACCTGTAGCTAAAAATCTATCAACTGTAACTCCAGTTTTACTAGTCATATTTTTAAAAGCCACTTGATCTTTTGTTAAATATGCTGTAGCCCAGGTGCCATAAAAAAACTGTTTAAATGTAAATGGTGAAGTATCACTTTTCCATTCTAATGCACTAGGATCACTATTTGTAGTAGTTGGTTTAGATACAACTGGATCTTTTTTGGTAGAACAAGCTGATAAGCTTGTTGTTAAGGTTGCTGCGCAAACAATTAATGTCAAAGTTTTTAATACTGACTTTTTCATAATTAATCCCCCTCTATTTATAATAATATTACTTAAACAGTTCACACTGTTAAAGACTTATCTATCCTTTTACTGAGCCTATCATTATACCTTTTACAAAATACTTCTGCAAAAATGGATAAGCAAAGATTATAGGTAAAGTTGTTATAACCATGGTGGCAAGTTTTATAGATTCTGAGGATACAGCCTTAAATCCCAAATTACCTGCAAGTACACTTACATTGTTATTTGTATTTATAATCTGCATTAAAATCTGCTGAAGTGTTTTCAATTTACTTCCACCATAGAGCATAGCATCGAACCAAGAATTCCAGTGAAATACTCCATTAAATAAAGCTATTGTAGCAAGAACTGGCATGGATAACGGAATTATAAGTTTAATAAATACAGTAACATCATTTGCTCCATCTATTTTTGCCGATTCCTCAATTTCCCTTGGTATACTACTGAAAAATGTCATCATTATAATGGCGTTAAATACATTAAACATATTTGGTATAATATAAGCTAAAAAATTATTTTTTAAATGAAGCCATTTAGCTATAAGTATATACGTAGGAATCAAGCCTCCACCAAAATACATTGTAACAAGTGTCATAGACATAATAAACTTTCTACCCATTAACTCGCGTTTAGATACTCCATAAGCAAAAGCTGCTGTAAATAAAACCGCTATAATGGTTCCTATCATGGTTCTTGCCACTGTAACATAAAATGCATTGATTATATCTTCATTTTGAAATACCATTTTATAACTTTCTAATGAGAACACTCTTGGCCAAAATGTAATTCCACCTCTTGCTGCATCAGTAGGATCATTAATTGAAGTTACTAGTATATTGTAGAATGGATACAAGCAAAGGAATGAAATTATGCTTAAAAAGATCAAATTTATTATGTCTAATACTTTTTCTGCTTTAGTTTTAATTATAAATTCCATATCTATACCCCCTAAAATAAACTTTCATCTGTTAATTTTCTTGAAGTGTAATTAGCTAATACAAGCAATATCATTGACACAACAGATTGGAACAATCCCACAGTTGTACCATAGGAAAAACGTCCGAGCACTATTCCCATTTTATAAGAATAAATACCAATAACATTTGCCGCATCTTGTGTCATAGAATTTTGCATTAAAAACAACTGATCAAAATTTGAATTCATTAATCCACTAATGGAAAGAATAAGTAATATTACTATTGTTGGTTTTAAAGCGGGTAGTGTAATATGCCACATTCTTTTAAACCTTCCAGCACCATCAACAGTTGCAGCCTCATATAATTGGCCATCAATTCCAGTAATAGCAGCTAAATATATTATTGAATTCCATCCAAGCCCCTTCCATATATCTGATACTATTACTATCGGTAAAAAGTATTTAGAATCTGCCATCATCAATGTTTCTTTACTAATTATGTGTAAATTCTGAAGTGCGACACTTAATACACCAGTTCTTGGATCTAGCATGGAATACATAAAACCTACAACAAAAACCCAAGAAACAAAATATGGTAGATAACTTAATGTCTGTATTAACTTCTTGGCTCTTTTAAACGCAAGTTCATTTAATAATATTGCAAATAAAATAGGTGCAGGAAATCCGCATATAAGCTTTAAAATACTAATTTTAAGTGTATTAAATAATGCACTTATAAATGTAGGATCCGCAAATAACTCTTTAAAATTAGCTAAACCTACCCAAGGACTTTTAAGAAATCCAATATAAGGTTCGTAATTTTTAAAAGCAATTATTACACCGTACATTGGTACATAATTGAATATAATCATCCATAATACAGCCGGTAGCGTAAGTATCATCAAATAGCGTTGTGCCCAAATCTTCTTACCAATGTAGTTTTTCCTCTTAGTATTTATATCCTCCATTGTAATGCTCCCTCCAAATATTCTCTGTAATTGTTTCCATGTCCATATAATACTACTATAATCTGGCCGAGTATATCATAAAAATCAATGAAATTGTTTGAAATCAACATATTAGAAATAATTATAATAGACCTTCCAAATTCATTAAAATTTGGAAGGTCTAAGAAGTTACCCTCTAACAATTCTCTCTTGATACTCACCTGGTGATAGTCCGTAAGTCTTTCTAAATATTAAACAAAAGTATGAAACATTATAAATGCCTACCATAAGTGCCACTTTTTCTACTTTATTGTCAGTCCATATTATTCTGCCACTCTAACATTGGTTTAATTTCATCAAAACTATTACTCCATATAGCATTATCTGTATTATCATATCCAGCAAAATATTCATAAGCATCATTATCATTAATTGTTTCTATACTTGGATTTACTCTTATTAGATATATTTGATCACCAGTTATCCAGCTCAAATGAGCAAAATTTTTAACTGGATAGAATTTCAAGTCTGAACCATGAGCTACCAAATATGCTTTTCCGTCGGGAGAATGTTCCATATTTTTTCCGAAATCCACAAAATGTGGAGAACCAATTTTTATTGGATGTCCTTGTAACCCATTTTCATTAAATAACGATTTTCGAGGTGAATTACAACATTCATTCCATGTTTTACCTAACTTTGTAGATATACGGAACCCTATAAATGGTCCAATCCATGGCCAATTATAGGTTGTGTTACCAAATTGAGAAGATCCATATGGTAACAGATAGTATGTACCATAATACCAAACTCCATTATATACTAATGAACTACAAGGATATCTACCACCATAAGGATATGGATCAGCTTGATTAACCCCCAAAGGAATAATTTCAAGATTTAATGGATCTGTACCTTTTAGCATTGCATTTCCTGTGGTTGCTTTCCTCTTAACAATATCACCTTCAAATAATTCTGATCCAGCTGAATTTGATTCTATTCCATAGTTATTCCATCTGTAAATGGTGAATAAAGCACATCATCTGATGCCCACGTTGGATACCAGGTATCAGCTACTTTATAATTACTGCAATTCCCAAGAAATTTTATACCTTTTATACATTTAGAAATATCAAAGGGAACATCTAATGGTGGATTAGATTTCCACTCAAACGGATGAAATGTGATCATAATATCTCCTCCTTGTATAGTTTTTATTAATATAATTATATTGTTAATTTAAATTTATAAATATATATATATTGACTTATCTTTATACTATTTTGACTTTATTGAGTTAATATTTTGTGGTGCCCCTATTTAATATTCTTCACATTTATTATAGAGCAGCAATTAAAGGCCCTTGCAACACTTGAAGATGAGAACGACAAAAGGGTATCAAAGAAATGGAAATAGCTTGTAAGGAAAGATGGAGCTTATTATAAGATTACATTTTCAAGGATGGCTAACCATCTTCCGATAGTATTGGGGCGATTGCCCTACAACTCTTTTAAAAGTAGTGGAAAAATAGTAAGGATTACTAAACCCTAAAGCTGAACTTATGCTACTTATTGTAACAACAGAGGACTCCAAAAGCTCACAGGATTTCTGTATTTTCAGTCGTATATAATAGTCAACAGGCGTATATCCTGTTTTTTCTTTAAATACACGAACAAAGTGGTATCTAGACACCTTTGCATATCCGGATAATTGATCCAGAGTCAAATTTACATTTATATTGTCAAGCATATAGGAAATTACCTTTTCTACATTCGTATTGAGGGTTTTATTTAACTCCGAATTGATAGATAAATTGGTTATATAACTTAAAATATTGGTTAGGTATGAGGTTGCAAAAATTAAATTATTTTGTGTATAACCCATACTTAGGATACTGAAAATATCCTGCAACCAAGATAAAATTTTAGTATTACTACCTATATGAATTATAGGAGATAAAGTTGAAATACCAATCAAATCCATATAATCACTTGCGCTTCGTCCTCTTAAATGCATCCAATACTTAGTCCATGGATCTTTGTTGTCCGCGCCATAGGAATGAGGAAGATTAGGAGGGCAAACGAAGAAATCGCCTTTTTTTATGTTCCATTGCTTTCCTTCAAGCTTTAGCCAACCTTGACCATCTACGCAATAAATTATAACATAGTCCTTTAGTACGCGTTGGTTAACCACATGCCCATAGGCTTTTATATAATATCCCGTCCAAGTGAGCAAAAGATTACCTAGGATCTCATTTTTAGACTCCTTTTCTATAATATCCGAAGGAGTATAAAACGACTTTTTATAATATGAAATAGTTTTCACTTCAGTATCTTTGTTCAGCATAGTAGTTTTCCTCCTATTAAAAAATTTCTTTATTATATAGCAATATATTATATCACTATTAGCAATATTGCAAATTTTAATTTGGTTGTAAGAATGCTATAATTAAATTAATGAAATATCTAGGAGGCATATATGAATCACTTTCAAAAATTTCACACAAAAAATGATTGGGAAAATCTAAGTATTACATCTATTAATAGAGAAGAGTCTCATTCACCTTGGGGTGCTTATGAAAATGCAACTCAAGCAATGAGTTGTAATCGTTCTTTGTCCAATTGGTCTGTTTCTCTAGATGGAGTCTGGAAATTTTCCTATTATGAAAAACCAACGGTGACACAATCATTCTGGCAAACTGATTATAACCACTCACAGTGGAAAGATATTAACGTGCCTGGTAACTGGGAACTGCAAGGTTTTGGAGAACCAATTTACACTAATACGCTATTTCCATGGGATCATTACAGCAAAGGAAAACAAGTCATATATCCTACCAACGAGGAAGGTGTTCGTGGACTCCCCAACCCTCCTTACATTCCAGAAGAAAATCCTACAGGGTGCTACTTTAGACAAGTTCATATATCTGCAGAGTGGCTTAAAAGAGATGTTTTTATTCATTTTAATGGGGTAGAAACAGCATATTATATCTGGATTAATGGAAAAGAAGTAGGATATTCACAAGATAGCAAATTGCCTAGTGAATTTAACATAACTAGTTTTATAGAGGAAGGCGAAAATACCATAGCAGTGCAAGTCATGCGTTTTGCAGAAAGCACTTATCTTGAAGATCAGGACTACTGGTATCTTTCAGGAATCTTCCGTTCTGTCTCCCTTTATTCAAAACCCAAAGCAAGAATTGTAGACTTTAAGATAGACGCTATTCCCGATCTATACTATCCTCTTGGAGTGGTAAAAGCAGATGTATCCATAAACCGATTTAATGGCTTTGCAAATTATAAGGTTAAACTTGATATATTTGATATAAATCATCATTTATTGTCCAGTGGGACTTCGGATATAACCCCGCAGGCTAGCTATAGTTCCTATGAAAGTCCTACTGCAAACACAGCAAGAATTAATATTAAAGTGGAAAACATTAAACAATGGACTCCTGAAACGCCAGTTTTGTATATAGCAATAATGACTCTAATTTCCCCTTCCAATGAAGAAGTTGATTTTGAAAGCTCAAGGATTGGTTTTAAAGAAATTAAAATTGTAGATGGAATCATATTGCTAAATGGAAAAAGGTTGATTATTAGAGGAGTAAATCGACACGAACATGAAGCCTATAGTGGTCGTACTGTAACTGTTGATCATATGGTAGAAGAGATAAAACTTATGAAAAAACTTAACATAAATTCAGTGAGAACCTGTCATTATCCGGATGACCCTATTTGGTACGACTTGTGTGATGAGTGGGGAATTTTGCTTATTTGCGAATGTAACTTAGAAACTCATGGAGTATTTGGTTCATTATCACACAATCCAGCCTGGGGTACAAATTTTCTAGAAAGAGCTATTCGTATGGCAGTTATACACAAGAATCATCCTTCCATCTACTCATGGTCTTTAGGAAATGAAAGTGGAGTAGGCGCAAACCATGCTGCAATGTCAGGTTGGCTTCGAGAATATGACCCCACAAGGCTGTGCCAATATGAAGCAGGAGAGCCTGGCAAAAATATTTCTGACGTTAGAGGCAATATGTATGCTACTCAAAATCAAATTTTGCATATGCTTACAGATGCTGTGGATATTAGGCCAATTGTCCTGGTGGAGTACTTATACCAAATCCGAAATTCAGGGGGGGGTATGTACAGATTCTATGATTTAGTAGAAAACTATGAAAGGTTTCAAGGTGGATATATCTGGGATTGGCAAGATAAGTGTCTAGTTTCGAAAACTGCTGACGGTAAGGATTTCTTTGGTTATGGTGGGGATTTTGGTGAAAGTGTTGTAGATTGGGAAGCTCCAGGTTTCATGACTAATAATGGTATAGTTTTTCCTGATTTGACTCCAAAACCTGCAGCCTTGGAGGCCAAACAAATCTACTGCCCCATTATTTTTGAGAAACAATCTCAAAATACTCCTTGGACTTTAGAAGGTGATATGGGTCATTTCACTATTAAAAATAGAAATCTTATTTTGGATACAAAGCATTATAAAATAACTTATGCAGTTAGAGAAAATGGTTATGTAGTAAAAACAGGATTGTTTGAGCTTCCTTATTTGAAGGCAGGAGAAGAAGTAAATGCATCATTTTCAGAACCTTTTGATAAAAAGCCTAATTGTGAATACCATGTAGAATTCCTTGTAAAATATGATAAGGAATCTGCTTTCGCTCCAGCAGGTTATGAACTAGGTTGTTACCAATTTAGACTTGAGAGTGGAATCTATAAGTATGAGTCAAAAAAAGTAGCTGAAGCTAAAATAACTGAAAACAAAATTTCGATAGAAGATCATGAGGATATACTAAAAGTAATCGGTAATAGGTTCGCTATGGCCTTTGACAAAAACACAGGGCTAATCGTTTCTCACGTTAAAGATGGATTTGAATATTTAAGCCTTGGGCCAAAGGAGTGTCTAACAAGACCATTTACAGGCATAGATGCTAAGGAAGGTTGGGGAAGATCATCAATATGGAATGTATTTGATAACAATAATGCAAGCACAATACTAAGAGAATTTTACACTGAACCAGTAGGATCTACAAAGGTCTTGATTCAGGTTGTGAGAGAAGTCAAGTTTGCAGAAAGTCCTTACGGAATTATTATTCTAACCAGTTATACAGTTAATGAGGATGGCGAAATAAAAGTTCAAACCACCTTTAATATTGATCCCACCTTAAAGGACTTGCCAAGGGTTGGAGTAGAGATTGTAATCCCTGAAGGTTTCGAGACTTTACAATACTTTGGACTTGGGCCTGTGGAAAACTATAGTGATAGAACCCATTCCTCAAAGCTTGGAGTATTTAAGAATAGTGTTGAGAATGAGCACACGCCATTTATCCCACCTTCAGAAAATGGTGGACACGAAAAAACGAGATGGATTACTTTAATGAATGGTAATGGGAGAATCATAAAAATTACATCGCCAATCCCTTTTCATTTTGATGTGCACCACAATACCATTCAGGATTACAAAAACACTAAACATGAACACGAACTCATACGTAGAAAAGAATGCTATTTGCATATTGATGCTGCCCATAGTGGAATCGGAAGTGACATGGGTTGGAGTACCATGCTGCTTGATAGTGAAAAAGTAAAGGCACAAAATTATACTTTAGAATTTACTATTTCTATAGGATAAAAAGTAAGGTAGGGTCCACAACTTTCTAGCAAAAGAAAATTGTGAACCCTACCTTGTTTTATTCTTATAGTGAGTTTTCGAACTTACTTTCAGCAAGACCACCAATACTTTCATATGTTTTCAGCTTATTACATATTTTCGCTGATATCTTGCTAACATCATGCTACACTTGAACAAAGCAAATAACTCCTAAAATTTAAATTATATATGAAATCTATTTGTTCTACATCCAAATTAAGCAAACTATTATGTCTTGTAAGACCTGCATTACAAACAAGCAAACTTTTTGTGGCACCTCTGCCCCCCCCCCTAGCAGCCGATAGTGTAAACACTATCTTCTTATAATATTACTTAAACAGTTTACACCGTGAAAGACTTATCTATCCTTTTACTGAGCCTATCATTATACCTTTTACAAAATATTTCTGCAAAAATGGATAAACAAAGATTATAGGTAAAGTTGTTATAACCATGGTGGAAAGTTTTATGGATTCCGACGATACGGCCTTAAACCCCATATTTCCGGCTTGTACACTTACATTATTATTTGAACTGATGAGTTTCATTAAAATTTGCTGAAGTGTTTTCAAATTAGTTCCACCATACAGCATAGCATCGAACCAAGAATTCCAGTGAAATACTCCATTAAATAAAGCTATTGTAGCAAGAACTGGCATCGATAATGGAATTATAAGTTTGAAGAATATAGTAACGTCATTTGCCCCATCTATTTTTGCTGATTCTTCAATTTCCTTTGGTATACCACTAAAAAATGTCATCATTATTATTGCATTAAATACATTAAACATATTTGGTATAATATATGCTAAGATATTTTTTTTTAAATTCAACCATTTAGCTATCAGTATATATGTAGGAATTAATCCTCCACTAAAATACATTGTTACAAGAGTTGCAGCCATAATAACCTTTCTACCCACTAGCTCCCGTTTAGATACTCCATAAGCAAAAGCTGCTGTTAAAATAACTGCTACAAATGTTCCTATTATTGTTCTTGCCACTGTAACATAAAAAGCATTTATTATATCATTATTCTGAAATGCCATTTTATAACTTGCGATTGAAAACACTCTTGGCCAAAAGATAATTCCACCTCTAGCTGCATCATTAGGATAATTAAGTGATGTTATTAGGATATTATAAAATGGATATAAGCTTTAAACCGCTTATCTAAAGTGTATTAAATAATGCACTTATAAATGTAGAATCCGCAAATTAGCTAAACCTACCCATTGACTTTTAAGAAATCCAATATAAGGTTCGTAATTTTTAAAAGCAATTGTTACACCGTACATTGGTACATAATTGAATATAATCATCCATAATACAGCCGGTAGCGTAAGTATCATCAAATAGCGTTGTGCCCAAATCTTCTTACCAATGTAGTTTTTCCTCTTAGTATTTATATCCTCCATTGTAATGCTCCCTCCAAATATTCTCTGTAATTGTTTCCATGTCCATATAATACTACTATAATCTGGCCGAGTATATCATAAAAATCAATGAAATTATTTGAAATTAACATATTAGAAATAATTATAATAGACCTTCCAAATTTATTAAAATTTGGAAGGTCTAAGCAGTTACCCTCTAACAATTCTCTCTTGATACTCACCTGGTGATAGTCCGTAAGTCTTTCTAAATATTAAACAAAAGTATGAAACATTATAAATTCCTACCATAAGTGCCACTTTTTCTACTTTATTGTCAGGTAATTTTAAATATTCTTTAGCTTTTTCCATCCTAAATTCACTTAAATAGCTATTAAAGGACTTTCCAGCAGTTTTCTTAAATATATTTCCTATGTAGTTAGGCGATAAAAAAACTTCATCAGAAATTGTTTTAAGACTTACCTCATCCATATACTTTTTTTCAATGAGTTGTATTACCTTTTGAAGTATACGTTCATTTTTATTATTTCTTTTTTCACTAGTCCACCTAAAGTATCTTTCATAAAAATCAAAAATAAAATCTTTAAATTCCTGTATATTCTCTAATGCGGATAATTTCTTTTTCCATAAACTATCATCTTCATAAACATCATTAAGATTCTCATTAAGATTTAAGTGAAATAACGATGTTTCATTAATAAGTCCATAAAAATAGTTATATATTAACTCCCATTCTGCACCTTTCTTAACACTTAAATATGTAAATAGTTCATTTAACAGCTTATAAACCTCTTCCGAATTGAAATACACCACATTATGAAGTATCTGTTTTGAAACATTGCTTATTTGAATTAGATATTCTCTATTTATATCACTAAAGACCTTTTTTATACACTGAACTTCATCATACTTAATTATTCCAGTATCTCCCCAAAATGTTTTATATTCTACTCCTTGCATAGCCTCATTACATGATTTATGTATGTAACTGATACCTTTATACATACTTCCAATTCCTATAATAGGTTTATTGTTATATCTATCAACTATTAATTTATAAATTTGATTTACTTTTTCAAGAAGAAATTTTTCTGATTTACCCTCTAAAGATAAACATAAAAATATCTCCAATTTATGTGTTTCTGACTTTACTATAATACTTGGGGTATCAACTAATTCTTCAATATCTTTAATTTTTAACTTTATTAGTTCTAACTTTTCTGAATAATTTGTTTTGATTACGATAGCAATGATATCATCATTTTTTAATTTTATATCACAATTAATATTTTTTATAGTAATGCTGTTTAGCTCTACACTCCCTTCAAATAAATCTAATTTAAATCTATCTTCACTTATTAGAGAATTATCATTAACCAACGCCTTCAAACTCTGCCTTACCTTAGCTTCTTTTTCACACTCCTTCACTACTGTTTGTATTGCCTCTATGGTTTCATCCTTTGTTATTGGTTTTAACAAATAAGCACTTGCATTAAATTTAATCGCTTGCTGAGCGAATTTAAAATCATCATACCCAGTTATAATTATAATCTTAACATAAGGCATTATAGTTCTTATTTTTTTAGACATTTCAATTCCATCTAATTCAAGCATTTTTATATCTGTTATAATAATATCGGGTTGTAAATTGATGACTAATTCTAATCCCTCTATACCATCACAAGCAACACCACATATCTCAATACCCATTTCATTCCAATCAAGAAAGTCTATCAGCCCTTCACGTTCCCATCTTTCATCCTCAACAATCAACATTTTAAACATAAATAATCCCCCCAATTAAATTATGTATCTATTTATTATCTCCTATATCTATACGTATTGATATACAAGTACCTATATCTAATTCACTAAAAATATCAAAAGAATATTTACTCCCGTAAAATGCATTTAGTCTTTTCATTATGTTCTTTAACGCATATCCACTGCCTTGTGATCTTTCCACTTTACCTTCTAATATTTCTTTCAAGGTATCAGAATTCATACCAGCACCATCGTCAATTACTTGAAGAAGTAACTTATTTTCATATTCACTAGCTTTTATAATAATTGTACCATGGCTTCGCATAGGCTCTATTCCGTGGATTAATGCATTTTCAACAAGAGGTTGGAGTATATTCTTAACTATTTGAGTATTATGAGGAATTTCGTCTATGTTGTATACCACATCAAACATATTTTCAAATCGAATTTTTTGAATATCAAGATACGCCTTCACCATTTCTAGTTCTTCCTTAACACCAATTAATATATCACCTTTATTTAGAACTAGTCTGTAGAATTTTGCCAATGAAGTGGCGATTTTATCAATTTCAGGTGAATTATCTTTACGTGCAACCCAAGATATAGTTGCTAAAGTATTATACAAAAAATGTGGATTAATCTGAGCCTGTAAAGCTCTTAATTCAGCTTCTCTTTCCATAAGCTGAGATTTGTAAACAGTTTCAACTAAATCATGAATACGCTCAGTCATATTGTTAAAACTCAATCCCAATTTACCAAACTCATCTTTTGAACTAACCTCTACCGAAACAGACAAGTTTCCATCTCTTACTTCTTTCATTGCCTTCACCAGTATCTTAATTCTTTTTAAAAGAGTATTTGTTAAAATATAGAATATACACCCAAGAAATAATACAGATAAACTACTAACAAAAACAATTGTTGTAATTGAGCCTTTGACTTTCTCAGTAAAATTATCTACTGGGAAAACTCCCATAATACTACAGCCAATCTCATTGACAGGGACTGAAATAATCATTGACTTTACCCCTTCAAATTCTTCAATTTTATTAAGTGTGGCTAGCTTAGTAATATCCTGATTACTTATTGGTATTTTTTTTTTATAATATTTAGGAATATTATTCGACACTACTGTACCGTTTTCATCAACAATAAACACTTTTCCCAGTTTACTATTTACCGGATCTCTAAGTACATCAAACAATGAATTTTCTTTTACTTCAATCTCTAAAAGTCCAACCAAATAATTATCAGTAAAAGAATTAATTTTACTACAAAATGATACCACTTCTTCCTTATTGCTTTTGTTAGACTTTAAAACATGAGTTGATGATTCATGACTAGTTACCCATTTTGAACGTACAGATGGTGTTGTCAAAAGCTCGCGATATAATTGCTTTTCATTAACCCTTTTAATATTATAAAAGCTATCATATACTTCCGGTATAGTTGAGTTAGCCATATAAATTCTAATAGAAAAAAGTTGTCTGCTTTGCCTCAATATATTATCCACAAAAGGAATAATATTATATCTATAATCATTAATGCTATAAGCATCCTCTTCAAAACCATTTTCTAAAAAAGTCTCTATCCTCTTATCGGATGAGACAATTTGAGCCATATTTTCTATTATTTTTACCTTTTGAAGTATGCTTGACTTAATCTGAAAGAGATTTTGTTCCATTAACATATTAGCATCAGAAAGGGCAGCATTTGTTTCCTGCATGTATAAATATGTTGCTGTAAACATTATCGGAATAATAAGAATTGCTACATAAGCAAGCATAAACTTAGAGGCAACACTTAAATTTCTAAAATGATTTATTGGTTTTTTCACATACTCTCCCCCGTTATTACTAGTTTTATATATAATTGTATAACCTTGCAATCGAGTGTTTGCAAGGCTCCGCAAAACTTCCCCCTCCATACACCTTATATTTATAATAAGCTTCTATAATATTATGTAATAAAAGTTATAGAACTCATTATAACACTTTTTTGTACTATTTTAAATGGATTCAATCTTTTCCCTCTTTCTGAAATTTGCTTTATCACCGAGAGTTTACGGCTACACTCTCTATGCTTTATCTGTCTATAATAAAAAATAAAAGATAGACCTACCTATTTATATGCGATTTGTAGAAGCTAGCAGACACGATAGTGTCACTGGAATAGTAGCATTAGCTGAATATAGATAACTGTTGCCGCAGTTCCCTATATCAAATTATGTTGTTGACTCAGCTAATGATAACTACCCTACCTAATCCATGAGACTGATCTAAGTGTTACAAAAATTGGTGAACTTGTTGTATTCAGTACCACAGTACTTTTTTTAGAGTTTTTAAAAAATATGAAGTATAAGCCCTACTCAATACAGAGATAGTAATAAATAGACCCCGTACTCGAACCATATATTCATCAAAAATATACCTTTGGATTACCAAAGGTCCATTTTAATAATTATAATTAATCAACAAATATAGCTAAACATTCACTTTCTTTTCTCACAAAAGCAATAAATTGATCAAGTTCAGCATGCATCTCTACATAACAATCGCCTTCATTTCCTTTTTACCATTAACATCAATCCATGTACTAGAAGGAGGATATATCTTACGATCTGTCGCCCCTGGTTAACAATTGGCGCAAATAAGATATCCTCTCCGAACATATATTGATCTCCCAAGGAGTAACATATTTCATCCTGCGGATAATCAAAAAACATAGGCCTCATTACAGGTGCACCTGTCTCACTAGCTATATTCATATACTTATGTATATAAGGGCGAAGTCGTTCACGGAGTTCAATTAATTTCTTCAAAATTGAATATGCTTTTGTACCAGAACTCCATATCTCATTGTCGCCACCACTGCGCTCTTTAACACCTGGATTACGGTCAATCTTATTTGAGGTACGGTTTCTTGCACCATGAAGTCTAGTAGCAGGACAGAAGATTCCAAATTGGAACCAACGTACAATTAATTCCTTAAAATAGTCACTTTCAATGTTTGCTCCACAGAAACCGCCGATATCACTGTTCCACCATGGAATACCACACATTGCCATATTCAATCCTGTTTTAACACTCATACGTAGCGATTCAAATGTAGAAGGAATGTCACCAGACCACACTAAAGCACCAACTCTTTGACTTCCAATCCATGCTGCACGAGTAAGAGATATAATCTCAGTTTCCCCTGCTTTCTTTAATCCATCATATAAAAGCTCAGTATGTTCCTATTCATTAGCTTAGAACACTACAGTAGCACGATGATTATCTCCACACAAAGCCCTATAATCCCTATATTTCGAATGGAAAGCCACTTCGGAACGCTCTGCAAGAATTTCTTTGCCATTCTTATAATATATTACCTTGCCGCTAGAAAACATTTCAGCTGAAATATTGCCATTTGTAATAATCGCTTTGTCATTTTGTAGTACCACTGCACACTCGGTTTCTAGTTGTGGAAGAAGGTTCCAGTCCTCATCAACTAGTTTTGCGTTTGGGGAGTACTCAAAGCGAAGGCTAATATAAATATCATCAATAAAATCATTTGAAATTTTAAATTTAGCAAGACTGTATTTTATTTATTGTGATTAAATCGTTTGTATCTAATACTCCATCCAAATAAGCTAATTTCGTCACCCTTTGATTAAATATAAGAATACCACTCAATCTATTTATTTCCTCAAGCTTACCATCAATTACTGATTTAAGTTGTTCTAAGGATAAATTTTGAGTTTTAATAACTTCTTCTTTGATAATTCTTATAGAAGCAAAATACGCGTAACAACTAATAACCATGGGACTATTAATATTACAGAATAGGAAGCCAGCCAAGATATAAATGTATTATTCTTACTAGGAATTAGCTTTTTAATATTCATATTCTTACCCTCCATATATTTTTAAACAATGATATATTCTAATTTAAAATTGATATATTCTAAGATTTATAAATATAGGATAAAATTTAATAATTATTTATTAGTCAACTAAAACCCGGAAGGACCGCCCCGGGCTTTTGCTTTCAAGAAAAATATACTACCTAAGGATTTTCATCTTAAATATATGGCTACTGATTGAAAATTTTCTGCAGCATTTAAAATTATATTTCCATCTGTTAGGCTAACATTAAATCCTTCTTCAGAGAAAATAGTATCTATTTTTAAATTATCTGGAGATTTAATTTGAATACTATTAGGAAGTACTCCACCAAATGTATGTACAACCACTAAAGCCTGTTTTTTATCAATACTTTTTCTTAAAATCGCTTGCCATCCTTCCGGATGTCTATAGCTTTTTATTTTGGAACCGAAACGAGAGCTAACACCATGTTCGATTATTGAAGAGATTTTTTTATAAAATACAATTCCTTTGTCGACAATATCCCATTGCTCTCTTTTTAAATCACATACATCACCTGACAAGCACATTCTCCCTAAAAATGTACTCGCAATTGAGTATATAAAGCGTCGTTCCGTGTCATCTTTCCTTAATACTGCCCAAATCTGACTTTGACTAGGAAGAATTGCACGATGTAAATTTGCAGCAATAATAGGAATTTCTAGGCACTCATGCGAATCAGAAAATGAAGACATATTAGTTAAAGCCATCATTGAAGGCTCTAGTCGATGTCCTCCAGAGGAACAATTTTCTATAACCAAATCTGGAACCTGTTTATGAATCTCTTGTATGAATCTTTGCGTTGCAAGCATGTTTTGTCTTAAACCTTCACCAAGGGATTCTGCACCATCACAACCTATCCCAATACTATCATTATAATCTATTTTCAAATACCCGAAATCATATTTTTTTATGAACTTAGTAACCTTTTCTGTAAGATAATTAATCACAAATTTATCATTCATATCCCAAAACCTTCGGTTGCCTGTAGTAATTACATTATTGTCCCGCTTAAGTAAGTGTTCCGAATTATAAAATGCGTCAGATTCTCTTCCACAAATTTCAAATTCAAACCATATTCCAGGTATCATACCGCACTCACGTATAATTTCTAACGTCTTTTCCAATCCTTCTGGGAAAAGTTCTTCGCAAAGTTTCCAATCACCCATACTGCTATCCCAATTTCGTTTTCCTTCTTTGTACCACCCACAGTCGATTACAAAGTATTTTATTCCCTTGCCTTTAAGATTTCTAGCAATCTTTCTAATGTTTTCTTCTGATGGATTTCCCCAGGTAGTACAGAACTCATTAAAAGCGATAGGTAACCCTACTTCAATACAATTATTCTTGACCAAATAAACGGAATGCAAATGCGTCATATTTTGAGCTACCTCATCTACTCCTCCTTCTGATACTGAAAGAATAGCTTTAGGAGTAATAAATTTTTCTCCGGGTTTAATTTTCTTTAACCAATGTCCAAATTCTCTATCAGCTATTCCACCTGATATACAAAGTGCATTATCTCTCCTGTAAATTTCCATTTGCCACGATGACGGGCAAGCAATTTGTGCTCCCCAGCTTACTTTGTTCTTTATGTCTTCTATAACTATAAACGGGAAAAATTTTCTTACCGGCATTGACCCAACCTGACCAAATCTTTCACACCTAACACCATAATTAGACCAAGATGGCTCCAACTGCAAGTCCTCTATAGGTAAACTTTCAAGATGTCCTTCTGCACTCCATGTACTTCTTAATCTATGTACAACCATTGTATTTGGTGCATCTTCTTGTTCAAAGGGAGTAAGCTCACCTAGTGAAAAACTAGATATCATTTCTATACTTGTTTCCTCTGAACTAAGATTTATAAAAACAGAAAATGATTCAATAGCTGAATATCCAAAATTCCAGATTAAATGGTGCTCAATACAAAAGTTGCGCTCATCCCTTAAAACGGTTATAACTGTTTTAGAATTATTGTTTTCCAACATGAACTGTTTTTCAAACTTAAAATTCGTAATAGATTCGCTATTGCGCATCGTGAGACCATGTGAAAATCCATTTGCATAATCATCTCCAGCAATCTTTATTTGGATTAGAGAATCTAAATTAGAATTCTTGCTTATAACAGCATCAGATATCATATTGGTTGGAATCAAAACTAAACCCACATTTTTAGTATCTATATCTATATAATAACGAACTGTTATCATGTCCAATTTAAATTGGGATAATAATTCCTTCTTCATATCAAAATCCTCCTTCAAAATCGCGATGCAACTATTCCACTTACACTAAATCTTTTCTATTTAAGTTTTTTAGAAACAATTAATGTTGTGATCCCTTCTTTAAATTTCCAAATAAAAATCATATTAAATTCTATTACATAACTATTATTTCAATATTGAACCTGCTGTAAGTGCATTTTCTATGTGTTCACTACTAATTAAGTAAACTATAACCGTTGGTATACTTGAAATTATCATTGCTGCACCAATTTGTCCCCAATCCGATACCCCAATGCTTACGAAAAATCCAAGTAACCCTACAGACAAAGTTTTAAGTTGATCTTTTCCTACCAATATAAACGATAAAAAGAACTCATTCCAAGTGTTCATGAAAATAAGAACACATTGAGTAGCCAGTGCAGGTTTCACTATAGGAAGGATAATCTTAAAATAACACTGATAAATGTTGCATCCATCCATACATGCTGCCTCTTCTAACTCCTTAGGTAATGTCCTAAAAAATGCATACAGCATTAAAATACACGAGGAAAGAGCAAAAGCTGCATATGGTAATATCAGTCCCCAATATGTGTTTCTTATTCCTAACTGCCTTTGTAAAATAAAGATTGGAATTATAACAACCTGAACAGGCACAATGAGTCCGAGTGATGTATAACTCAAAGCTAAATCTTTAAATTTCCATCTCATTCTACTAACGCAGTAAGCAAACATACTTCCAAGTATAATTGTTATTATTATAGTTGCTATGGTATATATTAAGCTATTAGAAAAGTATGTGAAAAAATTAAATTTCTTAAGCGCTTCACCATAATTGGTAAATATCCATTTCTGAGGTAATCCAAAAGGATTGTCATATACCTCACTTTTTGATTTGAAAGACATTGTAAGCATCCAAAATAACGGAAATATAAATGAAATCCCTATTATTACAAGGACAATTTTAATAAACAAATTAGATATTTTACTTTTCAAAATCAATACACCTCCCATTACTAAAATTCAAGTTTTTCCCTAGCCACAAATTTGTTTATTATAACAGTAATCATAAGACATTCAATAATGAATAAAACAGCAATAGCGCTACCTTGTCCAAAATCAGACATAGAAAATGCTGTATAATATAATTGATAAATAACTGACCTTGAAGCATCGCCTGGACCACCACTTGTCATTATTTTTACATGTGCAAATTGAGACATAGATCCTAAAATAGATACAAAGAGTACGTACTTAGTCATTTCTTGTAGCAATGGAATGGTTATCTTTATGCTACATTTAAAAAATCCTGCACCATCTATAAGTGCTGCCTCGTAATATGTCTTTGGAATAGTTTTTATCCCAGTATAAAATAACAATGCATTCAGCCCCAAATATTGCCAAACAAATGCAACAGCCACACATATAAGTACAGTTTTTTCATTTGAAAGCCAGGCCATTGTAATGTTAGCGAATCCTAAATACTTCAAAAATCTATTCAACAATCCCCATTGAGGTTCATAAATTGCTACCCACATTTGTGCAATTACTGTAACTGAAAGTACAGCAGGAAATACAATAGTGGCCTTAAAAAACCTCTTTATCCACTTTGTCTGAATATCAATAAGTAATGCCATGAGTAAGGAAATGGGAATACCAATTAATGTTGATATTGCTACAATGATAAGTGTATTATTATTTGATTTCCAAAAAACAGGGGATTTTAATACTTCAATATAATTAGATAATCCCACAAAAGCAGAACTTTTAAACCCGTCGTTTTTATGAAGACTAATAAGTATTTCAGGAAGAATTGGATAAACAACAAAAAGAGTAAAAAGTATTAATGTTGGAAGGGTAAAAATACAAATAGCAACTTTATTACTATAAAACTTTTTCATACTGCGCCACCTCTTAAGCATTTTCCCTATATGATTTATTCATCATATAGGGTTATGTTTTTTAAATTAAATTTAGCTATAACAAAGTATATTATTTACCATTATTTTTCCATACAGAATTAATATTTTTAATAAAATCAGCTGGAGAGTATTGACCTGTAAGGAGCTTACCATCCGCGGTAGAAATTTCAGCTGACATCTTTGTATCATAAACTGAAGCCCATAATGATGGTACTTTCAACTTTGAAGCGTTAAACTCATTAAAATTCTTTTGTGCTAGTTCTGACATTCCATCAATTTTTATCCCTGTATTGTATGCAGTCGGAGATTTATTTTCAGTATTAAAATATACAGCATCTTCTTTTGCACAGAACATTGCAAATTTTGCAGCTACCTCAGGATTTTCAGTATTTTTTGACACCATATATCCACTAAGAGGTGCACCCCAATATTGTATTGAAGCACTTGTATCTAAACCTTCTTTTGCTGAAGGCCATTGCATATAGTCTAAATCTTTACATGTTTTTTCTAAATTAGGAAGTTCCCAGGTAAACATAGCCATCATAGCAGTCTTATTAGAGGTAAATTGTTCCACTGCTGGACCATAATCCACATTTGTTACTCCTTTATCAAATGCACCCACCTGCACAAGCTTTTGAATTCTTCCTATTGCATTTTTAACAACCGGGTTGTTAAAATCGGTCTTATTATTTGCTAAATTCAGTGCTACATTTGGATCTTCAATCATCATCATAGTCTGAAGCATAAACAGATTAGGTGCCCATCCATCCTTTCCTACAATAGACATTGGTGTAATTCCTTTACTCTTCAATTCTTTGCATGCTGTTAAAAGTTCATCGAAGGTTTTTGGAACCTTAATGTTATTCTTTACAAACATATCTTTATGGTAAAATAATCTTGGAGTGAAATATTGATCTGCTCCAGACTGCACAGCATATATTTTGCCATCTTTCCAAGGTGCAATTACTTCCTTCATAGTAAATTTTTTATCGAAGCCTTCCTTTTTAACATATTGAGTCAAATCCAAAGAATTACCTGAATTTAATACAACCAAAGATAAATTTTGTTCTGAAAACCAAACATCAGGTAAATCTCCGGAAGCATTATATGTCTTCAATTTGTTATAATAATCCTGTCCTCCACCGCCCAAATCGTATTCTACTTCAACATTAGGCATCTCTTTTGCAATGTTCTTCTTTATATAATTTTCTCTGATTTTATTTCTATTATCGTCTGCACTTAATGAAAGAAATTTAATCTTTACTTTTTCAGTTTTACTAACGTCAGATTTACCTTTTTCAGTATTACTACCTGATCCACATGCCGAGAGTGAAATAACCATAGCCATAGAAAGTACTAAAGAAAAAACTTTTGAAAACTTAGTCATAATTTTATCCCCCTTTAAATATTATATTATTTGGTAACGCTTACAATTTATATTATACAATTTAATAAATTTTATTGAAGAGAAAATTGTTGGAAGGGGGGTAAAATTATCTGATTATTATATTGAATTATTTTTCTTGGATATTTTCAATATAATTACTTGGAGAAATTCCATAATACTTTTTAAAGCACTTTCCAAAATAGTTAGCATCTGCATACCCAACTTTATTTGCCACATCCAATACAAGCTGATTTCCCAAATCAAAATATTCTTTAGCCTTTTTGAGCCTGTATTCCGTTATGTATTCATTAATCGTAAATTTTGTTTCCTTTTTAAACAAATAACAAAGATGACCGTAATTTATGTATAGATATTTTGCCAATTCATTAATATTAAGACTATCATCCATATACCTTTGATAAATATAGCTTTTCACTTTTACTACAATCTTTGATGATTTAGAATTTTTATTTTTTTCAACATAATTTATTACAGAAACAAATATGTCCTTTATCAAGTTTTGTATTTCCTCTATGGTTTCTTGTGACTGAAGCATTTCTAAAATATTAATATGATTATCTCCAAAAATGTCTATAAAATTATGTCTTGTTTCTGCACTAAATTCAAAACATGTTGATATCATTTCAATACAAATTACATCTAGCATCTGGTGATTAATGTTTCTAATTCTTGCTTCTTGAAATATTTTAGTAATTAATTCACTTGCATGTTTGACGTTAGCCATTCGCATATCCATAAGGAGTTGAGTTCTATTCTCAAGAGAATATACATTCGTTGTAACTCTATTTTGCGAAACTGAAGTATAAAGTATTACTTTATCATTCCCTAATATTGCTCTGTTTTTTAAAGCTACCAAAGATTCCTTGTAGGATACAGAGATATCATGCATATAACATTTTAAATTTCCAACACCTATCGTAATAGTAGTTTTAAGATATTGCTTTACTAACTCCCTTATTTCTTCGAGCTTTGTCTCTAAGTTTAGCTGAAGGTAATCTTCATTTTTATTGTATCCAACTATCACACATATTCTTTGGGAGTTATCATTAAATACTTCGAGACTAAATGAATCTTTTAAAACTTCAGACACTATATTTGACACTGCAAATTCAAAAAGTTCTCTGGCTTCTATAATATAATAAAGATTATCTTCGCTGTCCAATTCAATGGTAGCTACCTGATAATATTCTGATAAAATTATAATATCAAGATATTCAAATTCACTAACAACTTTTTCTATATTTATTATTGAATTTTCTTGGATAAGATTATTTAATAATTTGTCTTTCAAAATCGGAAGACTATCTTTAACCTTTTCCCGCAATTTTTCAGTCTCTATCTTTATATTCTTTTCACTTTCTATTACTTCTTTAATCTGAAGTAAAGCATTTACCAGTTCATTTTCATCTATTGGTTTTAAAATGTAGTTTTTAACTCCAAGCTGAACTGCTTGTTTTGCATAGTTAAATTCGCTATATCCAGTTAGTATAATAATCTTAATATTCAATCCTCTTTCCTTTATATCTCGTGAAAATTCTAAACCATCCATAATTGGCATATTTATATCTACAAGTGCGACATCAGGTTTTAGTTCTTCAATTTTCCCAAGTGCATCCTTCCCATTTTTTGCTTCACCGCAGATTTCGTATCCAAGTTGTTCCCAAGGAATTGATATTTTTAGTGCTTCCCTAAAATAAAATTCATCATCTACTATCATTATTCTCAACAAACAAATCAACATCCTTTGCTATAATTACTGGTAAATTAACAGTTATTTTTGTATATTTCCCAATTTGACTTTCTATATCCAACCCATATTGTTCACCATATAAAAGTTTAAGTCTTGAATTAACGCTGCTTACACCAAACCCATTACTTTTGTTAACTTCATTTTTAGGATGTAGTAATTGAAATATTTTATCTTCTCCCATGCCTACTCCATCATCAAGCACTTCAATTTTTATTGTATTGTTATCCCTATAACCTTTAATAATTAAATAGCCTTTCTCTTCTCTCTGTTTTAATCCGTGATAAATTGAGTTTTCAATAAGAGGCTGTAATGTTAACTTGGGAATATTATATTTTAAAATTTCTTCCTCAAACTCCAGGTTATAATCTAAATATTCTGTGTACCTAAGCTTTTGAATAGAAAGATAGTTGTAATTAAGCTCAACCTCATCACATATTGTTATTATATCTTCTCCCTTACTCAACGAAATTCTATAAAACCCTGCAAGAGACTTGGTGGTTTTAATTGCATTTTCTTTCAAATCAAGTTTAATAAAAGAAATAATTGTTTCAAGGGTATTGTATAAAAAATGTGGTTTAACTTGTGACTGAAGAAGCTTAAACTCATTTTCACGCTTAGATTTTTGTTCATTGTAAATCTGTTCCATAAGCTCCTTAACTCTTTCCATAAGATTATTAAAGCCTTCACCTAGCATTCCTATCTCATCGGTAGAATCAAATTTAGCCCTTAACTCCATATTCCCAAGCTTTATACTCTTCATTATACTAACCATTTTCAAAATAGGTCTTGTTATAGTATCAGATACTATATATGTAGTTACAAATGCGAATATGAGACAAAGCAACCCTACAATAAATATAAGCTTAGTAATTTGCTTATTTTCAATAGTTATTTCATCAAGCGGCACCATACTAATTATTTTCCAATCAAGTTTATTTAATTCCTTAACTGTTACTAATGATTTCTTGCCACCTATATAAGTAATGATGCTCTCGTTATTAGAAAAGCTTTTTAATTCAAGTTTTCCTAAGCTAATTCTCTCATTAAATTTTTTATACAAATCATTTTTATCCTGTGATGATATTATATTGTTGTCTTTATCTAATATGAAAAATTTATCATCCTTATTTGCAACATTATCTAAATACACTGAAGCAATTTCTTTCTCCTTAAGGTACATTATTGCTATTCCTATATTCCCACCTGTATCTAAATCAGTGATGTTTTTGGCAATTCCAAAAACGTTTTCTTGTCCACCAAATCTATATTTTAAATTGAATAAGTCTGTCCAGACAGGGGTTTTTGTATTTATTATATCTTGTATTAAATTTTTATTGAATTTTGAATACACGCATGAATTATCAGCATACCCAATGTCGAGAAGCGTTTGGTCAGATCTCATAATGCTTGCAGCCGAAATCATAGTAGCAGGATAAACCACATTACTTATAACTTTTGACAAAACTTTATCCGATTCTAGGTTTGAAATTAATTCTAAGGAAGAACTTTTTTTTAATTCAAGCTGCTGTTGCAATCTATAATCCATACTTAATATTCTTATGTAATCCTCCACATTTCTTGTAAGATTTTCAATACTATTATTAACAAGTGCTAATTCTCTTATTGAATTCTTCCTTGCTTTATTAATTATTGCATTTTGAGATATTATATTTGCAAAAAACGCAAATATAGAAATAGCAATTAAAAGTATTATCACATTAGACAAATATATTTTGTTTTTTATAGACACATTTTTAAATATCATTTTCACCATTCCTATTTTTTAAAACTTATTTCTCAAACTGATTTTTTCATAAAAGAACAACTCCACTAGTATTTTATCCCTCACCTTGTCTACTATATAAGTTAAGAAGCTGATAGGAGCATATTGGTACATTTTGTTCTCTCTCGCTTATTACATTGTAAAAATCTTACCATAAATATAATACATAAGCCAGTTATTACTATTTCTTCTTTCCCATTTTGTGATTTTAATTAAATAATGTACTAAATAAAAAAAATAATCTCTGCTATTGCAAAAATCATCCTTTTAGTTAACCTATAAGAAATATCACTAATGATTTAATTTCTCGAGAGCTACACCAACAAACTTATCAGCAACATCAGTACTTAATATTCTCCCATCTACAGTTTTTATACTCTAATATTATTTATATAAACTTGAAGATTTACATAAATAATATTAATTTTACACAACAATCTTAATCAGTGACTTTTCTTGCCACTTACCCTGGTTATTCATACGCTCCAAATCCTCAAAAAAAGAATCGTAACAAGTCCGGCTGATAATCCAACTCTTCCAGCTTCAATATTAGTATAATCAGACCAAATGATAGGTTATTTTTCATAATAAATATTCATTTAATATTTTAATTTAGTTTTATATTGAACATAATTAGTAAAATAATTAATAATTATTCTAATGTGAATGAAGCAAGACTAGCCTGACTTCTACCCACATACCTAAAGTAAAAAGCATGTACGCCATCTGGTATTAATATATCTAATGAGTATTCCTTCCATTCGTTAGTTGCATCTATGGAGATTTTACCAATTGGTATACCACTCCATTTTGTCATTATGTCAAACGCTCCTCCAATCCCCAATCCTCCTCGAACTTTGATTGTAATTTTTATTACTCCCTTGCAATCAAAATACTTAAAGCCTGCGGTAGCTCCATCTCTCATATTTGCAATATATCCACTTTCTCTATCTCCATCTTTTCCATCTTGAGTAATCTTAGGGAAACGGCAATCCATCCAGTCTCCAGGTCCTGCTGTCATTTGCTCAACATACTTGCAGAACAAATTACATGCAAGATATGCTGGGTACTCACCTTTGCCTATTAATGGTCCCCCATTTGGTCCACAAGATGTCATTTCAACTTGCTCAATGGTGCCATCTTCAAGTATCTCAATAGACTCTATGCATCCTTGTCTACTAAAATTAGTTCCATTAGTGTGTCTATGATAGAAAATGTAACATTTTCCATTTATTTCAACAATGCTTCCATGGTTATTTCCACCGTAGAACATTGGCTGATTAGCAGGTTTGTAGGAATCTATATATAAATCATTATTGCTTACAATTGTTCCTCTATATACGAATCCCTTAGTAGGGTATTTACTGGTTGCATAACAAAGTTCATACATATTGATAGATGAGTAGATAAAGTAGTATGTCTCCCCTTGCTTTCTAATGGAAGGTGCTTCAAAAAATTCATGGCCTTCATATCCAGACCCCTTGCTATATGGTTCACTTGGTGCAACAGCTACCGGAGCATCTTTAATTGTTATCATATCCTTATCCAGTACTGATACCATTGGTCCCTTTCTTGATACATCACCACTCATACAAAAACCAGTATAAAGATATACATTATTGCCCTCTGTCAGAACGCCAGGATCAAACTGCGCCTCATCACCTTCCTTATATCCAAGAATTGTACCATCTTTATAGTGAACATACCCATAAAATTCGTACTTGCCTGATGGTGTATCACAAACTGCCACAGATACGATAGGTAGATGATCCAGACAATAATATAAATAATATCGTCCATCAGGTCCTATTGTAACATCTGGAGCATATAGACACGATTCTCCATTCTGATTTTTGGGGTCATCAGTTTTTTTATAAATAACTCCTTCATACCTCCAGTCGCATAGGTCCTCTTCAGGTGCTGACCAGCATACATAATCATTTAGACAATATGAATGTCCGTTAAATCGATCATGAGATCCATACACGTATACCCTTTTGTCAAACACATAAGGCTCTGAATCAGGGATGTATTCCCATGAAGGTAGATATGGATTAATTCCTTGTTTTTTCATATATATTTCACACTCCTAATTGATATATTCTAATTATCTTTTTGTACATGATCTTTTTGTACATGATTTTTAGTATATGTTTAGTTATATCCAAATCCAAGAATAGTAAAATACTTATCCTTGCTGCCATCGGCCATCTTTATTTCAACATGATGTTCCTTTCTACTTTCCTCGCGGTATAAAATAACAGCATTACAGTGTGTCCAACCTACTATCCGTGGATCTGCAGTAATCATATGCTGTCCGTCTACATAAATATCTGCCTTGCCAAAGTTCAAGCTTCCAGAATCCTTAAAAATCAATATAAGACTTTTACTATTAACTGTCAAAAGGAAACTTTCATTTCCGGATTCAGGTGTATGCATCCAATTATACGGGAATTGAGGTGTTCCAAAAGATTCGGTGTCCAGTCCTACATAATGAAGCTCTGTATCTTCAGCTCCAAAGTTTCCCTGTTTTATTACAGCGCCACATTCATTATCCTTCTTATCAATAAGATGAACCCCTACAAAATAGTTGCCTATTGCTGGCGCTTTATCAAATGTTATATCCCCCTCATCATAAGGATTTTCTGAAGTCTGCTGGAATAAATAAGCAAAACAATCGGCCATTATAACATGACCCTCATTTGTTGGATGGTAAATATCATAAAAAAACTGTCTTTTAGTTATGATGTTTCCTTCCTGTTTAGTAAGACGGAATTGTTCAACTACAGCATCAGATATACTTATCATTGGCAGATCATAATGTCTCCCAACTGTTGAAAGTCTTTCTTGTAGGTTCCAATCATTTACAAATACACCGAACAATAAAATTACTGCAGGCTTATTCTCACCTGAGAGTATATTAAGTATTAAGCTTTCGTAGCATACCCCATTTGTCTCATCACCTGCATCATTTACTGCAAATTCGACAACTACAATATCAGGCTTTACTTTACCATTTCTAAGAATATCCCTGTCATATCGTATCATGCCAAGTTCTGAGGATGTCCCCCCAACTCCCGCCTTTATATAATGAACATTTTCCCCATCGTTCTTTCCAAACATCTCTTTAAATTTGGCGTAAGATCTGTAGGCATAGCACTCAGTCTGAGCTGGTTTTGCTGCAGCTCCTTCGGTTATGGAACCTCCAATATATGCAATAGTGACCTCTTCTCCTTTTCTTGCTTTATTAATGGCAGATTTAAGCCTTCTATTATTACCTATATTTAAAAGGGACTTTGAAATCATCGAATTATACTTAGCACTACCGAATTCTACCTGTGGGTCAATAGACATTTCTTGAACCTCATACCCATCTTTGAGATACAGTTTTACCGTGGCTTTTGCTGTTAATCCAGGCTTTTCAAACTCAAAAGCCATACTGCCCATGACATCATCCTCCAATGACCACTGATAATCTTCCAGCTTAATAAGCATTTCATCTCCAAGGTTAATGCAAGGCAGTTTAATACATGTCCCACCAACATATTTATCTACTTTCCCATAGTTTTTAAGCACAAAATCAATATTTCCTAAATCTTCGGCTGCTGTCAAAGTCACTCCAATGCTGTGAACCAGTTTATGAACATTTTCGCAATTTTTTAAAAGTTTAAGAATGTTTTCATCAAAAACACCACCTACAAACTGTGCATTATATGCTAACCTCCCCGCATCCAGAAAAATTTCCTGAGCAGGCTTTTCTCCTAGTCTTACACTCGCCTCCAAAATCGTATCTATTAATATATAGAAGCCACTGCGTTTTCTTTGGGGATCTTTAGGAGCTTTGGGACCCATTTGTTTATTGTTTATCATTACCTTATGCCCCTCCTGTAGTCTTTATTTTATTTTTTCTTAAAGTATTCCTTAACAAGGAATTTCATCAAATCGCTAGGTTGCTGCCTAGCAAAGTCGACTTTATCTTTAAATACCATTGCGTAGGGTTCCTTAGAGGTGTATATCTCCCACTGTGGCATATCCTCTCCAGTGGAATCTTTTCCGTTAGGATTTCCACAACTTATAAAATTAGTCCAATAGTTACACATTTGGCGAGCAAGATCATAATGTTTGCCTGTAAATGGTCTCCAACATTTTGCAAGAGTCTCAAAAAAGAACCAGAGATCAACTGAGTGGAATGTTCCTGGGGCGTCCCATCCAGGTATTTCCGCATCAAAATTATAATAATACATAGGTATGTTTGCACTGGTTTGGTTGTTTGCCTTTGCAACAATCCGTATTGCATATTCTATACTGGACACTGAAGCTTTTTTTATTACTTCATCGTAGTTTCCAGACTGAACTTTGCAAAGCTCAAGATATTCTTGGGCATCATCACCAAACATTTCATAAGCCAGATTTTTGAATTCGTCCAATGTTTTCACATCTGGAGTACTAAAAAACTCTGTAGAAGTATGTCCCAAAAGCACTGGTACCATCAATCGTTTGTTTTCAAGGTAAAGTTCAAATGCGTCTCCTATGCAGAACTTATTGTCAACAACTGTACCCCAGAATTTATTGTATTCCAGCGATTTGTCCCTAATATACTCAGCATCTAGCTCGCGCGCCTGGGCAAGCGAAGAAACTCCAAGAAATTCGAAAAATTTTATTCCTTCTTCTTCAGCATCCTCCAAATCTTCCCTCAACCCATACATAAAGCTACTAGGATAAGGCATATTAAAAATTCCACTCTGTATAATTGCTTTCTTACAAAAATCTTCATTTTGAGGTGAGGTAAGCTGACTCATTACACTCCCCCCTCCGGCAGACTGACCACCTATTGTAATATTATCAGGATCTCCGCCAAAGGCTGCTATATTTCTTTTTACCCATTGTGTCCCCGCCTGTTGGTCAAGGTTTCCAAAATTTGCTGGAGCTCCCGGCGCTTCTGCTGTAATTTCAGTATGGCACAGAAAACCGAATACATTCAGGCGATAATTCACCGTTACAACAATAATTCCCCTGCGGGCGATACGCTCGCCATCAAACTCCATCTCCGCTGTATGTCCCACCTGAAGTCCTCCACCGAAGTACCATACAAACACAGGAAGTTTCTCATCCGTGCTACATGCCGGTGTCCATACGTTTAGGTGCAGGCAGTCCTCATCCATCGATATGTCCGGATCAACAGCCCATTCTCTAGAATATATATTATTCTCATCTATAACCGTTGGGGCTTGCATTGAAATAGGTGCGAATTCAAATGTTTTTAATACACCATCCCAATTCTTTGCTGGCTGTGGTGCACGCCATCGATTTTCACCTACAGGCGGCGCAGCAAATGGAATACCTTTAAAACTTGTTACGCGTGGATCTGCCGCAGGCAGTCCCTGAATCATACCATTTTCAACTATTA
>Ga0209123_1000876_pt1 | contig 34343 bp, 36 predicted proteins | sample BarGraIncu00431A_FD_184500 | JGI IMG/M metagenome (GOLD analysis project Ga0209123, IMG submission 184500) | Arctic peat soil microbial communities from Barrow, Alaska, USA - Barrow Graham LP Incubations 004-31A (SPAdes) (version 2) | ecosystem: Environmental > Terrestrial > Soil > Wetlands >... | reverse complement strand
CATGCTGCTCGCCAAGTACGAGCCGACGCGCGTGGTCGCCGTCGCCACGGTGGGCAACTACCTGGGAGCCCTGACGAGTTACTGGATCGGCCGGTACGGCGGCGAGTTTCTCAAGGTGCGGGTGCTGCGCATGAGCGACAGCGCCACCCAAAAGGCGGAAAAGCTGTATGGCCGTTTCGGCTCGTACTCGCTCCTACTATCCTGGCTCCCGGTTGTGGGGGACCCGCTCTGCCTGGTAGGGGGGGTGCTCCGGGTCCGCTTGCTCCGCTTTTCCCTGCTGGTCTTTTCCGGCAAACTGGTCCGCTATGCGGCCGTTGCCTGGCTGACCCTCAAGGGTGCGTCCCTCTGACCCCAAGGAGATTTAATGCTTTCTTGCAGTACCAAGACTCTGGAAAACGGGCTACGCCTGGTAGCCGTCAATATGCCGCACCTGCACTCCGCAGAGATCGCCGTTTACCTGAAAGCCGGCGGACGCAACGACCCTCCCGGCAAGTCCGGCATCTCGCACTTCCTGGAGCACATGCTCTTTCGCGGCTCCAGCGAATTCGCCTCCAACCTGGAACTCGAGATCGCTTTTGAGGCGATCGGCGGGAGCGTGAACGCAGCGACGGACGAAGAGACCACCTGCTATTTTTCGCGCATCCATCCGGACCAGATCCCCGAAGGTGTGAGGCTTTTCTCCTCCATGCTGCTACGTCCGACGCTGGAAGGAATCGAGATAGAGAAGCGCATCATCACGGAAGAAGCGCTGGAGGACATCAACGAGCGCGGCGACGAGACCAACCCCAGCAACCTGGCAAGCCGCCTGCTCTGGCCCGGCCACCCCCTCGGCATGCCGACCATAGGCTACCTCGACACCATCAAAGGTTTCACCAAAGAGGACTTGCGGGAATATCTGAACGGGTTCTACGTGCCTTCCAACGCGCTCATCGTGGCCGCGGGAAAGCTCGACCCGGAGCGCTTCTTCGCTGCCTGCGAAACGTCCTTTTCGGGGTGGCGCGGACCGGAACCGGAGCCCCTTCTGGAAGCCAAGGCGCAGCAGGAAGCGCCCCAGTCGCTCTTCGTCAAGGATTCGGACAGCCAGGTGAATCTGCAGATCGCCTTTCGCGGTTTCGCGCGCAAGGACCCTCGCATCATGGGGCTCAGGCTCATTCGGCGTATCCTCTGCGGGGGGGGAAGTTCGCGACTGCACCTCTCCCTTCGGGAGAAGCTCGGCATCGTCTACTCGGTGGACGCCTCGCTTTCGGCCTACGAGGAGACCGGGGCCTTCGCCATCGAACTTGCCACCGCGCCGGAGAATCTGCTGCTGGCAGTCTCGGAAGTGCTCCACGAGGTAAAAAGCCTCGCCTTCGAGGAGATCGACGCCGCCGAACTGCAGCGGGTAAAGGACGGCTACTTTTACGATCTGGAGTACAGCGCCGACTCCACCTACGAAATGCAGGTCCGCTACGGCTGGGGCGAGTTGATGAGCCTGGTACGCTCGCTCGAGGAGGACCGGATCGAAGCGGGGAAAATCGAGGCCGCCGAGATCATTGCCAGCGCCCGCGCGATTTTCGCCCCCGAGAACCTGAACCTCGTCGCGGTCGGCCCCTGGAAAGCGGCCTCAAAGCGCGCCGTGGAAAAGTTGGTCAAGGAGTATCAGAAGAGTTGGAACAAGGGGTGATCCGAAGCTGTAAGGCCGTTCTACGTTCTACGTTCTACGTTCTATGTTGAAGGCTTTAAGCCATAGAATTGATAGTTAGCTGTCACGGCGAACTTAGAACTTAGAACAGTTTTCAACACATACCGCAGGAGACAGGATGATAACGGCAATACTACTGATGGCCCACGGAAGCAGGATCTCCGAGGCGAACGACGCGGTGCGCGAGATTGCGGCCCGGGTGAAGAAGATGACGCAATTCGAGATCGTCGAGGTCTCCTTCCGCGAACTGCACCTCCCCAACATCCAGCAGGGAGTCGACAACTGCGTGGCACAGGGCGCCCAGCGCATCCTTTTGGTGCCCTACTTCCTTTATCTGGGAGCACACGTGCTGGAGGACCTTCCCGAGGAACTGACGCAGGCAAGAGAGCGCCATCCCGGAGTCGAAATGGTTTTCGGCAAGCATCTGGGCGTGCACAACAAACTGGCTGAAATCGTCGTCGAGCGCATCGCCGAGAGCCTTACCGAAGAGAGGTGGTACTAATGTCGGTGCATCTGAGCCCGGAAGAAATCGAAGCGGAATCGTTCAGGATAATCGAGGCGGAACTCGGCCCCCACAGCTGGACCGCGCAGCAGTGGCCCATCGTGCGCCGGGCCATCCATACCAGCGCCGATTTCGAGTATGCGACCAGCATGAGTTTCTCGCCCAACGCGATAGCGAGCGGCATCGCGGCCCTGAAGTCCGGGTGCGGCATCGTCACCGACACCACCATGGTCATCTCCGGGATGAGCAAGGAGCGGCTCACCCCCTTCGGCGTGAAGGTCTCCTGTTTCATCGCGGACCCGCAGGTCGCCAAGGACGCCAAGGCGCAGCTCATCACCCGCTCCATCCTGGCCATGCGCCGCGGGGGGAGAGACTCCGCCAACGGAATCTTCGTGATCGGCAACGCACCCACCGCGCTCTTCGAGCTGATCAGGCTGATCCGTGAAGAAAGGGTTAACCCGAAACTGATCGTGGCCCTGCCAGTAGGATTCGTCGGGGCCGCAGAGAGCAAGGAAGCGCTACAGGAACTCGCCCTGACCTATCCGGAGCTCCCCTTCATCACCAACCGCGGCCGTAAGGGCGGCTCCAATGTCGCCGCGGCGGTCATGAACGCCATCTTGATCCAGGCAGCGTCCTGAGAAGCAGGCACTGCGCGACCCGGCTCTAGGTCGCGGTAAGAAGCCGCAGCACCGGTCCAACCGGACGATTTGCTATGCAATGCCACCCGTTTCCCATGGAAAAAGCCAATGAGCGGTAAGAATCTCAGATACGGCTACACTACCGGTTCCTGCGCTGCAGCCGCAGTCAAGGGAGCCTCCCAGATGCTGCGCGACCAGGTTCTGATTGACGAGGTGGAACTCACCCTCCCCTGCGGCGTGACGGCACGCTTCCAGTTGCAGGGGTGCGAACTGCACGAGAACACCGCGTCCTGCTACGTCGTGAAGGATGCCGGCGACGATCCGGATGTCACCAACGGCGCCGAGATCCACGCCAGCGCCAAGGTGGATTCCTTCACCAAACATCGCATTATCATTCAGGGGGGAGTCGGCATCGGGCGGGTAACCAAACCCGGGCTCGCCGTCCCGGTCGGAGAATGGGCCATCAACCCCGTGCCGCGTCGGATGATCATGGAAGTGGTGAAGGAAGTCTTTGCCATGCGCTGCATCCCCTCGACCCTCACTTTTACCGTCAGCATACCCAATGGTGAGGAATTGGCCAAGAAGACGCTCAATGAGCGGCTCGGCATCATCGGCGGTCTCTCCATCCTGGGAACCAGCGGAATCGTAAAACCGATATCGACCAAGGCCTGGACCGACACGGTGGATGCCTCCATCGACGTGGCACTGGCCTGTGGCAGCAGGATCGTGGTGCTCTCCACCGGGAGGAGTTCCGAACTGGCTGCACAGTGCGAGTGCGCCAGGAAGATCGAACTGGGCGAAGAGGCCTTCGTGATGATGGGGGACCACTTCGGCTACTCCATCAAGAGCTGCGCCAAAAAAGGGGTGCAGCAGGTGGTCATCGCCGGCCAGTTCGCCAAGATGGTCAAAATCGCCTGCGGTCATCAGCAGACCCATGTCTCCTCCTCGGAGCTCGACCTGGCGGTGCTGGCGCAATGGCTCAAGGAGAACCCCAAGACAGCCCACCTGGAGCCTCTCGCCCGTGAAGCCAACACAGCCCGGCACCTGTTGGAGAGTTCCGGCTACGACGAGGCGCTGATCGGACTGGTCTGCGGCAAGGTCACCGAAGCCTGCCACCATTGCGCGCCCGGCCTGCCGGTTCGGGTCTTTCTCGCGGGTTACCAGGGCGAGACCCTTTTTTGCCGCTAGAACGGCCGCGATTCACGTAACTAAATCCCAGAGCGGACCGATCCGACGGATCCGCCCGATCAAAAGTATTTACGACCACAGGAGCAGCCATGGCAGAGCAGAAGATATACCTCGTTGGCGCCGGAATCGAGGGGTGGGAAGGGTTCGGAAAGCAGGCGCTGGAGGCGATAGAAAACGCCGAGGTGCTGATCGGGCACCAGCGCCTGCTGGAGATTTTCCCCAATTTCAAAGGGGAGAAGCGCCTTCTGGAGGACCTCTCCATCATGCTCGAATACCTGAAAACGACCAGCAAGCGGACCGTGGTGCTCGGCTCGGGGGACCCCAACTTCTTCGGTGTCGGCCGCTTCCTGCTGCGTAACCTCCCAAAGGAGCGCGTCGAGATCTTCCCGAACGTGACCAGCGTCCAGTACGCCTTTGCGAGAATCAAAGAGCCCTGGGACGACGCGACCTTCGTCTCGGTGCATGGCCGCGGGATCAAGCCGGCACTGGACCGGATCATCGCCTCGGAGAAGATCGCGATCCTCACCGACGGCGTCAACACCCCTTCGGTCATTGCCCGCGAGCTGATCAACCGGGGAGCTGAGGGTTACGAGGCCTGGCTTTGCGAGGACCTGGGGCTGGCGACAGAGAAATTCACCAAGACCGACGTGCGCGGGCTGGCGGAAATCACCTGCTCCCCCCTCAACATCCTGATCCTGATCAAGACTTGGGAGCCGAACCTGCAGAACTTCCCCGTTATGGGCATTCGCGACGAGGAGTTCTCCACCGCGAAGAAGCTGATCACCAAGGAAGAGGTTCGGGCGGTGACGCTTGGCAAACTGCAGCTTCAAGACGACCTGGTCATGTGGGACATTGGCGCCGGCAGCGGCTCGGTCTCCATCGAGGCCGGCAACCTGATGCCGAACGGCCGCATCTTCGCCCTGGAGAAGAACCCCCAGTACCTGAGCTACCTGAAGGACAACTTCAAGAAGTTCGCCGCACGCAATGTTCTTTTGATAGAGGCCTACGCTCCCGAGGGGCTGGAGGACCTGCCGGACCCGGACCGCGTCTTCATCGGCGGCTCCGGCGGCATGCTGGAAGAGATCATCGAGACCGTCGACAAGCGCTTGAAACCCGACGGGTTCATTGTCATCAACGCCGTGACGCTCGATACGCTGACCAAGTCGGTTGAATTCCTGGAAGACCACGGCTTCACGGTCGAGGTGACCTGCGTCAACATCTCGAAGACCCGCACCCTCACCGAATACAAGATGTTTGCGGCCCACAATCCAGTCTACGTGATAGCGGCCTGGAAAGGGGGGGAGGAGTAGTGGCTGTAATTTACGCCGTAGGTGTGGGACCCGGCGACCCGGAGCTTTTAACCAGGAAGGCAGAGCGCATCCTCAGGAGTGCTGACGTCATTTGTGCCCCAACCGGCGCCGCCGAAGCCGGGAGTTACGCGCTCTCCATCGTCGAAGAGTTCCTCGACCGCGAGCGCCAGGAGGTACTGGTCCAGGTTTTTCCCATGGTTAAGAACCAGCAGGGACTCGACCCGTTCTGGGAGCAGGCCGCCGACCAGGTGGCAAGTCGCATCGCGAAGGGCAAGGACGTAGCGTTCATCACCATCGGGGACCCCTTCCTCTATTCGACCTACCTCTACATCCACAGGATTTTCCAGGCCAAATACCCCGAGATCCGGATCGAAGTCGTTCCGGGAATCTCCAGTATCCTGGCCGCCTCCGCCGCTTCCGGAGTCCCGCTTGGCCTGGGCGGGGAAAAGATCGCCATTCTTCCCGCGGCCTACGAGGACGACGAGCTCAAGAGAACCCTGGAAGAGTTCGACACGGTGATACTGATGAAGGTAAACCGGGTCTTCGACCGTGTTTATGCGGTTTTGAAAGAGTTGGGGCGCGAGCGGCAGGGTGTGTTCGTGCGTCGGGTCGGTTCCAGTGAGGAAGAGATACATTTCGATCTCGAGGCGCTGGTAGGGCAAAAGCTCGACTACCTTTCCATGCTGATCGTGAGGAAGGGCGGGCTGCAGCTGTCGTAAGCGAGTGTCACTGGCCAGGTACGGGTGCGCCGCAGATGGCGTCATGGCTGGGCGGATAATGATCCGCCCCTACATTCCCCCTCCGTAGGGCGAATCATTATTCGCCCTGACACTCATGCGGAAGGGAAACAGTCCTTTAACAGCCGAGCCCTCACTAGATGCCATTGTTCCCCCGCTCCCGCGTGGAGACATAATCCCCGGACGCTCCGGCGTCCAGCCCCAAAGGTAATCCAGCCGCTGCCGGATGAGATCCCACGCAGTGACATGGGACGCCAATCATAAGCACTAACGCCCCCAACACCCAGCTCCGTGAAGGGATAATCAAAGAAAGGTACTTTCGTGAACCCTGTGACAGAAGTCTATTTTGTCGGCGCCGGTCCTGGCGATGCTGAACTCATAACCGTCAAGGGCGCCCGGCTCCTCAGGGAGGCGGACGTCGTCGTCTACGCCGGCAGCCTGGTGGACCGCGAGTTGGTGCGCACCTATGCTCCTGATGCTCGGGTCTTTGACTCGGCCGGCATGAACCTGGAGGAAACCACCAACGCGCTGGCCCAAGCGGCGCTGGCCGGTGAAAAAGCGGTGCGCCTGCATACCGGCGACCCCTCCATCTACGGCGCCATTCAGGAGCAGATGGAGGCATTGGACCAACTCGGAATCAGCTATCAAGTGGTACCGGGGGTGACTAGCGCCTTCGCCGCCGCCGCGGCTCTCAAGCAGGAGTTGACCCTGCCCGAAGTCTCGCAGACCGTCATCATCACGCGACTGGCCGGCAGGACTCCGGTGCCGGACCGCGAGCGTTTGAGCGAGATCGCCCGAATCGGTGCCACGCTGGTCATTTATCTCTCCGTATCCATGATCGAGAAAGTCGTTGAGCAGCTACTGATGGGAGCCTACAGCCTGGATACTCCGGTAGCCGTGGTGGCGCGGGCCTCCTGGCCGGACGAGCAAGTGCTGCAGGGCACCCTGGCCGACATCGCGGCCCAGGTTAAGGGCGCCGGTATCGGCAAGCAGGCGCTGATCGTGGTGGGCGACGTGCTGCGCGCCCGAGGCGAGGGGATGCGCGCCAAGTCCCTGCTTTACGACAGGGGGTTTACCCACGGTTGCCGGGAAGGAATCGTGACGTAACCTGGGTGGCGCTCTCCCGAAAACTTGCGCGCCCGACGCCCCCATCCCCACCCCGACCCTCCCCTTGAAGGGGAGGGAGAGTTTTACCAGAGGGGGTTTTTGAGTAGGTAAGCTGAAAGAGATCCGTTTCCCTTTCACGTCCCCGCTCCTTTCAACGTCCCCTCCCCTTCAAGGGGAGGGACAGGGTGGGGATGGGGATAAAGTTACCCGAAGTCCGGCTGCAGCACTTTTAGGCTCAGTTCTCATATTTTTTCCATCTTTGCCAGTACAGGAAAGCCATGAACGTAGCCATCATCGCCATAACCAGGAACGGCGCCCGCATCGGCGCCGACCTCCTGGCAGGGATTCCCAAAAGCAGGCTTTTCGTCATCGAAAAGCACGCCACCGGTGCTGCCCACCCCTTTTCTACCGGGGTGCAAAACCTGATGGATCGCCTCTGGCCCGACTACGGTGGGTTCGTATTCATCATGGCGACCGGCATCGTGGTGAGAACCATCGCTCCGCTTTTGCAGGCCAAAGATCGGGACCCCGCCGTCGTGGTGCTGGACGATGCCGGGCGCTTTGCAGTGTCGCTACTCTCCGGTCATATCGGCGGCGCCAATGCGCTTGCCAAAACCTGCGCCGGCTTGATCGGCAGCATTCCGGTCATCACGACCGCCACCGACGTGAATGAGCTCCCCTCTTTCGATATGCTGGCCAAGGAGAGCGGCTGGCTGATCGAGGACCTCACGCGGGTAAAGGTCCTGAATGCCTTGCTCCTGGAAGGAAAGGAGATCGCCGTGGTTGATCACGGCGGCGCGGTCAGGCGCTACTGCGCCGGAAAAGGGGTGCTCTCCTATCATGATGATTTGGCTGGTGCACTGGAGAGCGGGGCGAGCGGCCAGTTGGTCGTCACCAACCGGGTCATCCCCTTGCAGCAACAGTCGGGACAACTGCTCGTGTTGCGCCCTATGAACCTTTGCCTCGGTATCGGCTGCAACAGAGGCACCTCAGCCCGGGAGATAGAGTCAGTCGTGCTGGAGCATCTGGAACGGCTTTCGCTTTCTTTGCAGAGCATTAAATGCATAGCCACCGCGCAGGCCAAGGGCGATGAAGAGGGGCTGCTCGAATATGCCGCAGCTGCTGATTTGCCGCTGCTACTTTTCGAGAGCGATCAGTTGAACGGTGTCGACGCCCCCTCCCCTGCCTCCGACCACGCCATGGCTGCCATCGGCGCCCGCGGAGTAGCCGAACCAGCGGCGCTCCTCGCCTCGGAGGGCGGCAGGCTTCTGCTGCACAAGATCAAAAGCGGCAACGTGACCCTGGCGATCGCGCAGACGCTGAAGTAACCGAGCTTCCTTGTGATCACCCAAGCTAGTACCTATCGTCATGTTTGCGAACGAAAACAAAAATCGGATTCGAACTGCAACCGACATATCAAGTTGGACTAGCTAGTAGAAACCGTCTTTCACCTCGTAGAGACGCATTGCATGCGTCTCCTTCACCTGGCCATCGCTCATGCATACTTGAGCGCGGCAGCGCTGAGACGCATGCAATGCGTCTCTACCCTGATGGTTCTCGCAGTTGACGCACCTAAACCAGACGCATTGCATGCGTCTCTGTCCTTGTCATAGTGAGACTTGATCTGATAAAACGCGCCTCTGCGCGACAACAGGTCCGGTCCATCAGATTACAGAAGAGGTCTTGTTTTCATGTCTAAACTTTTTGTGGTGGGCATCGGCCCCGGCGGGCTGAACCATATGACTTTCGAGGCGCACCAGGCGATCGAGAAAGCTGACGTGGTGGTTGGTTACCAGACCTACCTCGAATTCATCGAGCCGCTGCTGGTCGGCAAGGAAGTGGTCTCCTCGGGAATGATGCGCGAGGTGGAACGCTGCTCCCAGGCTCTCGCCATTGCGGCGTCCGGCAAACTGGTCGCCCTGGTATCATCCGGCGACGCCGGCATCTACGGTATGGCGGGCCTTGCTCTCGAACTGGCGGACCTTTCGGTCGACGGCGCCCCATCCCCCTACCAGGGCGTAGAGATAGTCGTCGTCCCCGGAGTCTCCGCGGTCCAGGCCGCCGCCTCCGTGCTGGGCGCTCCCCTGATGCACGACTTTGCCGTCATTTCGCTTTCGGACCTGATGACGCCGCTGGAAACCATCAGAAAGAGGCTGCGCGCCGCCGCCGACGCCGATTTCGTGGTGGCCCTCTACAATCCGCGCAGCAAGGGACGCGTGACCCAGATTGAGGAAGCCGCCGCTATCCTGATCGCCGCGCGCGGCCCCCAGGTCCCGGTCGGCATCGTCCGAAACGCCTGCCGGTCCGGCGAGGAACGCATCATTACCACCCTCGGCGAAATGCTCAGCCACCCGATCGACATGTTTTCCATCGTGATTATCGGAAACGCTGCCACCCGCCTTTGCAACGACGGCCGGATCGTCACCCCGCGCGGCTACGCGACCGACGGCAGGCGGAAGCGCTCTGACCGCCCGGTAGGCGAGGAGTCGGAACCCACCACGGCCAAAACTTCGGACCCGCGCGCCCTGATGTTCTGCGGCACCGGATCGGACGTCGGGAAATCGGTCATCGCCGCAGGGTTTTGCCGCATTCTCAAGCGCCGCGGGATCGCGGTCGCTCCCTTCAAATCGCAAAACATGGCACTCAACTCGGCCGTCACCCCCGAGGGGGGCGAAATCGGCCGCGCCCAGGCAGTGCAGGCCGAAGCCTGCGGCATCCCGCCCCACACCGACATGAACCCGGTTCTCCTGAAGCCAAACTCCGACACCGGGAGCCAGGTGATCGTTCAGGGCCGGGTGGTGCGCAACATGGTCGTCAAGGAGTACAACGCCTACAAACCCGAGGCCTTCGTGAAAGTGCGCGAGAGCTTCGAAAGGCTGAAGGCGCGTTTTTCCTTCATCGTCATGGAGGGAGCCGGGAGCATCGCCGAGATCAACCTGCGTGCCCACGACATCGCCAACCTGAAAGTGGCGGCCATGGCCGGAGCGCCCGCCATCCTGATCGCGGACATCGATCGCGGCGGAGTCTTCGCCCAGATCGTGGGAACCTTGGAACTGCTGACTGCCGAGGAAAAGACCCAGGTCAAGGGTGTCATCATCAACAAGTTCCGCGGGGACCCTTCGCTCTTAACCTCGGGGATCGAATTTGTTCAGGAGCGCACTGGAATCCCGGTGTTGGGCGTGCTTCCCTGGTTCACCGGGCTTGCCATTCCCGAGGAGGACAGCGTTGCCCTGCAGAAAAGGGGCAATCCCTCGACCGGCAGCAGCAAAGAGGCGAAGCTGCGCATCGGCGTGATCAAGCTCTCCAGGATTTCCAATTACACCGACTTCAGTGCTTTGGAGGCGGAGCCCGACGTGGCGCTCTTCTACCTGGATACTCCGTCCCAGATTGAATCAATGGATCTCCTGGTGCTGCCCGGCTCGAAGTCCACGACCTCGGACCTGCACTTTCTAAAGGCACAGGGTCTCTTCGACGTCATCGGGAAGTTCCCGGGGCCGGTCGTTGGCATCTGCGGCGGTTTTCAGATGCTGGGAAATCGGGTGCGGGACCCGCACCGCGTCGAGGGAGAGTTAAGCGAAGCGGCAGGACTCGGGCTTTTGGACGTCGAAACTACCATGCTGAAGGAGAAGGAAACCCACCAGGTCGAGGCACATTTGTCTGGTCCAGCTTTGGGGTTGGCGCCAGGTACCCCGGCGTCCATTTCGGGCTATGAGATCCATATGGGGCAGACTGACCTCGGTCCGGGCGCCCTCCCCTTTGCGACCATAGCGCAGCGCTCGGGGAGCGCGACCGAAATCGCTGACGGCGCCATATCGAAAGACGGCCGGGTTTTCGGCACCTATCTGCACGGGATCTTTGACAACGCCCTGTTTAGGACCGCATTTCTGAACCGGCTCCGGCGCGACAAGGGGATTGCCGAGCAGTTGCAAGTTGTCCCACTTGCCGACCCGTTCGATCTGCTGGCCCTGCACATGGAAAAGCACCTCGACCTGGAGCGCATTTTTGACATCTGCGGGGCGACTGTTTCGCAAGCTGATTAGCCCACCGCCCCGGCTGCCGCGGAGTTTTGTAGAGGGAAAAGTTGGCTTCCCCTTCCCTGACCCTCCCCCTCCGGGAGAGGGAGACCGGACTGAATGAGGTACGAACCCGCATTGCTAGAACTACTCACAAGAGATAGCGCCATCGTTCTGGCGGCCGTCGTCCTCGACCTGGTCCTGGGCGATCCTCGCGCCCTGCCGCACCCGGTCGTGGCTATCGGCCGAATGATCTCCTTTCTGGAGCCTCGCCTGCGCCGCATCTTTCGCAACGAGCAGACCGCGGGCTGTGCCCTGCTGGTGACAACCGTCGGAATCAGCTATGTAGCGGCAGCACTTCTGATACGCGGCGCCTATGCGCTCGCCCCCGATGCCGGGATTGCGGTCGCGGTTTACTTTGCGTGGGTCTCGCTCGCCGCGCGCTCCCTGCATGTCGAGTCGGGAAAGGTGGCGCAGGCGCTTGAGCGCGGCGACCTCCCCGGAGCGCGGCTGGCGCTCTCCTACATCGTCGGCCGGGAAACGGATCAACTCGATGAAGCCGAGATCGTCAGGGGAGCCGTGGAAACGGTGGCGGAGAACACCGGAGACGGAGTGATCGCGCCGCTTTGCTATCTCATGCTCGGAGGACCGCCGTTAGCCATCGCCTACAAAGCGGTCAACACCCTTGACTCCATGGTCGGCTACAAGAACGAGCGCTACCTGCATTTCGGTTGGGCTTCGGCCCGCTTCGATGATCTGGCTAATTTCATCCCGGCCCGTCTTACCGGCCTACTCATGGTCCTGGCTGCCCCCATCTGCGCGCTGAGCGGCGGCAATGCCTGGCGCATCATGCGTCGCGACTGCCGCAATCACTCCTCACCCAACAGCGGTTTTCCCGAAGCGGCCGCAGCCGGCGCCCTCGAAGTACGGTTGGGCGGCGTCAATCGCTACTTCGGCAGGCTCATTGAAAAGCCTACCATCGGCGACGCTGCGCGGCCGCTCAGCCTGGCAGCCTACGGCGGCGTAGTGAGACTCATGTACTGCGCCGAAGCGCTCCTGGTGGCTGGCTGGCTGGCCTTGAGTTTCCTGCGCAGGTAGGTTGTCCTGAGCTTGCGAAACACGACATGTACCTTTGGGTCAACCGTGTCGGGTGCGGTCGAAAGGTTTCATCGTTGACGCCGCAACGCCATTTTTGTCGCCAGGTTCGTCGCGTTAATGAGTCGCAAGGCGACCTGCAAAGATCCCTCAGCAACGGAAAGGTTCTCTTATGTCTACTGCTCACGAACATGGCGGCAACGTCTTCGCAGTTGCCCGGTCCCTGGGGATTCCTCCCGAACGGATCCTCGACTTCTCCGCCAGCATAAATCCACTCGGGATGGCACCGGGGGTGAGGGCCGCGCTGGGAAACTGCGTCGAGCGCCTGCTACACTACCCCGACAAGGGCGCCGCCGAACTGAAGGGTTGCCTTGCCTCCTACCACGGCCTGAGCGCCAGGCAGATCGCGGTGGCAAACGGTTCCACCGAACTGATACACCTGATGCCGCGGTTGGTCGCCGGCAGTCGGGCGCTCATCGTCGCTCCCGCCTTTGCGGAGTACGCCTGCGCCCTGGAAAAGTCCGGGTGGCAGATCGATTACTTTACCCTGAAAAGCGAAGATGCCTTTGCCCTCTCCCTCCCGGCGCTGCAGGAGAAACTCGCCGAGCGCTTCGACTTGCTATTCATCTGCAATCCGGGTAACCCCACCGGCGCGCTCATCCCCAAAAGCGACATTGTCAGGGTTCTGAATCTGTGCCGCGAGAGCGGAACCTTTCTCGTCCTTGATGAGGCGTTCATTGATTTTTGCGAGGAGGATTCCGCTAAGAATCTGATCGGAGCATTCGGCCGGGCGGTGTTGCTGCGTTCCATGACCAAGTTCTTTGCCATTCCGGGACTCAGACTCGGCTACGCCATCGGCGCCCCCGAGACCATCGAATCCATCGGCACCTTGCAGGACCCCTGGAGCGTCAACACCGCGGCGCAAGTTGCCGGGATCGCCTCGTTGTGCGACCCGGCGTACTGCGAGCGCACCAGAAGCTACGTCACAGCGGAGCGCGACCGCCTCGCGACCGCACTCGCCCGGCTTCCGGGCCTGGACGTTTTTCAGTCGCAGGCCAACTATCTGCTGGTGCAGATCCGTAAGGGCGTCAGTGCTGCCGAACTTCGTTCCAGGTTGTTAGAAAAGGGCATCTTGATCAGAGATTGTGGAAATTTCGTGGGGCTCGGCGGGAGTTTTTTCAGGGTTGCGGTACGGCTTAGGGAAGAAAACGAAAGGCTCGTGGAACTTCTGGCTGGATCACTACCGTCGTGTTAAGGCTTAATCTCCGGGAAGTGGGCACCCGCAAGGGGTGCCCCTACAAATTTTGTCTCTGCGCTGGGTACCCTGCGGGTATCCTTGCTGTGCTCCCTCAGTTTTCCGACAGGGAGAAGAAATCTCTCCGGTGTAATCTGATCCTTCTGATCTCCTCATTACAGACAAAGCGCACAATGGCATCGCGATCACGCTCATTGATGTGCATGTAACGCAAGCCCGCACTGACACAAGGGCCATCGGAGCGCTCAATTACCTCGCTGTGCATGACCTGAGTCACCACCGGTACCACCCTTGGCTCGGGAAGCGGAAGATGAAAGGTCGCGTAGATGATGTCGTCAGGAGCCATGGCCATTTCCGTCTCGGTCCTCAGCCCCCCGCCGCTGATATTGACGATCCGCGGCAGCCGCCCCCCGGTGGCAAGCCTCATCCCGCCGGTACCGCTGCTCTCCTCGGAACTCCCCGCTGTCACGTTGAAAAGGGTGACCGGTATCTCGGCGCTCAGTCGAAAGTATTCCCTCAAGTCCTCCGACATTACCTGACCAATGAAAGCGACCCTGAGATCCTCGCCAAACGGCTCGTTCAGTACCACACCGCGGCAGCTGTAACCGTTACCGCCGGATCCGACCCTGACCACGAGCGGCGCCTCACTGTGCAGCAGTACCCCTTCAGGCAGCTTGTCCCGTGAAAGCCGCAGGCCAATTTCACCGTTGCCTATCGCAGTAACGATGGCGCCGTCATTAAAAACCCTGTCGCCTTTGAGCGACAGCTGCACCCTGGCACGCTGACCCAGGTGGAAGTAATCATGATAGTTGCTGGGTTCTTTATGCATTTGCCGCCACCAGTCAATAAATTCATTAGAAAATCGCCCCGCAACTGCTCTCCTATGCAAACGGAAAGCCAACTGAGCAGCGCCAGTGGCGGGTCGCCCAAAACCGTAGCATCTTTGCAGGTTAGCCTGTCCTAGCTACTTCCGGCTGTAAAATGGCTACGTTAAACCCCTGACTTCCGGCCATATGACCGGTTAGCAACAACACATTAACACTCAGAAACCCTCCCGCGCCCCAACAATGTGCTTGACTTTGGGGTCAGGGTGGTTATCCTAAAACGAAATCATTTCTATTTAGGAGCGAGCATGGACCAGCGTCACGCCCAGGCTTTGAAAGACGCCGGGATGAAGGCGACCCCTAAGCGGCTGGCGATTCTCGACACGCTGTACGCAAAGAGCACCTACGAGAGTCCCGAAGAACTCTGGAAGCGGCTGCGCGACCGGTTCGACCGACTCGGACTGCCGACGGTCTATCGCAACCTCGAGGAACTCGCGGCAAGCGGAGTCATCTCCAAGGTGATCCATCCCAACCGCCAGCTCTACTATTACTTTTGTCCCAATCGGGAACATCACCATCATTTCGTCTGCCTTTCCTGCCGCAAGGTCGCGGACCTTCCTTCCTGCGGCATCGAGGCTTTGGAGCGCGAGGTGAGCCAGAAAATCGGGGGGAAGGTGCTCTCCCACATCCTTCAGTTAAACGGGCTCTGCGGCGTTTGCGCCGAAGCCGGAGGTAGTATATGAAGTTGCCGACGGGGTGCGTGTGAGCGGAGCCGCCCTTATCATTAAGAACCTGAGCGCCGGCTACCACGGCTCCCAGGCGCTGCAGAATGTTTCCTTCAGCGTCAACCCCGGGGAGTACCTCGGCATCTGCGGCCCGAACGGCTCCGGCAAGAGCACGCTGGTAAAGGTCATCCTCGGGCTGCTCCCTCCGGACAGCGGCGAGATCACCCTGCTCGGCACGCCGCAGCTAAGCTTCAAGGCCTGGCAGCGGATCGGCTACCTGCCGCAGGGTCTGCAGTTTTTCAACCCGCATTTTCCGGCGACCGTGGATGAGGTGATACGGCTGGGAAGGCTCGCCGGGAAAAGCTTTCCCAAGCGTTTCAACCAGGAAGACACCCGCGCCGTCGAGCGGACCATGGAGTGGATGGGGATTGCGCACATTCGGGGGAGCATGATAGGAGAGCTCTCCGGAGGACTCCGGCAGCGGGTGCTGCTCGCCAGGGCACTGGTGAACGATCCGGAGCTTTTGGTGCTGGACGAGCCGACCACGGCTCTTGATCCCGAAACCCGGGAGAGTTTTTACAAACTGATCTTCGAAATGAACCGGGAGAAAAAGACGACCGTGCTGCTGGTTACCCACGATTCGGCCACCATCGGCAAATACGCCTCGCACCTTTTGTATCTCGATAAGAAGGTCATATTCTGCGGGAACTTCGATGATTTCTGCAATTCGACTGAGATGACCGGTCTTTTCGGCGAGCACGGCCAGCACCTGGTCTGCCATCGGCATTAAAGGCGGGGGCTGCGGGCTGCGGGTTAACCCCTGCCCTGATGAGGAAATTTCATGAATATAGCAGAGATGCTTAGTTACGGTTTTATGCAAAGGGCGCTGATCGGAGGGTCCCTGATCGCCATCCTCTGTTCGGTGCTCGGCGTCTTCCTGGTGCTGCGCCGACTCTCGCTGATCGGTGACGGCCTGTCTCATGTGACCTTTGGCTCCGTCGCCCTCGCGCTCTTCTTCAGGCTGCACTCCTTTTACATGACCCTCGCCATCATTCCGGTCGTGCTCGCCTGCGCCATGGGGATCCTCAAACTGGCCCAGAAGGCGCGGATCTACGGGGATGCGGCGATCGGCATCGTTTCCGCGCTCGGGATCGCCACCGGCGTCATGCTGGCGAGCGTCGCCGGCGGATTTAACGTCGACCTCTTTAGCTACCTGTTCGGAAACATCCTGTCCATCAGCACGAGCGAGCTGATTATCGCCGCGGTCCTTTTTGCCATCGTCATCGCGGGGGTAGGCATCTTTTACAACGACCTCTTCGCCAGCACCTTCGACGAGGAACTTGCCAAGAGTTCGGGGATTAACACCGACCGGATCAACGCTATCCTCGTCCTATTGACCGCCCTGACCGTCGTCCTTGCCATGAAAGTCGTCGGCATCATGCTGATCTCCGCGTTGTTGATTCTCCCCGCAGCCTCGGCACTGCAGCTCGCCAAGGGGTTTCGCACCGCCATTTGCTGCGCGGCCGCCATCGGGGTCTGCACCGTCGTATCCGGCATCTCGCTCTCCTTCGTCATGAACCTGCCGACCGGCGCCACCATCGTGCTGATCAATTTTCTCACCTTCGTCTGCGCCTTCGCGGCACGTCCCCTTTTTCGCCGGCGTTAAGTAGAGGCGTTTTCCCGCAGGCCTGCCGGCGCGTGCCTGATCCGACCGATCGGTCCGATCCGACGGATCCGTCCGATCGGACGCGCCGGCGGCCTTGCTGAGCATTGCGTGGTTCACAGGGAAAGCGCTACAGGTAGGGCGAAAAGAGCTTTGCCGTGCCGTCGCGCAACTTGACGGGAAGGGAGCGGCCGTCCATCTCGGCTAGGGTTAGCTCCCGCGAGGCAGCCACGGCGGAGGCACAGCGCCCCTCCAGCAGGCGGGCGAACTGCAGGTCGTACACCTCAAGGTCTAACTCGAAATTGAGCCGCAAACTCCTCGGGTCAAGGTTCGCGCTCCCGATCAGACTCCAGCTCCCGTCCACCACCATGAACTTGGTATGCACAAAGGGGGGCGGCTGGGAAAAGATGCGCACGCCGTGCTGCTGCAGCTCCCAAAGGTAGGACCGGCTCGCCCACTGCACGAAGGGGAGGTTATTCACCCCGGGAAGCACCAGGGTGATCGAAACCCCGCGCAAGGCGGCGGTAACCAGCGCCGCAATCAGCGCCCGGTCGGGGATGAAGTAGGGGGTTACGATGGCGACCCGCTTCCTGGCGCAGGAGAGAGCGCCCAGTATGATCCAGTGCAGCTTCCTGAACTCCTTGTCCGGTCCGTCGCTGACCGCCCGTACCAGCGCGCTCCCCGATTCCGGCACTTTGGGAAAGTAACGTTCACCGGTCAGCTGCTCACCCTTCGCGAAACGCCAGTCCTCGAGAAAGGTGCGCTGCAGGTCTGCTACTGCGGGACCGGTCACTTGAAAGTGCAGGTCCTTCACCAGGGGACCCGGGCCGCTGACGAGGTGGCGGTCGCCGATGTTCATCCCTCCCGTAAAGGCAAGCGACCCGTCCACCACCAGAATCTTGCGGTGGTTTCTCAGGTTGAGGTAGCCGCCGGGACGCAGCGGCAGGAAACTGCGAAACTGCACCGCCGAACCCTTCAACAGTTTCTTTGCGGTGGGTCGGGAATATTTTTCACCCAGGCTGTCAACGATGACCCGTACCTCCACCCCACGGTCCGCCGCCTGCTTGAGCGCGTGCACGAAGAGCCTGCCGGTGGTGTCGCCGTCGAAAATGTAGGTGCAAAGATGAACGGAGGAAATCCCGTTCTCGATGGCGGCCAGCATCGCCGGATATGCCTCTTCGCCGTTCTCCAGGGGGACAATGCTGTTGCCCGGCGAAAGGTCCGTGCTGACCACGCGGTCGGAGAGGCGTCGCAGCTCTTTTAGGTAGGAGAGATCGGCAGGAAGTGGTGCGGAAACCGCGGAGGTACCGGGGGCCTGCCAGTGCGGGGCCTCACCCGCCTCAAGGTGCCAGCGCCTGGCCCTGCTGTAGATCCGGTTTACTCCCATCCCCCAGTAAAAGAGGGGACCGAAGAGCGGAACAGCGACACAGGTGAGTATCCACCCCAGTGCCGAGCGTGGATCCCGCTTGTTGATGAGCGCGTGCCCCGCGGAGAGAATCGCGAGGAGCGCCAGCAAACCGATGAGCACACCATTAAGAACGTGGTCCAAGGCCCCCCCAAACGGGAAACGTAGCAGGTAGATTTTCACGGGCGTTATTGGGGCAGCCCTGCTTTCGGCCGGATTATGGAGCAGATGTGGGGAAATTACAAGATGATGCCGTATTTTTTCCTGCGGCGCCCCCCACTCCACAAGCTAAAAGGGGGAAACGGCACAGCTGCCGCTCCCCCCCAAATTGCCCCGAATCGCTCATGGCCGCCCGCTAAAGCAGGGAGTACGGCTCGGCCCGCCTGGTCCAGGCACTTTCCGGATACTCGGCCAGCAACTGCTGATAGGTCTCCTTGAGCGCCCCGACCGCGTGGCTCGACTTGTAGCGCGCTACCCCGCGCAGGTAGACCGCCTCAGGCGCCGAGGCGCTTTTCGGGTAACCGTTCAAAAGGGTGTTGAGCTGGATTACTGCCTCATTGAACTGATCGTTCTCGAAGCCGACCTTCCCGATGCCAAGCAGTAGGGAGGCGACCATTTCGTCCGGCGGAATGAAGCCCACGGTGCGCTGGTGTTCCTTGCCGTAGTAGTCGAGGATGATGAGGGTCGGGGTCCATACCACCCGAAAATCCGAGGCGAGAGTCCGGGCGCCGACTTCGGCACGTAGGGCAATCATACGGTCCGTGATGAAATTGGACACCTCGAGAGCCGGAAAAGTCACTGCGTCCATCTGCTTGCAACCGATGCACTCGGGACTGGAAAAATCCAGCAGGATGCACTTCTGCTCAGCCTTTCCGCGTGCCAGCGCCTTACCCATCTCCGTCTCCCAGGTTATCATGGCAATCCTCCTGATTGATTAACACATTCCAAGGTTAAGAGTAGCCGTGCTTTTAGGCATGTCAAGTCCCCTAACAGCTTGCAGTTTTGGGCAAAATGCTTATAATGAAAAGCAGCTTCGCCCAGATCACAGGTCCCAAAAAGGAAGTAACTTGTCCACCAAGAACCCGCGCCGCGCAGCCTTCGACATTCTGCTCCGGATTGAAAAAGAAAAGTCGTTCGCAGATATCCTGATCGATCACGAGCTTTCCAAGGATTTCATCAAGGGGGCCGATCGGGGTCTTTTAACGGAACTTGTCTACGGCGTGCTGCGCCGACAGGGGACCCTCGACCACATTATCGGGCAGTTCTCCAAGCAGCGCCCCGAGAAACTGGAGCTCTTCGTCCTACTGCTACTGCGCCTGGGAGTATACCAGGCGTTCTTCCTGGACCGGGTGCCGGTCTCGGCCGCAGTCAACGAGACGGTGAACATCGCCAAGGAATTGGCTCCGCGCGCGGCCGGCTTCATCAATGCCATCCTGCGTAGCGCCGACCGCGGCCGCGACACCATCACCTATCCGGACCGGGCGACGAGCCCCGTCGAGTATCTGGCGGCCCGCTACTCGCATCCGGCCTGGCTCACGGCGCAGTGGTGCAAGCAGCTGGGTACCGATGACGCGGAGGCGCTGGCCGCCGCCATGGCGGAACCGCCCCCTTTCACCATCCGGACCAACACGCTGCGCATCTCCCGGGAGGCTCTGCTGGAGCGGCTGGCTCAGGAAGGGGTCAGCTGCAGCCCGACGACCTGGTCGGCAGACGGCATCCGGCTGAACCAGTCCGGCGCCATCACCAGGCTCCCCTCTTTCAAGGAAGGGCTCTTCACGGTACAGGACGAGTCCTCCCAGCTGGCGCCGCTCTTTCTCGCCCCCCAAAAAGGGGAACGAGTATTGGACGCCTGCGCGGCACCCGGCGGGAAGACCACCCAGATAGCTCAGCTCATGGAAGACCAGGGCGAGATCTGCGCCTGCGACGTCAATCATAAGAAGCTGCGCCTGATCAGGGAGACCTGCGACCGGCTCGGCATCAACGCGGTGAGGACCTTCACCATGGACGCCACCGCCCCCTCCAACGCGGTGAAGGACACCCTTTTCGACCGGATACTGGTGGACGCCCCCTGTTCGGGCTTGGGTGTCATCAGGCGTAACCCGGAAGGGAAATGGTGGAAAACCGCCGAGGACATCGGTCACCTTGCGGTGACCCAGCGGGAGATTCTGGAAAACCTCTGCAAGTACCTGGCGCCGGGTGGGACGCTCCTTTATGCCACCTGCTCCACCAGCCGCCAGGAGAACGAAGATGTGCTGGACGCCTTCCTGGCCCGGCACCCCGAATTCCAGGTCGAGGACCTGCGTCCCTTGTTTCCCGGATTCGCCCCTTTGCTGACCGAGCGCGGATTCTTCCGGAGCTGGCCGCACCGCGACGGCATGGACGGCTTCTTCGCAGCCCGTCTCAAAAAGTCCGCCTAGCAAAATCATGCAAAATACCGAGCCAGGAGTTGTCATGAAAAAGATCGCACCATCCATACTCTCCGCCGACTTCGCGCGCCTGGGAGAAGAGATAGCAGCCATCGAGGCCGGGGGCGCCGATTATGTCCACATCGACGTCATGGACGGCCACTTTGTCCCGAACATCACCATCGGTCCGCTGATAGTCCAGGCGGTGCGCCGCGTAACGGCGCTGCCGCTCGACGTGCACCTGATGATAGCTGAGCCGGACCGCTACATCGCCGACTTTGCCAAGGCCGGCGCTGACATCATCGTGGTCCATGCCGAGGCGACCAATCATCTGCACCGCACCGTGCAGCTGATAAAATCGCTCGGCAAAAAGGCCGGCGTCTCGCTCAACCCGGCGACCCCGCTCAACGTGCTCGACTACGTGCTGGAGGAACTCGACCTGGTGCTGCTGATGACGGTCAACCCCGGCTTCGGCGGACAGTCCTTCATCGAGGCCTGCCTGCCCAAGATTCAGACCTTGCGCGGAATCATGGACCGGCGCGGGATCGAGGCAGAGTTGGAGGTCGACGGCGGGGTGAAGACGGACAACATCGCCCGCATCTCCCACGCCGGTGCCGACGTATTCGTGGCGGGAAGCGCGGTTTTCGGAAGTCCGGACTACGCCGCCACCATCGCCGAACTGAAGAAGAGGGCAAAGGAGCCGGTACTCTGAGCGCCCCCCAACGCCCAGAGCAGGTATATAGCGACCCAGCGGTCATCAGGGATATACTTAAGGGCGCTCTCGCGGCGCGCCAGCGGGTCCCGATGCAATCCGGTCCGGTCCCCGCGGCCGTGCTGCTGCCGCTTTTCCTGAAGGACGGTGAGTTCCATCTCCTTTTCACCAAGCGGACCTCGCACCTCACCCACCATTCCGGCGAGATCTCCTTCCCCGGCGGGGTGTGCGAGGCCGAGGACAGGGACTCCGCCGCCACCGCACTGCGCGAGACCTGGGAGGAGATCGGCATCCTCCCTTCCGACGTGGAGGTGCTGGGAGAGCTGGATGACTGCCATTCCATCCACAACTACCGGGTCACCCCGCTGGTCGGCATGTTCCCCGCGGATTATCCCCTTACCGTCAACGACTCGGAAATAGAACGGATCATCGAGGTACCCCTCTCGCACTTCGCCAAACCCGGGGTATACCGGACCGAGGACTGGCAGTGGCAGGGGAAGCGGCGCGCCATGCACTTCTACATGCATGGGGAAGATGAAATCTGGGGGCTTACCGCGCGGATACTGAAGCAGTTTCTCGATGTGCTGCGCGGTGAGGAAGACGTCCGGGAGGAGGAGTTCAGCGAGCCTGCCGACTTCGACTACTCGCCCAACGACTGACAAGCGGCGAGCCCTGGCATCATATTCCGAGCAGGCGGGGGTAAGGACAGATCGGGCGCAGCGGACAGCCATCGCAGAGCGGTTTTGTCCGGCAATGGCGCTTGCAGTGCTCGACGATCAAGGCGTGAAACTCGTTGAATAGCGCGCTGTCGTGCGGTAGCGCGCCCATGAAGAATGAGCGCACCTGCTCGTAACTGTCGGACTCCCGCACCAGTCCGAGCCTGGAGAACAGTCTCCTGGTGTAGGCATCCACCACGAAGGACGGCTTGCCACCCGCGTAGAGCAGTATCGAGTCACAGGTCTCCCGGCCGATCCCGCGCACCCCGATGAGTTCCTCCCGAAGAGCCCCCCAATCGCCGCTGAACATCGCATCAAGATCGCCATGCCCCGCCAGCAACCAGCCGATGAAATCCTTCAGTCGTGCGCTCTTAACATTGAAAAAGCCGGAGGGGCGGATCAGATCGGCCAAACGCTCCTGATCGATCTCCCAAAGGGCCTGGGGCGAGAGGAGTCCCTCCCGTTTCAGGTTGAAGATCGCCTTTTCCACGTTGAGCCAGTTGGTGTTCTGGGTGAGGATGGCGCCGACACAGACCTCGAACGGGGTCTCGGCCGGCCACCAGTGGAGCGCGCCGTAGCGCTTGAGGAGGGTGTCGAACACCTCCATGAGGAGGGTTTTGAGGGGATCTTCCTGCAACGTTCACTGTCCTTGTCGGAAGCCGCCCGGCGGTACGCCGGTAAGAGTGCTTAAGGAGTCTCCTCCAGGTATTCCCGGGAGTATCTGACGTAGTTTCCTGCAGAACGGCCGAGCCAGGCTACTTCTGCGGGAGTGAGGTCGCGCTTGTATTTCGCCGGCGACCCGACCCAAAGTGTTGCCGGAGGGATGATGGTACCCTCGGTCACCAGGGCTCGGGCACCGACCAGCGCTCCCTTGCCGACCACGGCATGGTCCATGACCATCGCCTGCATCCCGATAAAGGCTCCGTCCTCGATGGTGCAACCGTGAAGGGTGACACTATGGCCGACCGTCACATCGTTTCCTATGACCAGCGGCGCGCCCGGGTCGTCGGCATTTTTCTTGTGCGTCACGTGCAACATGGAAAGGTCCTGGATGTTGCTGCGGTCACCGATGCTGATGGAGTTCACATCGCCACGGACCACGCAGTTGTACCAGATGCTCGCCTCTTTCCCGATGCTGACGTCGCCGATGACGACGGCCCCTTCCGCAATGAAGGCGGAGTCGGCAATCGTTGGAGAAATTCCTTTGAATGGACGGATCATGTCTCTTTGGCTCCTTTAAAGCGGCACCGGCAGCCTCTTCCTTGTGAAAAGCTTCAACGTACGCAAAGGATCATGCAAAGGGTAGAGACGCATTGCATGCGTCTCAACACTGTGGCTGTCAAGAAAACGCCTCGGGCCGAGACGCATTCAATGCGTCTCTACACAGTCCCAAACCACCAAGTAGCGATCCCTCGCCACCAGGTAGCGATCCCGCGCCACCAGGAAGCGATTTCCCGTTGACCACAGAAGATTACACATCCGGTTGGCGAGTCTGCCCTTTAATCCCTCGGTATGGCGAGCATCCGCTCCAGCGCCCGCTTGGCGGGAATCCGGACCTCTTCGGGAACCTTGACAACCGGTTGCATGGTGCGCAACGATTCCAGCACGTCCTCGAGCGAGGTGAGCTTCATGTTGGGACAGACCAGCGCCGGGGAGGCCAGGATGAATTCCTTGTCCGGGTTCTCCAGCTTCAGGCGCCAGAGAATTCCCGCCTCGGTGCCGATGATGAAGCGCCGGGCACTACTCGTCCTGCAGTAGTCGTACATCCCTGTCGTGGAGCAGACATGGTCGGCAAGCGCCACCACCGCGGGATTGCACTCCGGATGACAGATAAAGGGCGCATCCGGGTTACTTTGCTTGAGCGCCTGCACGACCTCCGGCCGTAACCTCTCATGGGTCGGGCAATACCCCTCCCAGAGGTGGAAGCGCTTGTTGGTGAAGCCCGAGATATAGTGTCCCAGGTTTCGGTCCGGGGCAAAGATGATCTCGTCGTCGTCAAGCGACTGCACCACCTTCACCGCGTTGGCCGAGGTGCAGCAGATATCGCTCTCCGCCTTCACGGCAGCCGACGAGTTGACGTAGGTCACCACCGGCACGCCGGGAAGCCTGGCCTTCAGCTCCCGCAGCGACTGGATCGTGACCATGTCAGCCATCGGACACCCCGCATCCAGCCGCGGCAGCAGCACCGTCTTTTCCGGGGCCAGTATCGAAGCAGACTCCGCCATGAAGTGCACGCCGCAGAAGACAATGACTTCCGCGTCGGTCCTGGCCGCCTCGATGGAAAGGGCGAGCGAGTCTCCGGTGATGTCCGCGATCTCCTGAACCTCGTCGCGCATGTAATTGTGGGCAAGGAGGACGGCGTTGCGCTCCCTGAGGAGTGTCCTGATTTCTGACTGTATTGAATGCTGCTCCATGTGGGTCACCACCAAGGGATGTTTTAAGAAGCCAAATTTACTGTAAACAGGACCGATAGTAGACAATGTTCAGGTTCCTGTCAAACCCTTTAAGACAAAGGATAAGTGAGCTTGACACCTGACGCCAAAACCTCTATTATTTTTCTAACAATTTTCTGATCCAGCCGCGGAGAATCTCCGCAGGTAAAAGCGAGGTAGCAAGTATGTTTGGTATCGGGATGCCGGAACTGATCATCATCATGGTCATTGCTCTCATAGTAATTGGCCCTCAGAAACTTCCGGACCTCGCCAAGTCACTCGGCAAGGGGCTCGCCGAATTCAAAAAGGCTACCGACGACTTCAAGCAGAGTATCGACACTGAGACCAGAAGTACTGAGGAAAAAGAGCACCTGGCAAAACTCGCTGCAGCTAAGGCGCAGGCCGAGGCGGAACGGTTGAGGGAAACCGAGGAACTCCGGGCCAAGGTGGAGGGAGTTGAGAAACCCGCCGAAGAGGTGAAACTCGCCGCCGCTGCCCACGCCGAGCCGGAGAAAAAGACCGCGTAAATATACCGATTGCGTAAACATACCGATTTATTAGCGAGAAAGGCGGGGGAAACCCCGCCTTTTTTTCGTTGTTAATTAGATCCTCCCCCCAATTCCTTTCACGCCCCCGGTTACTCTCGACATTCTCACTAGGCAAACGATTAAAGCCGGGTATAGTTTAGCTTCCTTCCCATCAGGGTGACACCATGTTCGATTGGTTCCACAAGAAAGAAGCAGAGCGACTTGAATTCCCCGACAATGAAACTGCCTTCACACACGCCTGTACCCTCGGCTACCGTCCGCTCATTGGTGCCTTGATCCCTGCTCTGGTGCAGGAGGAAGGGGACCTCGGACGCGACGGGGAACACACCTACCTGATCAGGCTGGCCGTAGGACAAGGCATGACGCTCTGGAGTTCGACCCTCAAGGAGACGCGGGGGCGTCCCAAGGTGGGGGATCTGGTAGGTTTTCGCATCGTCATGATCGTGTCAGATCTCCCCGAGGAGGCGAGCCTGGTCGGCTACCTCGCCTGCCTTCTCGATCCGGTGCTCGTCGCGGGAAAGGGGTGGCTCGCCGCCTTCCGCTACACACCCGACAACATCAAGCCGGCGATCCACCTGTGAAATGACGAAAGGCAGCCCCCTTTCAAGAGGGCTGCCTTTATTAATCGTCCAGTAATGCTAATAACGCCTAAAAGTCCCCTCTCCCGGAGGGGGAGGGTCAGGGAGGGGGAAATCAGCTTTCTACCGGACTAATGCGACCACAAGGGCGTTTTATTCGCCCGGACTGAACGTCAAAGTGACCGGGACCGGATCGGAATCCCAGGTGACTTCCGGATAAAGCGACTTGTCGAGGCGCAGGTAGGTGCCGTCTACCCCGGATTCAGCCCACCAGCATTCAGCCCCCTTGAGAGGGAGTTTGTCGAAGAGATAGAGATCGTTGTTTTTATCGCGGGCGAGGAACATAGCTGATAACTCCTTTGTTAAGTAGCCGGGGTGGTGCCACCCGGCTTCCGCTGCCAATTGAAACGGCCTCATGGCAAGACCAGGAGCTAAGGCACCAGCGCCGGGATAAAGCTCAAGCTCCCAACTATTTGGTGCGCAGTTTTTCCCGGGCGATTTTGGCCTCTTCTGACTTGGGATACTCTTCTGTCAGTTTCTTGTAGATATAGAGCGAACTCTTGCTGTCACCCATCTCCTTGAACGCCATCCCCTGCTTCAGCATGGCTGCCGGTACCTTGTCCTTCTCGGGAAAGTTCTTAATTACTTCCTGAAATTCCAGGATCGACTGCTCAAAGTTTTTTTCACTGTAGTAGGTCTCGCCCAGCCAGTAATGCGCGTTGGCAGCTAACTTGTGCTTCGGGTTCTGGTCCAGGAACTTGGTGAAAAGCTCACGCGCCTTGCCCGCGTCCCCTCCTTTCATGGCGTCGAGCCCTTGCTGATAGAGGGCCTCAGGGGTCTGCTGCAAATCGGCGGATTTTTTCTGCTGTTCCGCCATCCCCGCCAGCCCCTGCTCCAGTTTGGTCAAGCGGTCCTCAAGGAGGGCCAGGCGCTTGCCGGTATCGTCTTTCAAGAGCGCCAGATCATCGGCAGGTTTCTGCGCCTGGATCCTGAGGTCATCAACCTTGCCGGTCAAAAGCTGCATGTCCACCCGGGCGCTGTCCAAAGTCGCCTGCAGATCGGCTCCGCCCTTGCGGATGGATGCCATGTCTTTCTGATAGCCCTCCACTTCCTTCTGCAGCGCCTCCAGGCGCTCCCGGTGCCCGGCGAGCGACTTCTCGACCCCTTCCCTCACCTCGCCGCGCACTTCGCCCAGCCCTTTTTCCAGGGTGAAGATGCGGCTCTTCGTCTCGTCCGAGTCACGCCGCACCGACTGCAGGTCTGCCTGACTCGCGCAACCGACCATAGATACCATCGCAAAAGAGGCCAGCACGGCCCTCACTGACTGCATGACAATCCTCCAGATTGAGCGCCCTATGAAAAAAGGAGCCCTCAGGCTCCTTTTTTTGCGGCGCAGTGTGTGGCTACTTTATGATGACGAATTCGTCTCTTCTGTTCTTTGCCCACGCCGCTTCGTCATGGCCGGGATCGACGGGCTTTTCCTCGCCGTAGCTGATGACGGAGAGACGCTCCGGCTGCACGCCGAGGTTCACCAGGTAATCCCTGGCGGCCTTCGCCCTTCTCTCGCCCAGCGCCAGGTTGTACTCGTCGGAGCCGCGCTCGTCACAGTTCCCCTCGATCCTCAGCGAAAGCGCAGTCTGCTTGGTCAGCAGTTCGGCGTTTTGGGAAAGGGCGGACCGGGACTCCTGCGAAAGGTCGGCAGAGTCGAAGTTGAAATAAATCTTCTGCAGTTCGTTTTGCAGCGCGGCGGGAGCCTGCCCGGTGACAGCCTCTTTACCGGTTTCCTGCTTGACGGCGGCTTCCCTGGTCGGGGTCTCGGCGATCGGCTCGCCAGTGACGGCCCCGGGGGTCCTCTCCTTCGATAGCGACGACCTGCCGGATTCTGGCGTAGCAGCCGCGGGGGGGGCTGCCTGGACCGCAGGGACCTGCTCTTCGGTCTTTACCATATCCTTCTTGGCACAGCCACCCGACACAACTGTTGCGAAACAAAGGACAACAATGCATCCGAACACTCTCTTGCGCATTCCCCCACTCCTTTTAAAAGTTAGTATATGGCATCTACAGTTGCGTGATGCCTCAATGAAGCGGAACCAATTATACCTATTATTTCAGCTTACGCAACGGATCTTACGCTACCGCGAGGAAAATTTACCAGCCGGAGGACCAGGTCGGATGCGTCTCTCGCGCGCCGCCGCGGGAAATTCGGGTCTGGGCGGACCCGTCCGAGCGCATCAGGTAGATCGCGTCGCCGCCGTCCCGCGTCGAACTGAAGACCAGGAAACGTCCGTCCGGCGACCAGCGCGGGTGCTCGTTACTGCCCAGGGTGGTCAGCTGGGTATCCTGGGAGCCGTCCGGGTTGATGGCGTAGATCTGGAACCCGCCCCCCCCCTGCCGCGCATACACGATGCGGTCACCGCCGGGCGACCAGCGCGGCGTCACGTTGTAGCTACCGGCCGTGGTGAGGCGCCGCACGCCGGTCCCGTCAGCATTCATGATGAACAGTTGCGGCTTTCCCAGACGATCCGAGACGAAGGCAAGCCTGCTGCCGTCCGGCGACCAGGCCGGGGACACGTCGATGGCCGGGTTCTTGGTGAGCCGCGCCAATTCCTTCCCGTCCTTGGCGACCAGGTAGATCTCGGAGTTGCCGTCCTTGGTCATAACCAAGGCAATCCGGTTGCCGTCGGGCCCGTAGGCACCCATGGCGTTCAGTCCGGTGCGCGCCGAGATGCGCGCCTCTAACCCGGTGAAGAGTTCCCTCCGGTACAGGTCGGGGTTTCCCTTCTTGTACGAGGTATAGATGATCTCCCTGCCTGAGGGTGCGAAGTCCGGGTTGAGGTTGATGGAGCCATTGTTGGTGACCCTTTGCGGATTGCGTCCGTCATAGTCCATGACAAAGATCTCTTTGTTGCCGGAGGACTTGGTGACATAGGCGATCTTGCCGGTAAAAGGACCCTTTTGCCCGGTGCGGACCCGCAGCACCTCGTCGGAAAAGGAATGCCCCATGCGGCGCAATTCTTTCATGCCGCCGGTATAACGCTTGGCGGCCAGGTCGCGGTTCAAAAGCGGGTCGAAGAGGCGGCACTCCAGGGTGAGCGCGGCGCCGTTGACCGCATAGGCGGTTTTCAGCACCAGGTCGGCTCCCGCAGCGCCCGCCTGGGGCGCCGAGATGCTGAACGGGCCGGCGAGCCCCAGGTCGAAAGCGAGGAGTTCGGTCAGTTCGCGCCCCAGTTCGGGGGCGGCTGCGCCGGAGAGCGCGGTGGTCGGAGCGATGTAGAGTTGCTGCTTGCGGCCTGCCGGCGCGGTGACGTCGAGGAACCCCTCAGCCGCCCGGGATAGTTCCAAGGAGGAGAGCAGGAGTAGCAGACAGAGTAGGATAATTTTCATGGTAAACCGACCCCTTCGGGTTTGAAGCGAAATACGCGTTCGAACGGAACGCCGCCCGGCGGCGGCTTGAAGTAGCGACCGGCGAGGGTTACTGCCCGGGAGACCGCGTCATCAAAGACGGGGTCGCCGGATTTCTTTTCCACGCGGTAGCCGGTGATCCGACCGTCGGTTCCGATGGTGATCCGGACCAGGGTCTGAGGGGCACCGGTTTGGGAGGCGATCACGTCCCGAAAGGCGTCCTTGAGTCGGGACTGGATATAGGCGGAGTAGTCGCTGCCCGCCTGGGTCCCTTTGGCGCCCGGCATGCCGACAGGCTTGCTCCCGCCACCCTTCTTGAGGCGGGCCAGCACTTCGGCCTGCCGTTTATCCTCCGCCTGGCGCTCAATCTTTGCCATGCGATCTTCGAATTCCCGCCCATCCTCGACGGGCGCCGGCTGCGGCTTGGCAAGCTTCCCCGGGGCCGGCAGTGGGGGCTTCGTCTTGGGCTTTGCCGCGGGCAGCGCCATGGTGGCGGCCGGGGGGCGCACCGGAGCGGGTGCGGCGGGAGGCCCGGGGTTCTTTTCTTCCGCCGGGGCCGGGGTGCCGGCCTGGGGCGAGGCAACGGGCAGGGTCACCATGTCGACGTAGGTGACCGGCTCTTCCGCCGGGTGAAACACCAGGGCAGCGTTGGACCAGATTATGAGGGAAAAAATGACCAGGTGGCAGACAAGGGAGAGCGCGAACATCCCCCCGGGCCCGGGATATCTATCCTTGGGTATCATTTCCGCTGGGGGGACTCCGTGACCATGCCGAGGCGCTCGACCCCCGCCCCTTTGATCTGTGCCATGACCTTGACGACCTCGCCATAGGGGACCGCACTGTCGGCCTTCAAGAATACTTCGCGCTTCTCGCGGCCGGCGAGCATGGAGTTGAGCTTGTCCTTTAGTTGGTCACCCTGGATCTCGCTCGAGTTGATGAAGGTCTTGCCGGACTTCTCGATGGAAACCACCAGCGTGTCCTCCTTGGGGGCGAGCGACTTGGTCTCAGCCTTCGGGAGGTTCACCTGGACCCCCTGCTGCATCATCGGCGCGGTGACCATGAAGATCACCAGCAGCACCAGCATGACGTCAACCAGAGGAGTGACGTTAATCTGCGACATAGTGCCGCGGTCGCCGTTGTCCCTGTTGCCGAAATCCATGGGCTATCTCCCCGAGAAGTTGCGCTGCACGATGTTGAGGAACTCGGTCGAGAAACTGTCCATCTCGGAGATGAGTACCTTTATCTTGTGCTGGAAGTGATTGTAGCCCATGACCGCGGGTATGGCGGCTACCAGGCCGATGGCCGTGGCGATCAGCGCCTCGGCGATGCCCGGGGCGACCACGGCAAGCGAGGCGGAGCCAGACTGGCCGATCTTCTCGAAAGCGCTCATGATACCCCAGACCGTGCCGAACAGGCCGATGAAGGGGGCGGTCGCGCCGGTGGTCGCCAGGAAGGTCAGGTACTTCTCCAACCGGGTGATCTCCGAGGTGGTGGCCCGGCGCAGGGAGCGCGCGATGTTATCCACCCCGCCCAGGTCCGTGCTGATGATGTTGGGGTCGGCTTTTTCATCCACCTTGGCCTGCAGCTTTTTCAACTCGCCATGGCCATCCTGGAACAGCCTGGCAAGCGGCGAGTTGTCGAAGCGGTCCAGCTGTGAGCTGATCGCGTCAAAGCTCTTGGCCTTGTAGAAGAACTCCAGGAAGCGCTCCGAGGCGCTGTTGGCCCGGGAAACCTGCAGTAGTTTGTAGAAGATGATCCCCCAGGAGACCACGGAAAAATAGAGCAGCACCATTAATACAAGTTTTACGACCAGGCCGGTCGAAGCGAACATACCCAAGGGAACCTACCTCCGGTTAAAGTGTGGTCAAAGAGATCAAACCGAAAAAATATGCTTTACTCATGGCGAAGTCAACAGGAAAGCGCGTCCAGGCAACAGCATCAGTAGCATTCGGGCCTACGGTCCTTGAGGCAGGTGATGCTGGCGCGCCAGCTTTCCATCTCGGCCGCGTCGAGGGTGGCTACCGGTTCGCAGCTTTGATAGCCGCCCTGGGCCAGGATTTCCCCCTTGGGGTCGATGATCAGGCTGGCCCCGAAGAAGTCCAGTTTCCCGACCATCCCGCAGCAGTTGGCCGCGACCACAAAGAGCTGGTTCTCGATGGCGCGCGCCCGCAGCAGGATGCGCCAGTGCTCCTCGCGTGGCTTGGGCCACTCCCCGGGAACCACGATGATTTCGGCCCCCTCCAGGGTGAGCTTGCGCGCGAGTTCCGGGAAGCGAAGGTCGTAGCAGATCATGACGCCGACCTTGCCGATGCTGGTCTGTGCCACCAGGGTCGCGGCACCGCTGTCCAGGGAGCGGTCCTCTCCCATGAGGGAAAAGAGGTGCATCTTGCGGTAGCTCCCGGCGAGGCGTCCCCGGTCCATCAGGTAGGCCGTGTTGAAGACCTTTTCACCGTGGGCTTCGGGGAGGCTCCCGACGATCACCATGCCGAGGTCCCGGGAAAGGGTTTCCAGCTCCTCCAGCAGTTCCGGGGTGCGCTGCGCCAACTGGTTCAGTTCCCGATAGGCAAAGCCACAGCTCCACATTTCCGGGAGCACCGCGAGCTCAACCCCGTGCTGCGCCAGCCGCTGCAGCGCCCCCTTGACCTGAATCAGGTTGGTCTCGACGTCGCCAAGCTTAATGGTGAATTGCACCGCGGCGGCCTTAACGGTATTCTGCATACGCCCTCCTTGTCTCATGACAAAGCGGAAGTGTAATCCGACAGCGCTCGTATTTCAAGGGGTTCCCGGCATTCTCGGCGCTTTTCCGTGACAAGGGGAGGCGGAATCTGGTAGAAATTGAGAAGCTGCGCGCCTTGGTGAAATGACATAAAGGACACCAAGGACCTCAGGGACCTCAAGGAAAGCTAAGACTGAAGCTCTGCAAAACCGGGGAAAGCTTGGACTGAAGCCCTGCAAAACTGTTTTAATGATAACACGAAGGATACCATCATGCGCACCGGCCTCTATATACACTTCCCCTTCTGCCTCCAGAAGTGCCTTTACTGTGACTTTAACTCGGCAGCCTCGGTACCTTCCGAGCGCCAAGAGTACGCGGAACTGCTCCTGAAGGAGATGGAACTGCGGCAGCAGTTGCTCCCGGCACCGGTGCGGTCCGCAACCCTTTACCTGGGAGGCGGCACACCTTCACTCATGACCCCGGAAGAGATCGGACGCATAATCGAGGCGGCCGCGCTCCGCTTTGGGCTGGAAAGCGACGCCGAGGTAACCCTGGAAGCAAACCCGGGTACCCTGACCCCCGAGAGGCTCGCCGGTTACCGAGCCGCCGGCGTAAACCGGCTCTCACTCGGCATCCAATCCTTCGAGGATCGTTTGCTGGCGCGACTGGGGCGGGTGCACTCGAAAGAGGAGGCGCTCCTCGCCTTCGACGCCGCGCGCCGGGCCGGCTTTGCCAACATCAGCATCGACCTGATGCACTCGCTCCCCGAACAGTCTCCGCAGCAGTGGCGCCAGGCGCTGGCGCAGGGGATCGCCCTCTCCCCCGAGCACATTTCCGCCTACGCCCTCTCGGTTGAGGACGGTACCCCTTTTGCCGGGCTGCTCGCGGCTGGAAAGCTCCCGCTTCCCGAAGAGGAGCAGGCGGCAGAGATGTTCGAGGCGACGACAGAGCTTTTACAGGGGGCCGGCTACCAGCACTACGAGATCTCCAACTTTGCCCGTCCCGGCTGCAACTCACGGCATAACGGTTCCTACTGGAACCGCACCAGCTATTTGGGCTTCGGAGCCGGCGCCCATTCCTTTTGGAACGACAACGGGTTCGGGCAAAGGTGGTGCAATACCAGTGACCCCGCGAAATACCGGGAAGCGATCACCAGCGGGGGGATGCCTGAGCGGGAGCGCGAGACTCTCACCCTGGAGCAGGCGGTCGCGGAGAGCTTTTTCCTCGGTCTGCGGGTGCTCACCGGGCTCGACCTGTCGCGCCTGGAGACGCTTTACGGAGCGGCCGCCCTGGCGCCCCACCTGGCAGAGGTGGCGCGCCTCAGCGCAAGCGGCGCGCTGGTCAGGGAGGGGGACCTGGTGCGCCTCGCCCCGGACGCCGTTATCCTTGCCAACAGCGTCTTCTCCCGCTTTCTTTGAGGGCGTTTCCCCCTGGCACAAATCTTCCGACAAAACTGTCGTAGAGACCCCTTGACAAAGGTGGGGTCCCATTGCTAACTTAAGCTCGTTAGCACTCGGACTTTTTGAGTGCTAATCTGCATTTATAAGGGGAGAAGAATGGCGGAGCAGCTTTCAGACCGGGGCAAGCGCATCCTCGAGGCGGTCATCGAGGACTACATCGCGACTGCCGAGCCCGTCGGAAGCCGGAGCATCACGCGCAGCCACGCGCTCTCCCTTTCGCCCGCAACGGTCCGAAACGTCATGTCGGACCTGGAGGAGATGGGCTTTCTCATCTCCCCGCACACCTCGAGCGGCAGAATACCGACAGACAAGGCCTACCGCCTGTACGTCAATTCTATTCTCGAGGTGAAGCACATCGCCCGGGACAACAAGGAAGAGATCCAGAGGCGCTGCCGCCTGGCCGGAAAGGACATGGCGGAAATCCTCAAGGAAACCAGCCGCCTGCTTTCCTCCACCTCAAGCTACATGGGGGTGGTAATGGCGCCGCGCTTTGCAGCCAACGTCTTTCGCCAGATGGAGTTCGTCAAGCTCTCCAGCCGCCGGATTCTCGCCATCCTGATTTCCCAAAACGGCGCGGTACAAAACCGGCTGATTCAGACCGAGGAAGAAATCGACCAGGAGGACCTGGTCCGGATGGCGAACTACCTTAACGAACTTTTACAGGGCCTCACCATATCCCAGGTCCGGGAGCGGCTCCTGACCGAACTGCAAAGTGAAAAGGTGCGTTACGACACCTTGATGGCCCAGGCGCTCGCCCTTTCGGAGGAGACACTCGGCACGGATGATCGCGAACTGTTCCTGGAGGGGCAGGCAAACATCCTGGAACAGCCGGAATTTGCCGACGCGGGAAGGATGCGCGAGATTTTCCGGGCCTTCGAAAGCAAAGGGCTGATACTCGACCTCTTGGACCGCTCCATGAAAGCCGACGGGGTTCAGATCTTCATTGGAGCAGAGTCCCACCTGCTTCGGATGGAGGGGATGAGCCTGATCACCTCCACCTACATGACCGGCAAGGATACCGTCGGTGTGCTCGGCGTCATCGGGCCTACCCGGATGGGATATGGCAGGGTGATACCGATAGTCGATTACACAGCGAAACTGATCAGCCGTCTGCTCGAAGTCGAGTAGCGCACAAAGGAGAGAGTACCCGGATGGACATCAAGAAAAAGCACGGCACGCCCCACCAGCACGAAGGTAAGAAAGATGAGGCAGCTCCCCAGGACCACGTAGA
>Ga0209123_1000875_pt1 | contig 34351 bp, 32 predicted proteins | sample BarGraIncu00431A_FD_184500 | JGI IMG/M metagenome (GOLD analysis project Ga0209123, IMG submission 184500) | Arctic peat soil microbial communities from Barrow, Alaska, USA - Barrow Graham LP Incubations 004-31A (SPAdes) (version 2) | ecosystem: Environmental > Terrestrial > Soil > Wetlands >... | reverse complement strand
GGTTGTCTAAATAGAGGGCGCATTTCTTCGTTGCAGGTTAAAATTAAATCCTCACGTACGAAAAGTACGCTCCGGTATTAATTTTAAACCTGCGCCTTGAACTGCATCCCTCTATTTAAACAACCCATAGCGTAGTTAATTGTTAAAAATTAAATATCGTAACTATGGATTTTGATGCATTTTATATCGAACTGGAAGAGCAGCTTCAAGCTTTGATCAAAAAACGTTTTAACATTCACCGGAAGGCTGCACAAGCTGATGTTGCAGAATATCTGAGATTGTCCAAAGGCCGTTTGCAGGATTATATCAGATTGCTCGAAGTGAAAAAAATCACACCGGAAGAACATGACTTTCTGGTACAGGCGCTCAAACAAAACGCCCTGCTTTTTGCAATGAAAGAATCAGGCAGAAATTTGATGGCATTGAAACGTTTTGCAGAAGCCATGGTTACGGTGACTATTGAGGTTGCATTGACGTTTGCCATCAAAGCAATATAGCCTTCAAAGCTGCCCGGTCAATTTTACCACTTTCAGTTCTGGGTATAGATTTGACGATTAAGATTTTTTTTGGAACCTGAAAAGAGGGAAGCATGTCGATTAGCCCAGACTCATCGATCGGTTGTTCCACCACCAATACAATTATTTCTCCGAATTTAGCATCGGGCAAGGAAGATATGGCAAACGGCACATGAATAAAAGTGCTCAAGGTTGCTTCCAAAGTTTCAGCCTGAACTTTCAGACCGCCGGTCACAATGACATTGTCTTTTCTCCCAAGTATGCGAAAACTGCCATCCGGGTTTATTTCAGCTACATCGTTGGTAAAAATTCGTTTTTCGCATACCAAAGGTGCATCGATAATCAGTGCATCGTCTTCAGATATGGAAAGATTGACGGAAGGGAGCGGAGTGAAGTTCAACGAGGCATCAAGCCCGTTTACCCTGCGCAAGGCAATGTGAGAAAGCGTTTCAGCCATGCCATAGGAAGCATAAACTGCATTTGGGAAATCTTTCAATGCGTTTTCCAGCGCTGCATCGATGACTCCACCACCAATCAACAAAACCCCGATTTTTCGAAGCCGTTCAGCTTCAACCGAATTTTGAAGGGAATTAAAAATCTGCAACGGTACCATCGATGCAAAACGAAACAATACATCCGTATCCTTCAACGGATTTCCTGAAGGTTCCATCGGATAAAGATCCAGTCCGGCTACCAGTGCGCGCACCACCATCATTTTCCCCGCTATGAAATTTAAGGACATACAAAGCAGAATCCTGTCGTTGGGTTTTAGCCCAAAAAAGTCACAGGTGATGCAGGCGCTTTGCATCATAAACTTCTTTTTGACCACCATCGGTTTCGGCTTGCCGGTCGAACCGGACGAATGAACGATCATTTCCTCAGAAGGATCAAACCAATCGTTCAGAAAGCGAAACAATTCAAGGTGAAAATCCGACCCTTTTTTTTCAGAACCATTTTTCAATACGGAAGATACCTCAGTAGCTGAAAATCTCAGACCCTCAATGAATACGAATTGTTTTGTCCGATCGGTTTGATACATCTCATTTAAGCTTTAAACCATAAATGTTCCCCCTCAATATGCAGGGGCATATCCAAGTTGTTGGTGTATAAAAGACCGGTTCCAAGACCTTGATAACCGGGGTTTTCAAGCGTAGCGCACCATTGAGCAATGGCATTCAGACCAATATTCGATTCAAGCGCTGACGTAATCCACCAACCAATGTTTAATTCATCAGCAATTTCAATCCATTCCGTACATCCTTTAATTCCACCGTGCAGGGTTGGTTTTAGTACGATGTACTGGGGCAGGATCGTATTCAATAAATCGTGCTTTTCAGCGTAGGTGTTGTAACCGATCAATTCTTCATCCAAAGCGATAGGCAGCGGTGTTGAGGCAGTCAGTCCGGTCATCTCTTCCCATTGCCCTGCCCGAATGGGTTGCTCAATGGAATGCAAGCCAAGTTCAGCGAGGCGTAAAAGTTTATCTAAAGCCTCTTCCGGCGAAAAAGCGCCGTTTGCATCGACACGAAGGGTTAATATTTCCGGCGAGAAACGGTGCCGTAGTTGCTTCAACAATGTCAGTTCCTCCTCAAAATGGATGGCCCCGATTTTAAGTTTGATGCATTTGAAACCCTGCCTGATTTTTTCCTCAATCTGTTCTTCCATTTCCTGATAGGTACCCATCCAAATCAGTCCGTTGATGGGAATCCCTTTTTCACCTCTGGAAAAAGGGGTGTCCCACAAAGCGTAAGATCCACGATTAAAATGTCTCAAAGCTGTTTCCAAACCAAAAAGAATGGAAGGATAGGGGCGGAGCGCTTCGTAATTGATGCTGCCGGAAAGCTCAAAATCGTCGCAGGCTCTTTTTAAAATTTCTTCGTATTCAGGCAAATCATCGCAGCTTAAATCAACAAGCGGAGCACATTCCCCAATGCCAAAACGTGCAGGTTCATTCAGGGAATATATTCGAATAAACCAAACCTTGTGATCCTGATAGACCCCGCGTGAGGTCCCTGCAGGTCTTTTGAACTGAAGCGTATAGGGCTCAATGCTTGTTTTGAAGGTCATGAATCAGGGGAATTTCGGATATTTTTTGAAATCCGGTTTCCTTTTTTCGAGGAAAGCCTGTTTGCCTTCTTGTGCTTCTTCGGTCAAATAATAAAGCAACGTGGCATTACCGGCAAGTTCCTGAATACCGGCCTGACCATCCAATTCAGCATTCAGACCTGCTTTGATCATGCGCATGGCCATCGGGCTGTGTTGCATCATAATCTGTGCCCATTCCACTACTTCGTCTTCCAGCTTGTCCAAAGGTACCACCTTATTGACCAATCCCATTTCCAGTGCTTCCTGAGCGGAATACTGACGACAGAGAAACCAGATTTCCCTCGCTTTTTTCTGACCAACCACGCGTGCCAGGTACGAAGATCCGAATCCGGCATCAAAACTACCTACATTCGGACCGGTCTGTCCAAATATAGCATTTTCTGAAGCAATCGATAAATCGCAGATAACCTGTAGCACATGACCACCGCCAATGGCATATCCGTTCACCATAGCAACCACAGGTTTCGGCATGGAGCGAATTTGTTTCTGAACGTCCAGAATATTCAATCTTGGAATACCGTCTTTACCAATATATCCGCCAGAACCTTTGGCATTCTGATCACCCCCGGAACAAAAAGCTTTGTCGCCGGCGCCGGTCAATACAACCACTAAAATGTCCTGATCTTCCCGGCAAATGCGCAAAGCATCGCTGATTTCCATCGAAGTCGTCGGCGTAAATGCGTTGCGGTATCGCGGACGGTTGATGGTTATTTTTGCAATTCCTTCGAAAAAATCGAACAAAATGTCTTCGTATTCCTTGATGGTTTCCCAATTTCTAATGGTGGACATAACCTATAGTTTTTTAAGTTGTTGATTGTATAATTTAAAGGTAGCCTGATTGATTTCTGTCGAAGTGAAAACTTCCAGAACAATAACCTTTTCAGATTGCGCAGTCACAAATTCAGGCAGCTGTTTTTTCAAATCCGTTTCATTTTCAGCTTTCAAATAGTGAAAACCTGCAGCTTCCACCCATTTTTCAGCACTGGAATTATGCCGGGCAGCTACAAATGGTTCGAGCGCTTCCGATTTATTCAGACCCGGCAGAAGTTGAAAAATGCCACCCCCACCATTGTTGATCAATAAAATACGTAGATTTCCTCCAATATATTTGTTCCAAAGACCATTCAGGTCGTAAAAAAAGCTAAGATCACCAACCAACAGAAAAGTCAATCCATCGTGTAAGGTCGCATATCCGCTTGCTGTAGAAATGGAACCCTCAATGCCGTTGGTGCCACGGTTGCAAAAGACTTCTGTGCCCAAAGGCAGGGGATAAAGTTGAATGTTTCTGACCGATGAACTGTTTCCGACAAATAAAGTGGAATATTCAGGAAGTTTCCGTAAAAAACTCCCAACAACGGTACTGTCAGAAAATGGTAAATCTTTCGGTATTGGAATGGAAGAGGAGGCTTTTTGCCAGGTCCGGACGAAGTTCTTGTGATTTCCGTCTTTTATTTCCAGTTCACTAAAAAAAGAAACAGGCTCAGCATCAATCAGATCCGTCAGACATTGATAGGTGTCAACACATCCGTCTGAAGGTGAAATATGCCAATGACTTTTAGGGGGATGACTTCGGATAAATTTTTTCAGATGTTTGGAAACTAAATGACCTCCAAGCGTAATCAATAAATCCGGGGCAAAATTTTCAACTTCATCTTCCGGCAAAGCGTAAATCAAGGCATCAAAATTTCCGATAAAATTGGGGGAAGCTGCATTGGAAAGATGTTCGCAAAGTACCACACAATCCAATTTTAGGACTAATATTTCCAGCAGTTCAATAAGCTCTTCGTTATGGGGCATTTGCCCGATGATGATCATCCGTTTGCATGAATCATTCCATACGGATGAAAATTTACATAGATCACCCAGTTTTTTTTCCGAAAAAACCTGAATTTTCCGAACCGCTGGAAGTGTTAATTCTGTAAAATCAAACAACGGTTCTGAAATGGGAACATTGATGTGTACAGGACCTGCGCCCCTTCGGTTGCATTCCATTAAAGCTTCATTGATCAGCCTGTTGCAATGCCATAAATCTTCTTCGGAATTGATTTCAGGCAAATGAACCGATTTACGAACCATGCTGCCGAAAACGCCTTGCTGAGGAATGGTCTGTCCGTCCATCTGACCTATCCAGGCCTGAGAGCGGTCGGCTGAAACAACCACAAGCGGCAATTCCCGATAAAAAGATTCAGCCACAGCAGGTGCATAATTCAATAATGCCGTGCCTGAAGTACAACACAAAGCAACCGGTCTTTGAAGCTTATCCATCATACCTATGGCAAAATATCCGGCGCTTCGTTCATCAACAATCGAGAAACATTTAAAAAATGGATCCTGACTGAAACAGTGAATCAAAGGTGCATTCCTTGAACCTGGTGAGATGACAATGTGGTCAATGTCATACGCTTTCAATAATGCAACTGTCTGAAGGACATTTTTTTTTGTTGAGAACATGGTTAATATTTTAAAAATCAATCAAAGACAACATCGTTTGCAATTTTTCTTCCGTTTCTTCCCATTCCGCTTCAAGTTCCGAATAAGACAACAATCCGCCACCGGCAAAAAAGGTCAACTTTTCGGGCTTGATTTGCATGCATCTCAGATTGACAAACAAATCGGTTTTACCATTCAGGGAAAGCTGACCCATAAAACCACTGTAATACATTCTGTCATAGCCTTCATTTTCAAGAATCAGCTTATAAGTATCTTTTTTAGGATACCCACAAACAGCTGGTGTCGGGTGTAAGATCTCCAATAATTGACCAATTTCAGTGCTTTCATTCATTTGAAAGTTGAATTCAGTCTTTAGATGCATCAATTGCCCGGCTCTGGAAGTAAATGGCCCATTTTTAGTGAAGGTCAAATGCTGTGTTTTCAGCTGCTTACCCAGGTATTCGGTCACAATTTGCTGTTCTTCCATATTCTTTTCATTCCATTCGACGTCTTCATCCTTCGACGAAAGTTTCATAGTACCGGCCAAAGCAACCGTTTGCCAGTTTGTTCCTTCACCCGACAATATAAGTTCAGGTGAACTTCCAAGCCAGGTTCCGGTTTTCAGTGTATGACAAAGATAGACAAAAGCTTCAGGATAAGCCTCACATGCAGCCTTAAAGGTCATTCCCGCTGAAAATCCAATAGGCTTTGGTCTGTCCAATGTTCTGGATAGCACAATCTTTTCACAGGCTTTTGAACGTAAAGCAGACTTAAATAGTTCAAAAGCATTTTTATAAATTGAAAAAGCATCTGTCCGGATGTCTTTCTGGTTCGAAAAGGACTGTTCAACCTCAGGCTCCAGATCAACGTTTTGTAAAAAATCCAGTATATGACTTTCACCTTCAATCATCAAGTCCGGATGTAGTAAAACCAAAGGCGTTTTAATCGATAAGTGGAACGGTGCAATGACAAAACCCTCCTTGCCATTCAATTCTGAAAGACTCTGTAAATATTCAGGCATCCCTTCCTGCTGCATAACCAATGTAACAACTTTGCATTCTGGAAGTCGATAGACAGAGAAACTTCGGTCCTTTAAGATCAAAGCATCAAAAAGACTAAAATCACGGGCAACATTTGCAGTCATTTTCTTTTAAAACTTGAACGACAAAATTAGTAAAAAAACAAGCCTGCTCAAATGATAAATTTTAACTGAATTTCCAACGTCCCTGAACAACTGCTTAATAAATTTGTTACCAGTAATATATATGTGAAAAATTAATTAAAATTCATGATTATGAAATGTGCTAAAAAATATGGAAAAAATCAGGTCGCTATTCTGAGTCAAATTAAATGATCTTCTCTATATTATGGTTTAAAAATTGTTGAATTATCAGGAAAGATTGTTTATCTATAACTATTTTAAAAAAAATCTATTTAAGTATAACATTGATAATAAATAAATAATAACTTACAGTAAGGATTTTTATGATCTGAGTTTATTTTTGTTGAGACAATTCAATTTATTTTTTTTACTTTTGTATCTATTAGAATTGCAAAAACTAAATAAATCAATGGAAAAATTTCGGAAGGGACTTCGCCTGTTTGTCAAAAGAATAATGGGCATGTCTATGATGAATCGAGGGATCGTTTTTTTGATCGATTTATTCCTGTGTCTGATAGGTTTTACTTTTTCATTTTATATACAAAGTATAAAGATAAAGCCACCTATTCCTCTGTCGGATGGTCTTGAGGTTGGTGCTTTATTCCTTTTGCTATGTGCCATCTCTTTTTATTATTTCAAATCCTTTCGAGGTCTCATCCGGCATTCCAATTTTCAGGAAATGTGGCGTCTTTTCGCGTCCCTTTTCCTGACATGTGCAGTCCTATTTTTATTTATTCTACTTTTTGGATACCAAGTCGGCCAAAGTTACTTATTCGTTCAAAATACATTCCTGATCAGTTTTGTCCTGATGCTTTTTGTTCGTTATTGGATTGTATTTATTTACAACTATACGGTCAGTTATTCCAATAAAGTGCGTAAAAAAGCCTTGATTTTTGATATAGGCACACACAGTATAGCTTTGGCACAATGGATCAATACTTCAACAGCCAATCAATATCAGGTGCAGGGTTTTGTGACTCGCGACCTGAATGCCAAAAAGACGCGCATACATGATTTTCCGGTGTATTATCTGAATGGTGACAATGTGGATTGGTTCATGCGTAAACATGAAATTACGGCTATTCTTTTCCCCGATTACCTGTGCCTGAAAAAAGAACAGGTTTTTGTTTCCAAATGTATTGATATGGGGCTTTCTGTTCTGGTATCACCACCATTTGAAGGCCTTGATTCCGATAAACAGATTCGTTATCAGATGAAGCCCATCCAATTTGAAGATTTGTTGGGTAGGGAAGAAATTAAGATTGATATGGAACGCATTGCCAGTCAGATACATAATAAGATTATTCTGATTACAGGTGCCGCAGGTTCCATTGGTAGTGAGCTGGTACGACAGATTGCCCAATTTAAACCAAAATTGCTTTTATTGTACGATACCGCTGAGACACCGCTCCACAACCTGTGTTTGGAAATGAAAAATGACTTTTCGGATCTGAAGTTTATACCAATCATCGGTGATGTACGAAGTGAGAAAAGGTTGGACTTTATATTCAGAAAGTACCATCCGGACATCGTTTATCATGCAGCGGCTTATAAACATGTGCCCCTGATGGAAGACAATCCTTGTGAAGCTATTTTGGTGAATATCATGGGAACCAGAAATCTGAGTCAGATTGCCATGAAATATCAAGTGGAAAATTTTGTAATGATTTCTACAGATAAAGCGGTAAACCCGACAAACGTAATGGGTGCATCCAAACGAATCGCCGAAATCTTTGTTCAGTCTCTGGCAAAGGAAAGTGAGGCGAATGGAATCAAAACACAATTTGTAACTACCCGTTTTGGAAATGTGCTGGGATCCAATGGCTCCGTCATTCCGCATTTTAAAGAGCAGATTGAAAAAGGAGGGCCGGTAACGGTGACACATCCGGATATTATTCGTTATTTCATGACGATACCTGAAGCTACCAGACTTGTACTGGAAGCTGCTTCATTTGGAAAATCAGGAGAAATCTATGTTTTTGATATGGGAAGTCCTGTCAAGATTGTTGATTTGGCAAAACGCATGATTGAACTTGCCGGGTTTGTACCGGATGTTGATATTAAAATCGAGTATATCGGATTGCGTCCGGGAGAAAAACTTTATGAAGAACTTCTGAACGATAAGGAAACAACTCTACAAACAGAACATGATAAAATTACAGTCGCTACGGTTCGAAAATACAAATTTGACCATGTGGTTGAGTCTATTGATCAAATGATTTTATTTTCCCAAAACGTGGAGATTAAGGAAGCAGTGAAAGCTATGAAAAGATTGGTTCCTGAGTTTAAAAGCCAAAATTCACCCTTCTCGGAATTCGACGACTAAACTCCCATTATTTTTATTGAATACTGAATAAATTCTACAACGATTATGTCAAAAATTGCATTAATAACAGGTATAACAGGTCAGGATGGCGCATATCTGGCTGAGTTTTTAATTAAGAAAGGTTATATAGTTCACGGTATCAAACGCCGTTCTTCCATGTTTAATACAGATCGTATTGATCATTTATATCAGGCTCCCTCCGTAGAAAACCGCAATATGATTTTACATTACGGAGATTTGACCGATAGCATGAATTTAACAAGCATCATTGGTGAAGTTCAGCCCGATGAAATATACAACCTGGCTGCCATGAGCCATGTAAAAGTAAGTTTTGATACGCCCGAATATACAGCCAATGCTGACGGATTGGGAACCTTGCGCATACTGGAAGCGGTAAGATTGTTGGGCTTGACCAAAAAAACCCGCATTTATCAGGCTTCCACTTCTGAACTGTATGGTTTGGTGCAGGAAGTTCCACAAAGAGAATCAACGCCATTCTATCCAAGAAGTCCCTATGCAGTAGCCAAAATGTATGCCTACTGGATCACCGTCAATTATCGGGAAGCTTATGGAATGCACGCCAGCAACGGAATACTCTTCAATCATGAATCACCTTTGCGTGGTGAAACCTTTGTTACACGAAAAGTGACCAGAGCCACTTCCCGCATCGTTTTGGGCATGCAGAAAAATGTTTTCATGGGAAACATTTCCTCCAAAAGAGACTGGGGCCACGCCAAAGACTATATCAGGGCTATGTATCTGATACTGCAACAAGACCAACCGGACGATTACGTCATTGCTACCGGGGTGACAACAACCATTCGCGATTTTATCCTGATGGCTTTTGCTGAAGCCGGTGTTACGGTAGATTTCAAGGGAACAGGAGTTGATGAAAAAGGATATCTGGCAGGCATTGACCGGGCTAAATTTGAAGAAGTAGTAGGAGCCGCTCATTACGATAACTTTGCTGCCCGAATGGGTGAAATGTTGGTTGGTATTGATAAAGCTTATTTTCGTCCTACAGAAGTTGAATTATTGATTGGAGACGCCACCAAAGCACGTACACGTTTAAACTGGACGCCCGAATACGACTTACCTGCACTTTGCAACGACATGATGAAAAGCGACATCAAGCTGATGAAAAAAGAAACCTATCTGAAGGATGGAGGCTATCGCATCATGAATTATTTTGAATAACAGCATGGAAAAAAAAGCTAAGATATTTGTGGCCGGCCATCGGGGTTTGGTGGGTTCAGCCATACTTAAAAACTTGCAGTCCAAAGGCTATGACAATTTTGTATTACGCACTTTTTCTGAACTGGATTTAACGAATCAAGCAGCGGTCTCTGAATTTTTTGCTGCTGAAAAACCAGAATATGTGTTCCTTGCTGCAGCCCATGTTGGTGGCATCGTAGCCAATTCCATCTATCGCGCCGATTTCATTTACCTGAATCTTCAGATCCAGAACAATGTCATTTATGAATCCTGGCGAAACGGTGTAAAGAAACTTTTATTTCTGGGCAGCACCTGTATTTATCCGGGAGACGCACCTCAACCCATGCCCGAAAATTGTCTGCTCACTTCACCTTTGGAATATTCCAATGAACCGTATGCCATTGCAAAGATAGCTGGGCTCAAGATGTGCGAAAGTTTCAATTTGCAGTACAATACTAATTATATTGCAGTGATGCCTACCAATTTATACGGTCCCAACGATAATTTTAATCTGGAAAAGAGCCACGTTTTACCAGCCCTGATTCGAAAAGCTCATCTGGGAAAATGTTTGATAGCAGGTGACTGGAAGGCCATCCGAACAGACTTTAACCGTTATCCGGTAGAAGGTGTTGATGGCAATGCGCCCGAATCGGACATTGTAGCTAAACTGACCAAATTCGGGATAACCGCTCAACAAATAACCATTTGGGGAACAGGAACCCCTCTTCGTGAATTTCTTTGGAGTGAAGATATGGCTGATGCCTGTGTTTATATTATGGAAAAGGTTGATTTTAAGGATCTTCGTGGCCATAGTCCTGAAGTTCGCAACAGCCATATAAATATTGGTTCAGGTAAAGAACTAACCATCAAAGATCTGGCCACACTTATTTCAAAAGAAGTAGGTTATACCGGAGATTTGTTTTTTGATACAACCAAACCCGACGGTACCCTGCGTAAACTGACCGATCCATCCAAGCTTCACGCCTTGGGTTGGCATCATAAAATGGAGATAGAACAGGGCATACATACCTTGTATCATTGGTACTTGGGTTAATTTGAAATTTTGTTAACTTTGTCCGACTAAAATCTACTATAGAATGAAAGGAATTATTTTAGCAGGAGGAAGCGCTACACGTTTATTCCCCCTGTCAAAGGCCATTTCTAAACAGATTATGCCTGTTTATGATAAGCCAATGATTTACTATCCACTCTCCACTTTGATGTTGGCCGGTATCCGTGAAGTATTAATTATTTCCACCCCACGGGATCTGCCCATGTTTCGTGACCTGCTCGGAACAGGAGAAGAATTAGGAATGGAATTCCAATATAAAATTCAGGAAATACCAAACGGTTTGGCTCAGGCTTTTGTGCTTGGTGCCGAATTTATCAACGGGGAATCTTGTTGTTTGATACTGGGTGACAATATGTTCTATGGTCAAAACTTTTCAATGATGTTGCGCAGAGCTGCATCCTTAAAAGAAGGAGCCTGTATTTTTGGTTATTATGTTAAAGATCCTACAGCTTATGGAGTTGTAGAATTTGACAAAAAAGGAAACGTTCTTTCGCTGGAAGAAAAACCGGAAGTTCCAAAATCACAATACGCCATACCTGGTTTGTATTTTTATGACTCCACGGTAACTGCTAAAGCCGCTGCCCTTAAGCCTTCAGCCAGAGGTGAATATGAAATTACCGATTTGAATAAAGTCTATCTGAATGAAGGTGATTTAAAAGTTGAGTTATTTGGCCGGGGTTTTGCCTGGTTGGATACCGGTAACTGTGACAGCCTGCTGGAAGCCTCCAATTTTGTGGCAACCATTCAAAACAGGCAAGGCTTTTATGTTTCCTCTATTGAGGAAATAGCTTGGCGTAACTTATGGATTGACGATGAACAACTTCTGAAACTTGGCCGGAAACTGGATAAAACAGCTTATGGACAATATCTTATTTCTTTATTGAAAAAAATATGAAAACATATATAGTAACCGGCGGCGCAGGATTTATTGGTGCCAATTATGTGAAATTTATGTTGTCCACCTACGACGATGTGCAGCTGATTGTTTTGGATGCCCTCACGTATGCAGGAAATCTGGGAACAATAGTCACCGATGTGGATGGCAAACGATGTATTTTTGTAAAAGGTGATATTTGCGACCAAGCACTTGTCACCTCTATTTTTGAAAAATATCCGGTCGAAGTCATTGTTAATTTTGCGGCTGAAAGCCACGTTGACAGAAGCATCGAAAATCCCAGACTATTTTTGGAAACCAACATCATGGGCACCCAGAATTTAATGGAAGTTGCCCGGAAATTCTGGTCAACAGGTAAGGATGCCAACGGTTATCCAACCTGGAAAGAAGGTGTTCGCTATCATCAGGTTTCCACCGATGAAGTTTATGGATCATTGGGTGCTGAAGGCTATTTCACCGAAACAACACCTTTGGATCCACGAAGTCCTTATTCCGCTTCCAAAACATCAGCCGATCTAATTGTCAAAGCATATATGGAAACATTTAAGTTTCCTGCAACCATAACCCGTTGTTCCAACAATTACGGTCCTTATCATTTCCCGGAAAAACTGGTTCCGCTTATTATCAAGAATATACTAGAAGGAAAAAAACTTCCGGTCTATGGCGATGGTAAAAACGTTCGCGATTGGTTGTATGTGGAAGATCATTGCAAAGCTATTGACAAAGTGGTTCGTCATGGTAGAGTGGGAGAAATCTACAATGTAGGTGGCCACAATGAAAAGCAAAACATAGAAATAGTTAAGCTGACCATTGATACCATCCGTCAAATCATGGAAACGGAACCAGCTTACAGGTCTGTTCTGAAAACGGATCTTTCAAACATTTCCTACGATCTCATCACCTATGTGACAGATCGACTTGGACACGATATGCGTTATGCCATCGATCCCACCAAGATGAAAAATGAACTTGACTGGACTCCCGAGACTTCTTTCGAAGTTGGCATTGTAAAAACCATCCGCTGGTATCTTGAAAATCAGATTTGGGTAGATGAAGTTGCTTCCGGAGATTACCAGAAGTATTATGATAATATGTATTCAAACAGATAGAAGTAAATGCAATTTATAGAACAAGAAATTCCCGGTGTCTGGGTCATTGAACCCAAAGTCTTTAATGATCCCCGCGGGTATTTTATGGAAGCTTTCAAGCAAATTGAATTTGAAAAAAATATAGGGGAGGTCAATTTTATTCAAGACAACGAATCTAAATCCACCATCGGTGTATTAAGAGGCTTGCATGCTCAGGCCGGTGATGCTTCTCAGGCAAAACTGGTGCGCGTTATTCAAGGCTCTGTTCTGGATGTGGTTGTTGATGCAAGAAAAACGTCACCAACCTATGGAAAATATGTTGCTGTTGAACTTTCTGCAGAAAATAAAAAACAATTGTTTGTGCCACGTGGCTTTTATCACGGTTTTTTAGTTTTAAGCCCGGAAGCTATTTTTATATATAAAGTAGATAATACGTACCAACCACAAACTGAAGTGTCCTTGAATTATGCAGATCCAACCATTGATATCCAATGGCCCATCCGATCTCAGTTGATTCTATCTCCAAAAGATGAAGCTGCTCCATTTCTCAAAGATTCATACGTATTTGAATAACGAATAAAAGATCTTAACTATGAAAATTGCAATTGTTGGTACCGGTTATGTTGGTTTGGTAACCGGAGCATGTTTCGCTGAAAATGGCACAGATGTAGTTTGTGTTGATTTAAATGTTCAGAAAATAGAAAATCTTCAGAAAGGTATTATTCCGATCTATGAACCGGGATTGGAAGAAATGGTACTGCGTAATCAAAAAGCCGGTCGTCTGACTTTTACCATTGATCTTGTTCCGGTACTCAATGACGTTGATGTGATTTTTAGTGCAGTTGGTACTCCTCCCGATGAGGATGGTAGTGCTGACCTGAAATATGTTTTGGATGTGGCCAGAACTATTGGTCAGAATATGAAAAAATATGTTTTGGTGGTAACCAAAAGTACGGTACCTGTCGGTACTGCAAAACTGGTTCGCGAAATTATTCAAAAAGAATTGGATAGCAGAGGTGTTTCGATTGAATTTGATGTGGCTTCCAATCCGGAATTTTTGAAAGAAGGAGCTGCTGTAAAGGATTTTATGGGTCCGGACAGAGTTGTGGTAGGTGTGGAATCGGAACGTGCTGAAAAAATAATGAGTAAGCTTTATCGTCCTTTCATGTTGAATAACTTTCGGGTCATTTTCATGGATGTTCCTTCGGCTGAAATGACCAAATATGCAGCCAATGCGATGTTGGCTACCCGTATTAGTTTTATGAATGATATTGCCAATCTTTGCGAAATAGTCGGTGCTGATGTTACTATGGTTCGCAGTGGTATTGGAACGGATACTCGTATTGGCAGCAAGTTCTTGTACGCTGGTTTGGGTTATGGCGGCAGCTGTTTTCCAAAGGATATAAAGGCTTTGATCAAGACTGGTCAGAAAAGGGGTTATCAGATGCGTATTCTGGAAGCGGTTGAAGAGGTTAACGACAGGCAGAAACTGGTTCTTTTTCATAAGATGGTTCAATATTTTGGTAGTCTGTCTCAGAATAAAAAATTACTAAAAACGAATTCACTTGATTTCAACAACAAGGAGTTGTATGCTGCGGGTGAAAAAGAAATTCAGGGTAAAACTATTGCTATTTGGGGGTTGGCTTTCAAACCTGAAACGGATGATATGCGTGAGGCTCCTTCTCTTGTATTGATTAATAAGCTTTTGGAGTCTGGTTGTAAGGTTCGTGTTTATGATCCTATTGCTATGAGGGAGGCAAAACATAAGTTGGGTGATACGGTGGAGTATTGCAAGGATATTTATGATACTGTGCTGGGTGTTGATGCTTTGATGCTTTTAACGGAGTGGAAAGAGTTTAGATTGCCGGCTTGGCCTGTTATTAAGAAGTTGATGAATGTTCCGGTTATTTTTGATGGGAGGAATATTTATGAGAGTAAGGATTTGCAGGAGCTTGGGTTTGATTATTATTGTATTGGGCGTGATTAAAAGTCGCTTTAAAGATATTGCTGGGCTGTCCTTTTTGGGCGGCCTTTTTTTATTTTTTGTACCAGAAGAATTTTTCGCGTTGGCGAAGTTTTTCTTCTTTGGTTTTGGCGGTGTAGACTGGTTTGAGGGTATAGGGATGGATGCCGGTGTAATAGATTTCGGTGGCCAGGGTCATGGGGGTCGGGGTGAAATCCTGGACCTGTTCGAGCTTGAAGTTCAGGCGGCGGGTTTCGGAGGCGAGATCGGCCATGTGTTTGTCGGTGCAACCAGGGTGGGAAGAGATGAAGTAGGGGATCAGTTGTTGCTGGCCGCCTTTTTCGGTTTTGAGGCGTTCGTTTTCGACTTCTTCAAAAATACGGTTGAAGGTTTTGAATTGTTCGAAATCGGGTTTGCGCATGAGAAGGAGGACTTCGGAGTTTGTGTGCTCGGGAGCGACTTTTAAGCGGCCGGATACGTGGTTGTATATCAGCTCTTTGGTGTATTCTCTGGCGGCTCTGTCAAAAGCGATGGCCTCTTTTAGGATTTTGGGGTCGGACTTTTGTTTTTCTGTCAGATTTTTTTTGGAATCGTATTGTAAAAGGTCGTAACGAATGCCACTTCCAATGAACGATTTTTTGATGCCGGGCAGTGCATCTACGGAACGATAGATGTCGATCAACGGGCGGTGGTCCACCATCAGGTTGGAACAAACTTTCGGGTGAATGCAGGAGGGCTTCTTGCAATTTTCGCAAATGCTGAGATCTCTGCCCTGCATTTGATACATATTGGCTGAGGGGCCTCCTAAATCGCTCAGGTAGCCTTTGAAATCATCGCGTTCAATGAGGAGTTGTACTTCCCGTAAAATGGATTCCTTGCTGCGGTTTACTATGAATTTTCCCTGATGGGCAGAAATGGTACAAAAAGCGCAACCTCCGAAACAACCTCTGTGGATATTGATGGAAAACTTGATCATTTCATAGGCAGGAATAATCTTGTTTTTGTATTTTGGATGTGGTAATCGGGTGTAGGGATATTCATAGCTTCTGTCCAGCTCTTCGGTAGAAAGGGGTGGAAAAGGAGGGTTTACGACTAGTTCCATATCTCCGACACTCTGAATTAGAGTACTGGCATGCATTTTATTGGATTCTTCCTCAATATGACGGAAATTTTCGGCTTCATGGAGTTTACTTTTCAGACAATCTTCGTGGGAATGAAGTCTAATCACTTCATTTTTGGAAGAATCCTGATTTTCAGCTAACGGTTTTCTTAAATAAACGGTCTGGTCAATGTCTTTGATGTCCTGAAAACACTCGCCATTTTGCAGGCGTGTGCAAAGTTCAATCAAGGGTTTTTCTCCCATACCATAAATTAAAAGGTCGGCGTGGCTGTCCACCAGAATGCCTGGCATTAAGGTATCTGACCAATAATCGTAATGGGTGAGACGTCTCAGGGAAGCTTCAATACCGCCAATGACAACGGGTACATCCGGATAAAGTTTCTTGAGAATGTTGGAATACGTAATGGTGGCGTAGTCCGGACGAGCTCCTGCACGGCCCTCAGGCGTATAGGCATCGTCTGAACGAAGACGTTTGTTTGCCGTATAATGATTGACCATGGAATCCATACATCCGGCAGAAATGGCAAAAAATAAACGAGGTATCCCCATTTTGGTGAAATCACGGAAATCGCCTCTCCAGTCCGGTTGAGGCACTAGGGCAACCTTCAGCCCTTGGGCTTCCAGCAATCGGCCTATTACGGCAGCACCGAACGAAGGATGATCTACATAAGCATCCCCCGAGAAAAGCACGACATCCACTTCGTTCCATCCTCTGAGTTCCACTTCCTTTTTGGTGGTGGGAAGCCAATCTGTCAATCTATAATCTTTAGCCATTTATTCCAATTCTATAACAGTGATACCGGCACCACCAAACTGTACATGTTCATCCCGAAAGTGTGTCACACTGCCTATTGTACCCAGATATTGCCGAATCAATTGACGCAACACACCAGTGCCAGTCCCGTGTAAAATACGGACACGCGCAACACCGGTCATGATGGCATCATCGATAAAATACATAACTGCCTGCAGGGCTTCATCACCCCGCATACCACGTACATCAATCTCTTGCTTGAACTGAAGTTTACGTTCATGGATGTCATCCGAAGTGCGACGGCCCAACGTAGTGTAGGGATCCGCTTTTTCTTTTTTCTGAGTGGCATGTTCCAGTTGGTCAATCAGGATGGTCGATTTAACCATACCAAAAGCCACCATTGCCTTTTTACCCTGTATTTCCAGAATGGTTCCAATAGTTTGCTGACCTTTCAGACGGACGGTGTCATTTTTAGTAAAAACCTTTGGCATGAGCTCAACAACCGGCTTTTTAATTTCAGCAACCTGACTATTTTTTATAGGCTTTGGTGGAAGCTCGCCTGAAAGTCTACGAATTTTTTCCTCCTCCTTTTGCTTGATTTTCTGAATCTTGCGTGCTATTTTTTCATCCATCAATTCATCCAGATTTTCCACTTCCTTTTTGAAAGTCTGTAAATCCTGTCGAAGCAATCTGGTCTTTTCCTTATCAGCCTGAGCTTCCTTGATGCCCCGGATGGTGTTTTCTATTTTTGCGTTGGAATCGCTCATGATCTGTGCTGCATCAGCCTTGGCTTTGCTCACGATTTCCTTGCGCTGTTTACCGATATCCTGCAGCTCGGATTCATATTTTTCAGTCAGTTCAGCCAGTTTTTTCTCCTGCTGGCGAATATTCTGACGTTTGTTTTCCCAATAGCGTTTATCCCTGACAATGTCCTGCAGAAACTTGTCCATGTCAATATAATCGGAGCCTACTTTGGCAGAAGCCTCAGCTATCACATCATCCGGCAAACCGATTTTTCGGGCTATTTCCACGGCAAAAGAACTGCCTGGACGACCTATTTCCAACGTGAAAAGCGGACGCATTTCATGACGGTCATAAAGCATGGCTCCATTGATAATACCATCGTGATCATCGGCAAAATGCTTGAGGTTGCTGTAATGGGTCGTGATTACTCCGTAAGCTTCCTGGCGGTTAAACCGATCCAGGCAGGCTTCAGCAATTGCTCCACCAATTTTGGGCTCAGTTCCTGAACCGAACTCATCCACCAGCAACAAGGTTTTGGCCTGACAGTTGCGAAGGAAAAACTTCATGTTTAGCAGGTGAGAACTGTATGTACTTAGATCATTCTCAATGGATTGCTCATCGCCAATATCGATGAAAATCCGTTCAAACCAACCGGTTCTGGAATTTTCATGCACAGGAATCATCAACCCGCATTGCAGCATATATTGTAAAAGACCAACCGTTTTCAGACAAACCGACTTTCCACCGGCATTGGGTCCTGAGATAATGAGTATGCGATTGTGTTCGTTCAGTGTGATCGTAAGCGGAACAATGGGTTTATGTTGTTTACGCAGCGAAAGAAAAAGCAAGGGGTGAATGGCCCGATCCCATTCCAGACAAGGCCCGTCATCTACTCTGGGCTTGATGGCACCTATTTCCAGCGAAAGTCTGGCTTTGGACCGTACAAAATCAATTTCACCCAGAAAACTGTATGATTCAGCCATTTCAGGGGCAAAAGGCCGGATGCTTTCAGAAAAGGCAATTAAAATTCGAATGATTTCACGACGTTCCTCGTTTTCCAGTTCACGAATCCGATTGTTAGCTTCCACCAATTCTTCCGGTTCAATATAAACAGTTTTACCGGTGGCCGATTCGTCGTGAACAATGCCCTTTATCTTACGTTTGAAAGCAGGCGAAATAGGAATGACCAACCGGCCATCACGCATACTGGGTGTAGCTTCCTTATCGACAAGGCCTTCAGCCTGAGCTTGTTTTAATATTTTATTCAATCTTCTGGAAAGACCGCTCATGGTAGAAGTCAGCTCCATTCGGATTTTAGCCAATTCGGGGGAAGCATTGTCCTTGATCTTTCCGAATTTATTGAGCAGTCCATCAATTTTTTTGAGCACTTCCGGATAAACGATGGTTTCATCGGCCAGTGCAGAAAGGCGAGGGTAGAGGGTATTTCCATCTTCGTCCACCTTGAAGTAACGTACTATCTGATAAATGGTTTCAAGCGAACGGCGCAAGTCAAACAACTCCGCTTCGTCCATATAGGTTCCTTCAACTCGAAGTCTTTTTAAAGCAGGCCTGACGTCGAAAAAAAAACTCTCCGGAAAGTCGTTTTGTCCCTGTAAAATTCGAACAAACTCCTCGCTTCTGCTAAGTTGTTCAATAATAGGTTCGTAACTATTCAGAAAAGAAAGTTCATCCACCTTTTCTTCCCCCAAACTGCTCGAACAACTTTTTTTCAAAAGCTGTCGAATTTGGTCAAAACCTATTTTCTGTTCAAAATGTTCGGGATAAATCATCTTCTACTTTTATTCGCTATGCAAATATAAGTATTAAAAATTGGGCTGTCAAAACCCTTAAGAACATGGTTAGAGGATAAACGGTGGAATAGGCTATTGCCGACCTGTCGTTGTTGCTGCTGGCATTGGCATAAGCAAGTGCGGGAGGATCCGTGGTACTTCCGGCCATCAAACCCATTATTTCAAAATAGTCCATTTTTAAGATTCCTCTGGAAAAAACACCAACAATCAGCAATGGAACAATCGTAATGGCAAAACCGACTCCAATCCAAATTAATCCATTGGCTGTAAAAACAGTTTCTACAAATTTCTCACCCGATGAAAGTCCTACACTGCCAAGAAATAGCGTAATACCAATTTCTCTAAGCATCAGGTTGGCTCCCATGGTAGTATAAGTCGGCAAATGCAGACTCGGTCCAAAACGTCCAATCAAAATCGATACGATCAATATTCCACCGGCAAGACCCAGTTTAACCGGCTGAGGAATACCGGGGAAAGTAAATGGAATACATCCAAGCAGAACACCCAATGCAATCCCAATGAAGATAGGGCCAAGATTCGGGTGATCCAGTCGTTTGAGCGAGTTTCCCAATACCTTTTCAACATTCTTTACAGAATCTTCCCGACCAACCACCATCACGCGGTCACCCATCTGAATAGAAACGGATGGAGTAGCCAGAAAGTCAACACCTGCACGGTTGATACGTGTAATGTTGATGCCGTACGTTTTGCGTAATTGCAAAGAACCCAGCGTTTTACCATTTACACTTTCTTGTGTCACTAAAATGCGTCGTGACACCAAATCACCGTTGTCTTTATACCAGTCTTTTTCGACTTCAGTACCCAACAAGGCTAAAACCCGGTCACGTTCTGATGTTTCAGTAGCAACGAAAATGACATCATCTTTTAGTATAATCGTTTCAGCATTACACAATTCAATACTACCATCGGGCCTTTGTACACGTGAAACCACGAAATGACTATCCAGATAACTCTGAATTTTCTGAGCCGTTTTGCCTGAAATTGAGGGGTTGGTAATCTGAATACTTAAAAGGGTAAACGCATTGCTTTGTGCATTTTCTTTTTCAATCCGTTTGGTTTCATCTTCCATTTTAATTCGGAAAATAGAACGAAGTAGAACGATCCCCCCGATAATTCCCAGAACACCAAGTGGATACGCGGCTGCATAACCAAGCGCTATGGTCGGATCAACAGGCAAACCATGCACCTGTGTATACGCTTCCTGTGCTGCTCCCAAGCCTGGTGTGTTGGTGACAGCTCCTGAAAGGATACCTACTATAGTTGATATGGGTAAATCTGTTGTGTAATAAAAAAGTACAGCTACTCCAACACCCAGAAAAACAATAGCTGCGGCTAAACTATTCAGACGTAGCCCATCTTTTTTAAACGATGAAAAGAAACCCGGACCTACTTGTAAACCAACGGAATAAACAAATAAAATCAATCCGAATTCTTTGATGAAGTGAAGAATTTCAGCATCAACTGTCATTCCAAAGTGGCTAACGATGAGACCCACAAAAAGGACCCACGTTACACCCAGGGAAATACCTCCGATTTTAATTTTCCCGAGCCAAACACCCCCGGCAATCACAATACCTATCAAAAAAATAGTATGAGCAACGGAGTTGTTCCAAATCAGTTCAATGAGCCAATTCATATTGAATCAATTAAATAAGTACCCATTACATTAACTAATTTAGTTTACGATTTCCAGAATGTATCCAACACCTCTTAATGTCTTTATTTTGACATTTTCATCTTCCGAAAGATATTTCCGAAGATTGTGCATGAAAACATCCAGACTTTGGTTGTTCAGATATTGAGTGCCACCCCATGCCTGTTCTGCGATGGTATCTTTTGTAAGAAGCTGTCCCTTGTTTTTAAGTAATAGATCTAAAAGGACTGATTCCCTGATAGATAGTTCTATTTTTTGCGTAGGTGTAATCAATAATTGTTGTTTAACATTGAACATGATTTTACCAATGTCGGTGCAATTTTCCATCGTCTTGGTTGGCTTATTGACTAACCTTTTTAACAGACCTTGTATGTATGCGTGTAATTCTTCGGGTAAAAAAGGCTTTTTAATATAATTGTCAATCCCAATGTTGTATGCTTCCAATATAACTTTGCTCGAAGTAACACATGTTTCAAGTATGACAGGTACATTCTGATCTTTTTCCCGGATAAGTTTTATCATTTCCAAGCCGCTCATACCCGGCATTTCAACATCAGAAACTATTACATCAGGTTTGAATTCATCAAAAGCAATCAATCCATCTTTCGGATTCGTTGACCACCTCACTTCATAGTCACCTATAAGTTCCATGCCCTCCTTGATAATATATCCAAGCACATCATCGTCCTCAACCAATAGAATCTTAATCATGGTTATCAACTTTATTTAATAAGAGGTAATAGAATTATAAATTCACTTCCCTGACCTTCTTCACTTTTTACAGAGATGTTGCCATTGTGTGCCTTGATCACTTTATTCACGTAATTCAGGCCAATGCCGAAACCATCAATACCTTTACCTTCCATCTTACTACCTCTTTCAAAGTTGTCAAATATATGTTTTTGCTCGTTTTTTGCGATGCCAAATCCACTATCTTTGACGCTTATCTGAAGTTTGTTCGAAACAATGGAACATAAAATCTCTATCTTCACCGAATTGTTAGAGTACTTAACAGCGTTGTCAATCAAATTGTTTAAAACGTTCTCCATTAAAAAAGGATCAAAAGTACCCATCATGGTTTCAGATTGAAATGAAGTGCTTAAATCAACACTTTTCATCCGGAAGTTATTTTGTCGACGTATATCAACAATTTTGTCAATGTAAGGTTTTAATTCTGTGTCTGTTATATTTGGTACAATTTTAGAATGTTCTGCTTTTGCAACCAATAGAATTCGATCTACCGTAACTAAAAGTTTTGAACTCTGATCCTTACACATTTGATAGTAATGTTGCCGGGATTCCGGTTTGTCTTCAAATATACCTGAAGCGAGTTGTGAAGCTGACATGAAAATGCCGCTGATTGGAGTTTTCAGATCGTGAGCCAGGGAGTTCGTGTATTCCTTGATAAAGCTGACGAATCGATTTTCCCGCAACATGCTTCTGAGTTGGGTGATGAGGATGATACCGATTAGGATGACGAGGAGGGCGGAAATGTAAAGGATGAATTGGGCTTTTCTTAGAATTGATTCGAGTGGGGAATTTAGAATGACTTGGATATATTGTTTTTCGGTGACTTTGGCGTAAATGGTGAATTTGGAGGATTTGGATTTTTTAGATATATTAATAAACCTTATTGTATGGCTTGGTATAAAACCGATGGTTTCTTTTAATCTTATTTGAAATAAAGAGTCGACTCTTTTAATTGAACAAGGAGCACCAAATGAAAATAATCCCTCTTGCAAACTTGCATTTATGTCTTTAGATTGGTTGATTTTTTCCCTTGAAAGGACTTTAACGTCTGGTTCTTGTTTTAATTTTTGTTGTACTGAAATATCAATTGATAGCATTTTAAGCCTTACAAATAGCTCATTATCAATCGCTTTATTAAGACTCTCTTCACTTTTCTCAATCATGTCATGTTCCATTAATAGATATGAGTTTTTAAACCATATATACTGAAGTATTAGTAACATAAGTATACCTAAAATTGAAAAAATTCTAATTGATTTTGCTGTAAACATGATTATATAATTGAGTGGCTGCTGCAAAGATATAAGAATTCATTTAGATTATACAAGATTTCATTTAGTTGTTGATACGCACTCTAATCTTATTTTTGTAAAAAATAAGATCAGCTATTTCAAATCTAAAAAATAAACCATATTATGAAAACGAAACTATTTAAGAAAGCAAACGAAACTAATAATTTTGGATTGAATATCATGAGTAAAGATGAACTGAAAATGATTCAAGGTGGAACAGAACTTGTTTGGGTAAGAGATGCAGATGGAAATTTGAAAGTAAAAATATTGTATTTATAATCATAAATAGTCATACCACAAAAATACTTTCATCATGTCCAACCTCATCCTCACCAACGCCGACCTCTTCCGCGCCGAAAGACTATTCTCAGAGCGTGTAAGCACCCCTATATCCTCGAATTCATTCCACAAATCCGGCAATGACTCTATTGAAAATAATTGCGAACCAGTTGTATTCAATAAGTTCATATCCAGGTTGTTGAATGACACAAAAGAATACCGGATTGTTAATTTATGAATCAATATTTCCAATTATTTTCATGTTGCATCCCTGTGAAGGGATATAAAAAGGCTGTAATATGCGATTTACAAAGAAACATTATACAGCCCATTCCACTATACTTATACGAGCTTTTAGTCAGCGATGATAACGTTAAAACAAAGTCATTTGACTACATCTCAAAAAATTATAGTGAGAAAGAAAAACAAACACTCAAAGAATACGTGACATTCTTGTATAACAATCAATTTGGTTACACTTCAGAAAAGCCAATGCCTCCTATTCGTTTGGATTTAAAAAATTATGAGGAATCAAGAAGTATAACCAATGCCATTGTCGATTTTGATCAGGATTCCAAGCATTCCTTATTTCAGATCGTAAAGCAGTTAAACGAACTCCATTGCTTTGCACTTGAGATAAGGTATTTTTTTTCGGTCTCTTACAAAAAGATACTTGACGATTTACTTTCAATTCAGCGCACAACACTTCAGAATATTGAAGTGTTGCTTGAATACAATGAAGATTTTTCGCTGGAAAATGTGTTGAAAATAAAAGAAACCTACCCAGCTATCAAAAAAATGATCATCAGCAAAGCAAAGGAGAACATAGTTTATAATCAAGAAGACTTTTTAATAATCTACACTACCCAAAAAGTCATTGACGAAAGAAGTTGTGGCGTCACCAACGAACTATATTGCATAGCAGAAACACAACTCTTCATAGAATCCATTCAATACAACTCCTGTCTGAACAAAAAAATATCCGTCGATAAAAATGGATTGATCAAAAACTGCCCTTCCATGAATGACAGTTTTGGTAATATTTCAACAGCTAAACTTAAAGATGTTGTCCAAAAAGAGTCGTTCAGGAGAATTTGGAATATAAACAAGGATAAAATTGAAGTTTGTTCAGATTGTGAATTAAGATACGTCTGTCAGGATTGCAGGGCATACATTGAGGATAAAAACCGGATTTATTCCAAACCTGTGAAATGTAATTACAATCCTTATATATAAGGAATACCAAAATCTGTCAATTTTTCCCTTCGAATGTTTGGTCAGAACATCCCAATTAAGTTATATTTGGAGAATAATATGCTAAATCTCCCAATAAAAATCCTTAACCTTAAATGAAATCCTTCCCGATTTATAACCAATTGGATGCAATGGATTGTGGGCCAACTTGCTTACGGATGATTGCAAAATATTATGGCAGAAGCTATTCCCTTCAAACTTTAAGAAACAAATCCTTTATCACCAGACAAGGCGTTTCTATGCTTGGCATCAGTGAAGCAGCCGAATCCATCGGTTTTCGTACTTCCGGTGTCAAAATTTCTTTCAAACAACTCACCGAAAATGTTTCTTTACCCTGCGTCTTACATTGGAAACAAAACCATTTCGTGGTGTGTCACGACATTCGTAAAAGCAAAAAGAACGGTACCAAAATATATATTGCAGACCCGGCAGCCGGCTTGCTCACTTATACCGAGGATGAATTTTTAAAATGCTGGCTTAGCACCAGTACCAATGGAGAAGCAATGGGCACGGCATTGTTGTTTCAACCCGGTCCTGAATTTTTCAAACAAGAAGATGAGGTTGAAACCTCACAGCGGAGTTTAACCTTTTTCTTTAAATACCTGACACCCTACAAAAAACAAATTGTACAGATTGTTATTGGAATGCTTATTATCAGCATTCTACAACTCATTTTCCCCTTTCTGACACAATCCCTGGTCGATGTCGGGGTTCGTGATGGAAACATCGGTTTCATTAAACTTGTACTGCTGGCTCAAGTCGTAATATTCATCTCCAAACTTTCAGTGGAGTATATCCGTAGTTGGATACTTCTGCACATGAATACCAGGATCAATATTTCCCTGATATCCGATTTCCTGATCAAACTCATGAAGTTACCTTTGCGCTTTTTCGATACCAAAATGGTGGGCGACATCATGCAACGCATTGGAGATCATAGCCGAATAGAATCATTTCTGACAGGAAATTCCGTTAATACCCTTTTCTCCTTTGTTAGTTTCTTTGTGTTTGCCATTGTTCTGGCTTATTACAATCTCACCATTTTAGCCATATTCCTACTGGGTAACACCTTATATGTGGTCTGGGTTCTTTACTTTATGAAATACCGGCGGGAACTGGATTACAAACGTTTCGCACAAGCCTCTTCCGAGCAAAGCAATGTCATCCAGATGATTACCGGGATGCAGGATATTAAGCTCAACAATTGTGAAAAACAAAAAAGATGGCAATGGGAACGCATACAAGTAAAGCTGTTTAAGATTAGCATCAAAAGTCTGGCCCTTGGCCAATTTCAGCAAGTTGGTTCAGTCTTTTTCAATCAGACCACCAATATTCTGGTCACTTTTATTGCTGCCCAAGCCGTCGTTACAGGAGACATGACTTTGGGTATGATGTTGTCTGTTACCTATATAATTGGTCAGCTCAATTCACCCATTGACCAATTTATTAGTTTTACCCAGCAATTTCAGGATGCAAAAATCAGTCTGGAACGTTTGAATGAAATCCATGGAAAAGAAGACGAAGAGCAAACGATTGAATCCAAACTGGCCCTGCTTCCGGATAAACGAGACTTGTGGGTAGAAAATCTGAGTTTCAGTTACGACGGTGCTGACCGGGATTTTGTCCTCGATAAAATAAATCTTCAGGTACCGCAAAATAAAGTGACAGCCATCGTTGGTGCCAGCGGCAGTGGGAAGACAACCTTAGTGAAACTGATGTTGGGATTTTACGAACCCAATATTGGAGGAATCAAAATTGGGAACACTCCCTTAAATATACTTAATCCACATTTTTGGAGAAGCAAAGTCGGTTCAGTTCTGCAAGATGGATTTATCTTTTCGGATACCATAGCCAACAATATTGTCCTGGGAGAGGATGAAGTTGATGTAGAAAGACTTCGTCATGCATCGACCATTGCCAATATCCGGGATTTTATCGATTTACTGCCACTGGGTTACAATACCAAAATCGGTATGGAAGGCAAAGGACTTAGCCAGGGTCAAAAACAGCGCATATTGATAGCAAGAGCCGTTTATAAAAATCCAGAATACCTCTTTTTTGATGAAGCAACCAACGCCCTGGATGCCAACAACGAAAAAGAAATTATGGAACAACTTCATACTTTTTACCAAGGTAAAACAGTGGTCGTGGTTGCCCACAGGCTCAGTACCGTGCGGGATGCAGATAAAATAGTCGTGCTCGATCAGGGTAAAATAGCCGAAGAGGGCACCCATCAGGAATTGACAGATAAAAGAGGCATTTATTATCATCTGGTAAAAAATCAGTTAGAATTGGGAAATTGATTATGGATACAAAACGCAAAGAAATAGAGCTTCGCAGCGAAGAAGTGCAAGATGTCATGAGCGAAATCTCTCCGGGCATTCTACGGTGGGGCATTACTGTGTTATTTTTCATTATAACGATTTTGCTCATAGGCTGTTACATTTTCAAATATCCGGATGTGATTGTATCATCGGTCACCATTACCACCCAGGAACCCCCTGCAAGTATTATCGCCAGAGCTACCGGTAAGATTGATGAACTTTATGTGAAAAATAATCAAGAAGTAACTTCCGGTACAGCCCTTGGTGTCATACAAAATCCGGCCAGGACGGCTGATATACTTTTACTCTCTGATCGTCTGAAAAAATGGGAAAATCAGCAACAAAATCTTTCTGTCGCAAAAGTCCTATTTGATGAAAAGCCCCTGCAACTTGGCAGTGTACAGACTTCATACGCCACTTTTTCCAGTCTATTGAGGGAATGCATTGATTTCAATGAACTTAAATATTATCCCCAGAAAATCACCTTGCAAGAACAGCAAGTGAAAAGTCAAAAAGACAACATGCTTGAAATGATTCGGCAGGGCAGACTGATGAAACAACAGCTGGAAACTGTTCAATCTACCTTCAAACGTGACTCCTTATTATATAAGAGGGGTGTCGTTTCGGAAGAGGATTACGATGCTTCAAAAAATAAATTGCTTCAAAGCAGACAGTCATACAGTTCGTTGCGTTCCTCCATCAAACAATTGGAATTAGAGATTACCCAAAGTCAGGGAAGTATGCTCGACTTGCAGCAAAAGTTCAAAGAAAATGAAAACAACTATGGGGTTAGTTTGCGAATGGCTACCGAGCAACTCACTGCTGACATCAAAATTTGGGAAAGGGATTACCTGCTAGTAAGTCCTATCAATGGAGTCGTTAACCTGATGGGTTTTTGGAGCAACAATCAAAATGTTCAAACCGGAGACGTCCTTTTCACCATCCAACCAACGATTCAAACTTCTCCAATTGGTAAAGCATTAATGCCCGTTCAAGGTTCAGGAAAAGTCATGATTGGTCAACATGTCAATGTCAGACTCAACAATTTTCCCGATCAGGAGTTTGGCTATCTGGAAGGCATTGTTCAAAACATCTCGAGCACGCCCAATTCAGACGGTAAATATCTGGTTGAAGTGAGCTTCCCCAATGGTTTAACCACCAGTTACCATAAGAAATTGCCCATCACCAGACAGATGGAAGGCAGCGCCGAAATCATCACGAAAGATGTCAGACTGATTGAACGGTTTTTTAATCCAATCAAAAGCATTCTAAAGAAGCATACTTAATAAACTACCTACAAAAACCGATTTGGAATATCAATCACAAATTCACTGCCCACGCCGACTTCACTTTTCACGCTGACCTTTCCCTGATGGGCCTTGACCACTTTTTGAACATAATAAAGTCCGATGCCGAATCCCTTGATTTGCTTGTAATCCTTCATGTTTCCTCTGCTAAAAAGGTGGAAGATATTCTTTAAATGATTTTTGGGGATTCCTAAACCATCGTCCTTGATTTTTAGAAGAATGTGCTTGTTCTCCACGGAGCAATTTATGGAAATCACCACCGATTCATTTGAATACTTGATGGCATTTTCAATAAGATTGATAACGGTATTTTCTATCAGATCCGTATCGAGGTAAGCCTTGCAATCCTCAGATTCGTAGTTGGTTGTTATCTGCACTGTTTTATGCAGGAAGTAATTGTTTCGGTATTTGTCAGCAATTTTTTCGAGGAGTATTTTTAGATCTACTTGTGACTTTTGAACTAAAATTTTGGACTTTTCTGATTTGGCTATCAGTAGAAGGTTGTCAAAAGCCAAAAGGAGTTTCGAACATAGATTCAGACTTTCTTTGTGGTAGTTTTCAATTCTTTGCTCATCCATATATTCCTTCGACATAATCCTGGATGTCAGCATATAAATGCTATTGACGGGTGTCCGCATTTCATGAACCGTAATCCTGGAAAAATCTTTGATAAAGGCTGTGAAATCCTTGTCTCTCACCATGTTTAAGAATTGGAATATCAGAATGACGCCGATGAGTAGGACGAGTAGGAGGGAAAAGACAAAGATGTATCGGGCTTTGGTGATGACGGAGGTAATGGAGGAGGTTAGGGCTAGTTCTATAGTTTTTTTGGAACAAAATTTAAAAAAAATCGTAGTACCACAAATTTCGTCTAATATTTTTGAGGAATCTTTATTTATACTTAAATTATCCAGAACTCGGAAAGTATATTTTGGAATGAAACCTATTCTTTTTTTTATTTTTTTTTGAAATAATTTATTCACTTTTTCATTTGAAATGGGATTCCCCATTGAATATAAACAATCTTGCAATTGTAAAGTAATATCTGAACCTTGTTTAATTTCTTTCTTCTCAATTATTTTTGCTCCAGGCTTAAGTTTATAATCGTTTTGAACTAAGATTTTCATTTTTGAATTTTCCGATCTCTGAAATAACTCCTCTTCCATCGACTCCTTCAAACACACCTTACTCTTCTCCATAATATCCCTCTCCACCATGCCATACGCATTTCTAAGCCAAAAATACTGAAGCGTCAAAACAGCAATAATACCCAGTACGGAAATTATCCGCATAAACTTTGAATTCATCATATTCTAAATGAGCTATTTAATTAAAATTAGTCCTAAATAAAAAGTATTCTACAAAAACCGATTCGGTATGTCAATGATAAACTCACTGCCAACGCCGACTTCACTGTTCACACTGACCTTTCCCTGATGGGCTTTGACCACTTTCTGAACATAATAGAGTCCGATGCCAAAACCCTTGATTTGCTTATAATCCTTCATGCTCCCTCTGCTGAAAAGGTAGAAGATATTTTTTAGATGGCTTTTGGGGATTCCTAAACCATTGTCTTTGATTTTTAAAAGAATGTGCTTGTTCTCAACACAGCAATTTATGGAAATCACCACCGTTTCTCTCGAATATTTGATGGCATTTTCAATGAGATTTATAACCGTATTTTCTATCAGATCCGTATCGAGGTAAGCCTTGCAATCTTCGGAGTCGTAGTAGGTTGTTATTTGCAATGTTTTGTTTAGGAAGTAATTGTTTCGGTATTTGTCAGCAATTTTTTCGATAAGTATTCGCATGTCTACTTGTGACTTTTGAACTAAAATTTTGGACTGTTCCGATTTGGCTATCAATAGGAGGTTGTCGAAAGCCAAAAGGAGTTTCGAACATAGATTCAGAGTTTCTTTGTGATAGTTTTCAATTCTTTGCTCATCCATATATTCCTTCGACATAATCCTGGATGTAAGCATATAGATGCTATTGACAGGTGTCCGCATTTCATGCGATGTGATTCTGGAAAAATCTTTGATAAAGGCTGTGAAATCCTTGTCTCTCACCATGTTTAAGAATTGGAATATCAGAATGACGCCGATAAGCAGAACGAGTAGGAGGGAAAATATGAAGATGTTTCTGGCTTTGGTGATAACAGATGAGATTGGGGAAGTTATAATAAGTTCAATAGATTTGGTTGTACTAAACTTTAGATATATCGTATTTCCACAAATTTCATCATAAATGGTGGACGAATCAGCCAGGGTACCTGAATTCGTTTTTGAAGTTAAATTTCTGGCGAGATCAATTTTTGTCTGACTTATAGTTCTTTTATCAATAATTGAATCATCAAGAACTCTAAGTTTATATTTTGGCAAGAAACCAATGCTTTTTGTGATTTTTTTTTGAAAAATTGAATTTATTCTTTTATAAGAATGAGGTTTACCAATATAAATCAGAATATCTTGCATACCTAATATAATATCGGGGCTCTTTTTACAATCTATACTTTTTATTATTTCATTTGATTTAGGCTTAAAATCTTTCTTACTCATAACAGAAACATCCTTACCTAATCTTTCAAAAACCTCCTCATCCAACGCCTCCTTCAAACACCCCCGACTCTTCTCCATAATATCCCTCTCCACCATGCCATACGCATTCCTAAGCCAAAAATACTGAAGGGTCAATAGCCCAATAATTCCCAATACGGAAATTATCCGCATAAACTTTGAATTTATCATAATTTAAATTAACGATTTATGCAAATATATTACATATAAATTAAAATACCCTTCATAGTCACCAATCATTGCACTTTAAAGCAAAAGCAGTATATTTACAACACGAATTAATGTAAATAAATAGTTATACAATGCAACCTGATGAATTCCACTGGTATGCCGTTTATACAGCCCCAAGAGCTGAAAAGAAAGTAAGCGAACGATTTGAAGTTGATGGTATAGAACACTATCTTCCACTTCAAAAAGTGATGCGACGTTGGAGTGACCGCATCAAAGAAGTCATAGTCCCAGTTGTTAATGGATACATCTTCGTACATATCCCCACAAGCGATTTCAAAAAAATAGTAAACACCTACGGCGCCATCGCCTTCGTACGCGAAGCAGGAGTCCCGGTAGCCATACCCGATAACCAGATGGAACGTTTAAAATTTATGGTCGATTTTTCCGAAGAACCTGTTGAATTTAGCCCCGAACAATTCGAGCCGGGAGAAACAGTCAATATCTGCCGGGGCCCACTTCAAGGCCTTATGGGAGAACTTGTCCATGTAAAAGGCAAGCATAAAGTAGTAATACGCCTGGATCGTTTCGGTTGCGCACTCACGGAAGTGCCGCTTTCCTTCCTGGAAAAAGTTAAAACATCAACTACAATATCCTGATAATTAGCTATATAACGCCTATAAAACCTTACATTTGAACTTATTAACATAATGTAATGGAAAAATCCTTGCGCCTTAAAATAATTGTTGTAAATTGCATCCATTAATCGAGCAATAAAAATGCTCGCTACGATAAAACTTCCCATATTCGGAAGTTGTTCGTTTAGAGAAAGTAACGCATGTTAGATAGCCTCATCACTTCAAAAACGCGTCTTAAATTGTTGATGAAATTTTTCATTAATAGCAATACGACTGCCTATTTGCGCAATCTGGCAACCGAGTTTGGAGAATCAACCAATGGCATCCGGCAAGAATTAAATCGCCTCGAAGATGCCAACTTATTGGAGTCCGAATCCATCCAAAACAAGAAAGTATACCACGCAAACATCAAACATCCTTATTACGGGGATATTCACCACCTGCTGCTCAAATACGTTGGCATTAACCAAATCGTAGATGAACTGGTCAAACGCGTAGGTAATCTCGAAAAAGCATTTATTACCAACGACTTTGCACAAGGCAAACCAGGCAACATCATAGACCTGATACTGGTAGGCCAAAACTTTGATGATGCATACATCAACCAATTGGTACACAAAGCCGAAGAAAACGTATCGTTCAAAATACGATACATCACCGTTACAACTGTGGAATTGCCACAATACATCAGCGACAACACCAAATCATTGTTGGTTTGGACAGCTGAGTGAGTTTTTACATTTAAAGCAAACTAAAAGTTTGATTTAAATGTTTTCTAAAATAAAGCCGGACTTAACGGCTGTTCAACTGTCATTCGTTGCGCCCCTAACATGGGAGTGACGAACCTCACTGTGGATTTATAAAGGATATATTCGTATACAAACGAAAATATCATATCAATTTTTCGTATACAAACGAAAATATCATATTTTAATCAACGAAGCACAAAAAGTGATACATACTTCTGACGCACCCATGCTCAACAAGTAACCATTGTATCCCTACGTATCCCCTAAATCACTGTCATTATTGAATTTATCTTCGTATATTTGTTTATAAAAGATCAGCTATGATATATTTTGAAAATTATAAATTACACCAAGATGCGCAAATCAGACCTTCGTTACTGTGGGAATACGAATTAGAACATTTTGATTGGAATGCAATGCAAAATATAGTGATACAACGTGTTATTGAACGAGGAAGAATAAATGATTTTTATGCTGTTTTAAATTTATACGGATTAACGAAATTTAAAGAAGGAGTTAAAAATATTCCCAACCTAAATAAAAAGGATATCGCTTTTGTTTGTACAATATTTGGAATAAAAAAACAAGAACTGAAATGCTACACACAGAAACAGTTACGACAAAAACATTGGAGCTCTTAACTCAATTAATGAGTGATTCTACTTTCGACCAATTTTTGTTAGTAGGAGGAACATCATTGTCTTTGCAATTGGGACACCGGATCAGTGTGGATTTGGATTTATTCAGCAATAAAACTTTTAATGAAAATGTATTAGTTGATACTTTAAGAACGAACTATCATTTTGAGTTGGATTTTTTGGATAAGGAAACTGTAAAAGGAGAAATAGGGGGTGTTAAAATTGATTGTATTGCCCATAAATATCTCTGGTTGAATGAACCTACGGTGGAGAGTGGAATACGCCTGGCCTCATTTTATGACCTTGCTGCCATGAAGTTAAATGCCATAGTTGGTAATGGTACTCGAATGAAAGATTTTATAGATATTGCCTATTTATCAAATAAAATTTCTTTCAACGAAATGCTGAACGCTTACGAAAGTAAATATAGAAGTAACCCCGTTATGGTATTGAAAGCAATTTCTTACTTTGATGATATTAATTATGATGAACCTATTCAAATACTTGATAAAAAAGATTTTGAATGGAAAAAAATCATAAAACACTTGCTTTTGATGGTAAAATCCCCGGATAAAATATTCGGTGGATGGTAATATAATAAGGAAAAAAACAATAGCAAGTGGATTATCGAGAAATATGGTACAGGGATTAAGAGGATTATCGAATATTGTTTGGAAGCTGGACTGCCGCAACCATCTTTTACCAATATTTCCGATGGCTTTATGGTAACTGTTTACTCCTCTCAAATCGGGGAAAAATATTTAGTGTCAGATTTAAAAACTAATTTCAGAGAAAGTTCGGAGAAAAGTTCGGAGAAAATATTAAAAGAACTTAGAAATAATGGTCATGTTACTATATTAGAACTATCATTAAAAATAGGTATTTCAACCAGAGCGATAGAAAAGCAATTGGATAAACTTAAACAGACCGGTCGTATCACCAGAACAGGTCCCGATAATGGTGGATACTGGAAGGTAAATTCGCATTGAACGCCTTGGCTATGCACTCACCAAGGTGGCACTTTTAAAGAAACACATACATTTGGCGAAGTATAAACCTGCCCAGACCTGTTTTTGAGAATATTTCAGATGGTTTTCAGGTGGTGTTTTTTGATGGATATGATGAAAAGGGGGCAGAAAAGGGGTATGTCGTAGAGGGTAACGAACCTCGCTGCGTAAAGCCGCATCAACGGATGACATTCCGGCAAAAAATAGAATTATGACCATAGCAGTCGATTGCTCCATTTGAAGTAATTACATTAAACATATAGGCTAAAAAATCAAATCAATTGGGAAGTTATTATTTCGCATTTTGCGTATCGCATTTTGCGAGATAATGTGTACTCTTGTACCATGAAAATAAATAAACCACACAACCCGTTTTTACTTGCAGGATATTATAGTCCCGAGTATTTTTGTGACCGCGAAGCAGAAACAGCAAAAATTCTTTCCGCACTCGAAAACGATCGGAATATCTCTTTGATGAGTCCTCGCCGTTTCG
>Ga0209123_1000874_pt1 | contig 34405 bp, 29 predicted proteins | sample BarGraIncu00431A_FD_184500 | JGI IMG/M metagenome (GOLD analysis project Ga0209123, IMG submission 184500) | Arctic peat soil microbial communities from Barrow, Alaska, USA - Barrow Graham LP Incubations 004-31A (SPAdes) (version 2) | ecosystem: Environmental > Terrestrial > Soil > Wetlands >... | reverse complement strand
TAAGGGCCAACAATCTATCAATGATGTAGGTGGACCAATAAGTATAATAAGAATTTCAACAATGGCTGCACAAACTGGAATAATAAATTTAATGATGTTAACAGCAATGTTAAGTGTGCAACTAGGAATATTGAATATAATACCTTTCCCAGCGCTAGATGGAGGATGGATTTTTATATTGTTATTTGAAATAATATCAGGTAAGAAATTAGATGATAAGAAAGTGGGATTTGTAAATTATATTGGATTTATGATTTTAATGGCATTAATGGTGTTAGTAGTCGTTAAGGATATAGTTAGTCCAATGAAATTCTAGGAGATGAAGAACATGAAGTCTGTACATGTGAAACAAACGAAAAAAATTAAAATTGGAAATGTATATATAGGTGGAGATTCAGAGATAGCTGTGCAATCAATGACTAATACAGATACAAGAGATGTAGAAGCTACGGTAAACCAAATTCTTCTTCTAGAAGAGGCAGGGTGTGACATTGTACGATGCGCTGTTCCAGATATGCAAGCAGCGGAGGCTATTAAAGATATCATGAAATGTATTCACATACCAATAGTTGCTGATATTCATTTTGATTATAGGCTAGCTTTAAAATCTATTGAGAATGGAATATCTAAATTAAGAATTAATCCAGGCAATATTGGAAGCGTTGATAAAATAAAATTGGTTGCAGATGCAGCGAAGGAAAAGGGTATACCAATTAGAATCGGTGTGAATTCAGGATCACTGGAAAAAGACATTCTTCAAAAATATGGTCATGTATGTGCACAGGCGTTAGTTGAAAGTGCATTAAGACATGTTAAAATACTAGAAAATTTAGATTTTTATGATATAGTTATTTCAATAAAATCCTCAGACGTACCTATGATGATTGAAAGTTATAAATTATTATCAGATAAAGTAAATTATCCGTTGCACCTTGGTGTTACTGAGGCTGGGACTACATGGCGAGGAACAATAAAATCAAGTATAGGTATTGGAGCGCTTTTAGCGCAGGGCATTGGAGATACTATAAGGGTATCACTTACTGGGGATGTAATAGACGAGGTTAAAGTTGGCATAGAAATTTTAAAATCTCTAGATTATATAAATGATGGAATTAAATTCGTATCATGCCCAACCTGTGGCAGAACTCAAATAAATCTTATTAAAATTGCAAATGAAGTAGAAGAAAGATTAAAATATTGCAATAAGAATATAAAGATTGCAATAATGGGCTGCGTTGTTAATGGCCCCGGTGAAGCAAGAGAAGCTGATATTGGCATTGCTGGAGGCAAAGGAGTCGGCCTTATATTTAAAAAAGGTGAAATAATTAAAACCGTTAAGGAAGAAAATTTAGTGGAAGAACTTATCCGCGAGATAGATAAACTATAAAATGTCTTATCAGGAGGAATACTAATGAATGTGAGCCTAGCTGAAATGTTGAAAAACGATTTCAATTTAAATGAAAAAACATTAGTAGATGATATTAAGGTATTGAGAGTTCAATACCTTAAAAAAAGCAATAAATTAAGGGTGCTAATCAAATCTTTTGAGGATATAGATGATAATAAAAGGCTACATATTAAAAAGATTATTTCAAAGAGATTATGTAGTTTTGAAGATATACAGTTAATTTGTTATCGAGATGTTTCAAATGCTACTATAGAAGATGTAAAAGATAAGTTTTGGTTAGATGTTGTTAATGTAATAGCTATATCAGAGCCGTCAAGTAAGGATAGCTTACTTAAATCTTCTAGGATAATTGAAAATGGAATGTTTAAGATTCAATGCGGCAATAATTTTATGTGTAAGATTTTAAGGGATAAAAACATAGAAATTCTTATAAAAAACACTATAAATGATATGTTTGGAATTAATTTACCGGTAAAATTAGAACATAATAGTGAACTTTCGAAAGAAGATTTTTTTGGTAAAAAAGAAAAAGAAAATGAGGTTATAATAAAAGAAATTATTAAAAATATTAGTACAGAAAAGAAAGATAAACCTCAAAGTAGTAGTCAAAACAATGAAAAAGCAAATAAATTTAGCAGACCAGGATTTAGAAAAGATGAAGCTGCTGATGCAAATACTATAATGGGAAGAAATATAAAAAGCGATAGTATAGAAATAAACGAAATAGATGAGGCTTCAGGAATAGTCAGCATCTGTGGGGATATTTTTAAAATTAAAATTATTGAAACTAAAACAGGTAGAATAATTATTACATTTTATATTACTGATTATTCAAGTTCAATTACAGTGAAATGTTTTCCAAAACCTAAAGATGTGGAAAAGATAATGGATGAAATTAAAGTAGGACTTTTTTGTAAGGTACGTGGAGAAGCAAGTTATGACACTTATGCAAAAGAGGTTGTTATAATGGCAAGGGATATAGTAAGACTTAAGAAAATAGAAAGGATGGATACTGCAGATGAGAAAAGGGTTGAGCTTCATCTGCATACACAAATGAGTGCTATGGATGGAATAAGTCCTGCCTCTAAACTTATTGAAAGAGCAGCTAAATGGGGACATAAAGCAGTGGCGATAACGGATCATGGTGTAGTCCAAGCTTTTCCGGAAGCTATGGATGCTGCTAAAAAAAATAAAATAAAGGTTTTATATGGTGTAGAGGGTTACCTTGTAGATGATGGTCAACCAATAGTTATTAATAATAAAAATGAAAGTTTAGATGATATTTTTGTAGTTTTTGATTTAGAAACAACAGGACTTTCAAGTGAAAATGATAGAATTACTGAAATTGGAGCGGTTAAAATCGAAAATGGGAAAATAGTAGATAGATTTAATGAATTTGTAAATCCGGGAATGGACATACCCTATAAGATTACAGAATTAACTGGAATTACAAATGATATGGTCTCTAGCGCAGAACCAATTGAAGAAATACTTCCTAAGTTTTTAGAGTTTGCGAGTGGTAGCGTTGTAGTAGCCCATAATGCTGATTTTGATGCATCTTTTATCAAAAAAAACTCAGAGAGGATTAATTTAAAGTTTGAAAATGCAATTATGGATACAATACCACTAGCTAAATATTTACTACCAGATCTTAAAACATTTAAGCTAAATGTAATAGCTAAGCATTTAGGCATCTCCCTGGAAAATCATCATAGAGCAGTAGATGATGCTAAAGCTACTGCGGATATACTATTACATTGCTTTGGACTACTTAGAGAAAAAAATATTTTGAACTTAGATACTTTAAATAAAGAATTTCTAGGAGATTTTAATGTAAAGAAAGCAAACAGCTATCATGTTATTATTTTGGTTAAAAATCTTGTAGGGCTTAAAAATTTGTATAAGCTTATTTCATTTTCAAATTTAGATTATTTCCATAGAAGACCTAGGCTTCCTAAAACCTTAGTGGAAGAATATAGGAATGGTCTTATTGTTGGCTCAGCTTGTGAGGCTGGTCAAGTGTATAAGGAAGTGCTTCAAGGGAAATCTGAAGAAGAACTTAAGAAGATTATAGGATTCTATGATTATTTAGAAATACAACCTCTTCTAAATAACAAATTCATGATTAAAAATGGTACGGTAAAAGATGAAAATGAATTAATGGATATTAATAAAAAAATATGTGATTTAGGGGATAAAAACAATTTACCGGTAGTTGCTACAGGAGATGTACACTTTTTAGACCCTTCTGATGAAGTTTTCAGGAAAATTTTAATGGCTGGTAAAGGGTTTTCAGATGCGGATGATCAACCACCACTATATTTCAAAACTACTAATGAAATGTTAAAAGAGTTTTCATATTTGGGTGAAAAAAAATGTAGAGAAGTTGTAATTTATAATCCAAATAAAATCGCAGATATGATAGAAGTTATAAAACCAATACCTGACGGGACGTATACACCTACAATACCAGGCGCAGAAGATGATATTCGAAAGATGACCTCTGATAAAGTCCATTCTATATATGGAGAAAAATTACCGGAGATAGTTCAAAAAAGATTGGATAAGGAATTAAACTCTATTATAGGAAATGGATATGCTGTACTTTACTTAATAGCTGAAAAATTAGTAGCAAAATCTCTAGCAGATGGTTATTTAGTGGGTTCGAGAGGGTCAGTTGGATCTTCTTTTGCAGCTAATATGTCTAATATCACAGAGGTAAATGGACTTCCACCTCATTATGTATGTCCTAATTGTAAAAAGAGTGAATTCATTTTAGATGGATCGGTTGGTTCGGGTGCCGATTTACCTGATAAAGAGTGTCCAAGTTGTGGAACTCAGTATGTGAAAGATGGCCATGATATTCCATTTGAAACTTTTTTAGGGTTTGAAGGGGATAAAGAGCCAGATATAGATTTGAATTTCTCAGGCGAAAATCAAGCAGATATACATAGATATACAGAGGTGTTGTTTGGTAAGGGGCATACTTTTAAGGCGGGGACAATTGGAACAATTGCTGATAAAACTGCTTATGGTTATGTGAAAAAATATTTAGGTGAAAAAGACATTATGGTGCCTCAAGCAGAAATAGAACGACTAGTCATGGGATGTACAGGGGTCAAAAGAACATCAGGTCAGCATCCAGGTGGAATTATGGTTGTCCCAAGTGATAATGAAATATATAATTTTTGCCCTGTACAACACCCAGCTGACGACCCAAATTCAGATATTGTTACAACACATTTTGATTATCATTCCATAAGTGGCAGGTTATTAAAGCTTGATATTCTTGGACATGATGACCCTACAATGCTTAAAATGCTTCAAGATTTAACAGGACTTGACCCTATAACTATTCCACTCTCAGACTCTAAGGTTATAAGCTTATTTACGTCTCCAACGGCTCTAGGGCTAACCATTAAAGAATTGGGTTGTGAAGTTGGAAGTTATGGTGTTCCAGAATTTGGTACAAAATTTGTTAGACAAATGCTTTTAGATACGCAACCTAAATCTTTTTCAGATTTAGTTAGAATTTCTGGACTATCTCATGGTACTGATGTATGGATTAATAATGCACAATATTATATTAAAGAAGGATTTACCACACTTAAAGATTGTATTTCTACAAGAGATGATATAATGGTTTATCTAATGCAGAAAAATCTTGAACCTAAGACTGCTTTTACTATAATGGAGAGAGTAAGAAAAGGTAAGGGTCTCACAGAAGATGATGAACTAGTAATGAGAGAGCATGATGTTCCAGATTGGTATATAGGGTCATGTAAAAAGATAAAGTATATGTTCCCTAAGGGTCATGCAGTTGCTTATGTAATGATGGCGGTAAGAATAGCATATTATAAGGTTTATTATCCAAAGGAATATTATGCTACGTTCTTTACTATAAGAGCAGATGACTTTGATGCAAATTTGATTGTAAAAGGTGATAGTGCTATAAAAGTCAAAATGGATGAGCTATCAGCTATGGGTAAGGATATAGGAATGAAAGAAAAAGGCCTTCTTACAGCGCTTGAGTTATCTTATGAGATGTATAAAAGAGGGATAAAATTATTAAATGTAGATCTTTATAAGTCTGAGGCAATTAAATTTACTATTGAAGGAGATTCAATAAGACCTCCATTAAGTAGTCTTGAAGGTGTAGGTGAAAATGCTGCTAAAAGTATTGTTTTATTAAGACCTGAAGGTGAATTTATATCAAAAGAAGATTTAAGAATTCGTTGTAAAGTTTCAAAAACAGTAATTGAAGCATTAGATAATCATGGGTGTTTAAAGGAACTTCCTGATACAAATCAGCTGTCGTTTTTTTAGGCAAATGCAATTAACCCTTGAATTAGCAAATTTTATATGATAGAATGATATATATTAGTTACCGTTGGTAATTTTATTGCACGAGAGTAGGCCCGCCTACTCTCTATTTATTGAAACGCAACTCATGGTTGCGTTTTAATTATAATATTATGTTTAATTATGCTAATAATTGTATAAAATATTAATAAAAGGAGGGTGTTAAAATGAAAAATGATACCTTGTTACAAAGACTAAGAAAAATAACTCAACCAATAGTAGAAAAAAATAATTGTGAATTATATCATTTGGAGTATGTAAAAGAAGCAGGAGAAAATTTCCTGAGAATTTATATAGATAGTACTAATGGAATATCTTTAGAAAATTGTGAAAAGATAAGTAGAGCTGTAAGCGAAATATTAGATGTAGAAGACCCAATAACTGATAGTTACTGTTTAGAAGTTTCCTCTCCAGGAATTGAGAGGACTTTATACGATGACAATCATTTAAATAAATACATAGGCCAAAATGTACTAATTAATTTAAATAGTCTATATGAAGGCACTAAAAAACTTGAAGGTAATTTATTAGGATTTTCTGATGTACAAATAGAAATTCAATATGATGGGAATAATATATCTATTGCTAGAGAAAATATTTCCAGTGTGAGTTTAAAGCCGGTGCTGTAAGGAGGAAGTTAAAATGAATCAGGAATTTATTGAAGCATTGAGAGAAATTGTAGACCAAAAGGGAATTAGTGAAGATCTACTTTTTGAAACTATTGAAGATGCATTAGTTGCAGCATATAAGAAAAATTTTGCTACTCTATCTAATAATAGTCAAAATGTAAAAGTAACAATGAATAGAGAAACAGGCGAGATACATGTTTATGGTCAAAAAACTGTTGTAGAAGAAGTAGTTGAGGATGTAAATGAAATATCACTCGAGGAAGCTAAAGAATATAGCCCTAAATACCAAATTGACGATATTGTTGATATTGAAGTTACTCCAAGGAAATTTGGAAGAATAGCGGCGCAATCTGCGAAGCAAGTGGTTATTCAAAGAATAAAAGAAGCTGAAAGAAATATAATTTACAATGAGTTTATAACCAAAGAATTTGACATCATTACAGGAAGTGTTATAAGAAAAGATAGAGGAAATGTATTTATAGATTTAGGCAAAATTGAAGCTGTTCTTGGAGCTAACGAGCAAATGCCAGGTGAAGAATATAATTTCAATGAAAAATTGAAACTATACATTGTTGAGGTTAAGAATACTACTAAAGGTGCTCAAATAGGGGTATCGAGAACTCATCCAGGTCTTGTAAAACGATTATTTGAACTAGAGGTACCTGAAGTTTTTGGTGGAATAGTTGAAATAAAAAGCATTTCAAGAGAAGCTGGTTCAAGAACTAAAATTGCAGTATACTCTAACGATGAAAATGTTGATGCTATGGGAGCTTGCGTAGGGCCTAAAGGAATTAGAGTTCAAAATATAGTTAATGAATTAAGAAATGAAAAGATTGATATTATTAAGTGGAGCAAAAAATCTGAAGAATATATTTCAAACGCTTTAAGCCCTGCAAAGGTATTGAATGTGGTAGTTGATGAAGCATGTAAATCTGCAAAGGTTATTGTGGAAGATAATCAATTATCTTTAGCCATTGGAAAAGAAGGTCAAAATGTTAGATTGGCCGCAAGATTAACAGGTTGGAAGATTGATATTAAAAGTAGAACTCAAGCTCAATACAACATGGAAGTTAATGAAATTAGTGATGATATTGAAAATAAAGTAATTGAAACCATTACGCAGGAGTAGGTGATAGCTTTATGAAAGTTAAAAAAATACCTCAGCGTATGTGTACTGGGTGCATGGAAATGAAATGTAAAAAAGAGTTATTACGTATAGTTCGTAGTAAAGAAGGAGAAATTTCTATAGATTTAACAGGGAAAAAGCCAGGCAGAGGTGCATATGTTTGTAAAAATATAGAATGCTTTGAAAAATCTTTTAAGACTAAGAGGTTGGAACGAAATTTAGGTGGGAAAATAAGCGAAGAAATTTATGGTAACCTGAAGGATGAGATAGAACATGAATAATAAATTTTTTCAATTTTTGGGTTTAACTAAAAAGGCAGGTAAACTTATTGAAGGTTACAATCAATGCGAAGAAGCACTATCACATGGACGAGGAACCCTTATAATTTTATCAGAAGAAAGTGCTGTAAATACTAAAGATAAATTTAAAAGATTAGCTAGTAGGAATGTTATACCTCTTATAGAAGGAGTATCCAATGAAATTTTAGGTAAGTGCTTAGGCAGGGCAGAAATCAATGTTTTGTGTGTAAGTGATAAGAAAATGACTAATAAGCTATTAAGCTTATGGAATGAAATGAATAAAAGTGTCGAAAGCATTGAAAATACTGAAAGTATCGAAAGTGTCGAAAGTAAGGAAAACAATGAATAAATTAAATTTCGGGGGTGAATGATTTGGCAAAAGTCAGAATATATGAATTAGCAAAAGAGTTAGAAGTGTCAAGTAAAGAATTAATTAATGTACTATTTGAAGAATTTAGTATAAAAGCCAAAAATCATATGAGTGTGATTGAGGAAGAGGATGCTGAGTTAATAAAGGAACTTTATAGCGATGAAAATTCAGGACTTAAAGATGATAAAAACGAAACGGTAGAACACTATGAAAATTTAGCTAATGAAGATGCTAATAAAGTTATTATTAGAAAAAGAGGAAGAAAAGGTCGCGATGAATTAGGAAATGGCAATAATAGTGTTGAAGCAATAGATGACGAAGTTGTAGTAATTGACAGTACAATTACTGTTAAAGATTTAGCTGATACGTTAAAGAGACCTTATGTTGAAGTAATAAAACAACTTATTTTCATAGGTGTTATGGCTGGAATGAATCAAGAAATAGATTTTGCTACAGCTGAAAAGGTAATAGAAAAATATGGTGCACTTGCAGTACTCAGAGAAGTAGAAGAAGGAAAAATAGCCGAAGATGAAGATATTGAAGACAATGACGCAGAAATAGGTACAGATAAAAAACCAGCGGTTGTTACAGTAATGGGCCACGTTGATCACGGCAAGACATCACTCCTTGACTGTATTAGAAAATCTAAAGTTACCGAAACAGAAGCGGGCGGAATTACACAACATATAGGTGCATATACTGTTGACGTTAATGGTGAAAAAATAACATTCTTAGATACACCTGGACATGAGGCTTTCACAGCAATGAGGGCAAGAGGTGCCCAAATAACAGATATAGTTATACTTGTAGTAGCTGCGGATGATGGTATTATGCCACAAACTGAAGAAGCAATAAATCATTGCAAGGCTGCTAATGTACCAATAATAGTTGCTATAAACAAGATAGATAGACCAGGAGCTAATCCTGATAAAGTTAAGCAAGAATTAACAGAATTTGGACTTGTAGCAGAAGATTGGGGTGGAGATACAATTTGTGTTCCTGTATCAGCTCATACTAAAGAAGGTATAGATACCTTGCTTGAAATGGTAGTTATTACTGCGGAAATGTTAGAGCTTAAAGCCAATGCTAATAGACGCGCTAAAGGAACTGTAATAGAAGCAAAATTAGATAAAGGTCGCGGTCCTCTTGCTACGCTGCTTGTACAAAATGGCACACTAAATACTGGTGATTCTATAATAGTTGGTTCAACTTATGGAAGAATAAGAGCAATGTTTGATGATAAGGGTAAAAAGATAAAAAAAGCAGGCCCATCTATGCCAGTAGAAATACTTGGATTATCTGATGTTCCAGCAGCTGGAGATAGATTTAATGTAGTTAAAGATGAGAAAACTGCAAGAAATATGGCTGAAACTAGGAAAACAAATTTAAGAGAAGAACACTTTCAATCTAGCAATAGAGTTTCTATGGAAAATCTATATAATCAAATACAAGAAGGATCTGTTAAAGAACTTGGCGTTATTGTTAAAGCTGACGTTCAAGGGTCTGTAGAGGCAGTAAGACAATCTCTTGAAAAATTATCAACTGACAATGTAAAAGTAAGAGTGATTCATTCTGGAGTTGGAGCTATTACAGAAACAGATGTTGTACTCGCTGCTGCATCAAATGCAATAATTATAGGGTTTAATGTAAGACCAGATAATAATGCTGCCACAATTGGAGAAAAAGAGGGCGTGGAAATTAAAACCTATAGAATAATTTATGATGCTCTTGATGACATAAAAGCTGCAATGGTTGGAATGCTCGATCCTGTATATAAAGAAGTTGTTTTAGGTAGAGTAGAAATAAGACAAATATATAAAGTTTCAAATGTAGGAACAATAGCAGGATCTTATGTATTAAATGGTAAAATCACGAGAAATAGTAGTGTTCGTGTACTTAGAAATGGAATAGTAATAACGGAATCAACATTAGCATCTTTAAAGAGATTTAAAGATGATGCTAAAGAAGTTGCTGCCGGATTTGAATGCGGACTAAGTGTAGAAAAATTCAATGATATTAAAGAAGGCGACATTATTGAAGCATTTATAATGGAAGAAGTAAAGCCTAAATTAACATAAGAATAAGGAGTAGTGGGTTGTATGGTTAGTTATAGAAACGGTAGAATAAATGAAGAAATTAAAAAAGACGTAAGCAATACAATTCAAAACAAAATAAAAGATCCAAGATTAAGTGCTATGGTAAGTGTAACAAAAGTGGATACAACAAAAGACCTAAGCTATACAAAAATTTATGTTAGTATATTTGGTGACATACTTGCTAAAAAAGAAACACTTCAAGCACTTAAAAGTTCAACTGGCCTTATTAGAAAAGAAATAGGGATTCATGTCAAACTAAGACATGTTCCACAAGTTATCATAGAGGTAGATGAAACTATAGAACGTGCAATACATTTAGAAAGTATTTTTCATAAAATAAAGGCAAAAGATGAAAATGATGATGAAAAGAATCATGAAGATATGAATGAGGAAGATGAAGGCAACAAAAATAGCAATGAAGATTAATGATATCATTAACAAAGTAAAGCTATTCAAGAAAATTGCTATAACTTTTCACACTTCTCCTGATGGTGATTCGATTGGTAGTGCATTGGCTTTACTTATGGGTCTGAGAAAATTAAAAAAGGAAGTGTATATAATTTCAAAAGAGATTATTCCACAGACTTTTTTATTTTTACCATGCTCAAATGAAATCAATGGTGAAACAAGTGAACCCTCAAAGGGTACAGAGTGTGTGATAGTTGTAGATTGTGGTGATTTTAAAAGAATTAATGCAAATTTAAAATTACAAAATAAGGAGTTTGAATTAATTAATATAGATCACCATTTATCTAATGATTTATATGGAGATTTAAATTTTGTTGACACAAAGGCTTCTGCAGTGGGTGAAATTGTATATGATGTACTTAGACTTCTCCATATAGAATTAGACACAGATATAAGTACATGTTTGTACACTTCAGTTCTTACAGATACGGGTTGTTTTAGGCATTCAAATACCACAACAGTAACTCATAACATAGCAGGTGAACTTATTAGTACTGGTATAGATTTTAGCAACATTCACAGAAAAATTTTTGAAAATAATAAGTTTGAAAAAATAAAATTCTCTGGAGAAGTTTTAAGTAATATGACAGTAGAACTTGATGGTAAAGTTTGTATTATGTACATATCTAATAATTTACTAGAAAAATATAATTTATTAACAGTTGATACATCGGATATTATTAGTTTTGGTTCGTCAATAGATTCTGTTGAGGTTACTATGATTATAAAAGAAGCTGAAAATGGTGTTAAAGTAAGTTTAAGGTCTAAATTTTTAGTAGATGTTAGCAAAATTGCAGAAGTTTTTAATGGTGGTGGTCATGTTAGAGCTTCAGGTTTTTATGTTGAAGCAAATCTTGAAAATACTAAAATTAAATTGATGGAAATTTTAGAAAAAGAGTTGATGAAATGAATGGTATATTAAATGTATTTAAACCTACAGGGATTACTTCTTTTGATGTAGTTCGTACAATAAGGAAAATTAGCAATGTAAAAAAAGTAGGCCACGCTGGCACTCTGGACCCAGAGGCTAGCGGGGTTTTACCTGTTTGTATTGGAAGAGCTACAAAGGCTATTGATTATATAATGGGTGATTTTAAAATCTATGAAGCCGAGTTAAAGTTGGGTGTTACTACAGATACATATGATAGAGAAGGTAAAATCCTAAGAGAAAGTGAAGTTAATGCTAGTTTTGATGAAATTACAAGCGTTATTAATTCATTTATTGGAGAAATAAAACAAATTCCACCTATGTATTCGGCTCTTAAGGTAAATGGCAAAAAACTTTATGAATTAGCAAGGGCCGGAATAGAAATAGAAAGAGAAGCAAGGCCTATTGTGATTTATGACATAGACATTTTAAACATTGAAATTCCTTATGTAAAGTTTAGGGTTAAATGTTCTAAGGGTACATATATTAGAAGTCTGTGTTATGACATTGGAGAAATATTAAAATGTGGTGGTATGATGTGGAACCTACAAAGAACTGCTACAGGCCAATTTCATATTGAAGATTCTATAAATATTGAGGATTTAAATGAGGAAAATATAAAGAAATATATTATGCCAATAGAAAAAATTTTCGAAAAGAATACTAAAATCACTATAGAGGATAGATTTGTTAAGTTTTTATTGAATGGTGTTGTAGTAAAGGATAAAGTACTAACTTGTAAGTTTGAAGCCAACATTATATATAATATATATAATAATGAAAATGCTTTTATCGGAATTGCAGATAGGGGCAATGATGGTGTTAAACTAATAAAATCATTTATATAGGAGTTAATAGAATGTTAGTTATAAAAGATAATTTTAAAACGAAACTCAAGTATCAGACATATATAGCACTGGGAAGTTTTGATGGGTTACATTTAGGGCATATGCGTCTTATAAATAAAACCGTAGAATTATCAAAAGAAAATAATGCTAAAAGTATGATTTGTACCTTTGACAATCACCCTTTGTCTGTTATAAATAAAGAAATTTGTCCAAAACTTATAATGGATAATAATACTAAAATAAAATTATTAGAAAACACTGGTATTGACATAGTTAATTTAGCAACTTTTGATAAAGATTTTATGAAACTAACCCCAGAAGAGTTTATAAAAAATATGGTGAAGTGCTATAATGCAAAAGGAATAGTTATTGGTTTTAACTATAGATTTGGATATAAGAATTTAGGCGATGTAAAAATGCTACAAAAGTATAGTAATATACTAGGGTATGAACTGTACGTTTGTGAAGCAATTAGAACTAACAATGAAATTGTAAGTAGCTCAAAAATACGTCATCTCATTGCGGAGGGGAATATTACTAAAGCAAATGAGCTTTTAGGACGACCTCATACTATTACTGGGAAAGTAATTAGGGGAAAACAGTTTGGGAGAACTATTGAGTTTCCAACTATAAATTTAGATTACAATAAGAAATATATTCTTCCTAAGGGTGGGGTCTACTTTACTATAGTTGAATACGAAAATAAGTCTTATAAAGCTATAACAAATATAGGATATAATCCAACTGTAGCTGGTGGAAAGTTATCAGTAGAAACTTATCTTTTAAACTTTAATAAACAAATTTATAATGAAGTAGTTAAAATTTATTTTATAAACAGAATAAGAGATGAAGTTAAATTTGATACCATTGATGAATTAAAACAGCAGCTTGTGATGGATAAGGACTATGCTTTTAAGCAAGAAATTGAAAAGTAATAATTAAAATTTAAAAAATAATTTACAATTTAATCTTAGTTTGTTATAATTGGTGTGAACCTTATGCTAAGTTCACCGAATCGCCAACGGTGTACTTGGAATATGGGGATTATATTCGGAGGTGTTGTAAAATGCAAAAGGCTAAAAAACAAGAAATAATGGTTAAACATGCGAGACATGAAGGAGATACAGGTTCTCCAGAAGTGCAAATCGCTCTACTTACTGAAAGAATTACAGAGTTGAATGAACACTTAAAAATTCATAAAAAAGATCACCATTCAAGAAGAGGTCTGTTAATGATGGTTGGACAAAGAAAAGGTATGTTAGGTTACTTGAAGAATCAAGATATCGAAAGATACCGTGCAATTCTTGCAGAACTTGGACTAAGAAAATAATTGGGAGCGGCTTAGCCGCTCTATTATTTTAGTTTGGGAAAGAATATATACAATTAGTTAATAATATTAATATAAATTGAAGGGAGGCAAATATATGATTCATATTATGGAAACTACTGTAGCAGGTAGAATTCTTAAAGTTGAATATGGTAAAGTTGGAATGCTATCAAACTGTGCACTATTCATGAGTTATGGCGAAACAGTAGTTCTAGTTAATGCAAATGCTTCAGAAAAACCAAGGGATGGGATTGATTTCTTTCCACTAAGTGTAGAATATGAAGAAAAACTTTATGCAGTTGGTAAAATTCCTGGTGGATTTATAAAAAGAGAAGCAAGGCCATCAGAAAGGGCGATTTTAACAGCAAGAGGTATTGATAGGCCATTAAGACCACTGTTTCCTAAAGGTTATAAAAATGATGTTCAAATTGTTTGTACTGTACTATCAGTTGAACAAGATAATTCACCTGAGATACTTGCTATGAATGCAGCTTCCCTAGCACTATGTATATCAAGCATACCATTTACTGATGCTGTTGCAACAGTTTCGGTTGGTTTAGTTGATGATAAGTTTATATTAAGTCCTACTCAGAGCGAGAGAAATGCAAGTTCTATGAAGCTTACAGTTTGTGCAACAAAAGACAACGTAACAATGATAGAAGCTAGTGGAGACGAAATTGCTGAAGATGTAATGATTGCTGCAATCGACTTTGCTTTTGAAGCATGTAAGGAAATAGTAGCTTTCCAAGAAGAAGCTGTGGCTAAATTTGGAAAGAAAAAAAATATTCCTGTATTTGAGAAAATAGATGAAACACTCCAAAGCGAAGTTAGAGAATTCTCATTTGATATGGTAAAAACAGCAATGTACATAACTGATAAAGATGAGAGAAATTTAATGGTTGATGAAATAAAAGAAAAAATAAAGGTTGAATTCAATGAAAAATATGCTGACAAAAAATCAGATATAGGTGAAGTTTTCTATAATATTCAAAAGGAAATAGTTAGAAATATGATGTTAAATGAAAACAGAAGACCAGATGGAAGAGCTTTTGATGAGGTTAGACCAATTAGTTGTGAAGTTGGAATACTTCCAAGAACTCATGGAACAGGTCTTTTTACAAGAGGACTTACTCAAGTACTCGGAGTTGCTACATTAGGATCATTAAAAGAAGCTCAGATGTTAGATGGAATAGGTGATGAAGATACTAAAAGATACATGCATCATTATAATTTCCCAGCTTATAGCGTAGGAGAAACTAAACCAATGCGTGGACCTGGAAGACGTGAAATTGGTCATGGTGCGTTATCAGAAAAAGCAGTAGAACCACTCTTACCATCTATAGAAGAATTTCCATATGCCATTCGTGTTGTATCAGAAGTATTAAGTTCTAATGGTTCGACATCTCAAGCGAGCGTTAGTGCAAGTATTTTAGCATTATTAGATGCTGGTGTTCCAATTAAGAGACCAGCAGCGGGAATTGCAATGGGTTTAATTACAAATGCAGATTTATCTAAAGAAAAGGTATTAACTGATATTCAAGGCATAGAGGATTTCTTTGGTGATATGGATTTCAAAGTAGCTGGAACTGTTAAAGGTATTACAGCTATACAAGTTGATACAAAACTTCACGGATTATCTAATTACTGCATTAAAACAGCAATTATAGATGCGAAAAAAGCAAGACTTCATATAATAGAAAAAATGAACGCATGTATACCAGCACCAAGAAGTGAAATGTCAGCTTATGCTCCTAGGATGTATATACTTAATGTTGCACCTGACAAGATTAGAGATGTAATAGGTAAAGGTGGAGCAACTATAAAGAAAATTATAGCTGAAACCGGCGTTAAAATAGATACTAATGATGATGGAAAAATTGTTATTATGTCTAGTGATAGCGTTAGTGCAAATAAGGCTGTAAAGATTATTGAGGAGCTAACTAAATCGGTTAAAGTAGGCGAAATATATTTAGGAAAAGTAACAAAAATTGCTGCTTTTGGAGCTTTTGTTGAAATACTTCCTAATAAAGAAGGATTAGTGCATATTTCTAAACTTGATTTTACTAGGGTAAATAAAGTAGAAGATATTGTGTCAGTTGGTGATGAAATATTAGTAAAAGTGATGGAAATAGATAACCAAGGAAGAGTAAACCTTTCAAGAAGAGACGCTATGAAAGATAGTGAAAATGAAAAAAAAGAGAATGAAAAAAAATTAAATGAATAATAATAGAGGGGCTTAGATGCCTTTTTATTTTTTTTAAATAAAATCACACTAATATGCACATAGTAAATATAAATTCTCATTAAGGAGAGGCGCATATGTATAACTTGTTTAAGTTAGATAATGGTTTAAGAGTTGTTGTTGAGGACATTGAATATGTAAATTCTGTGAGTGTAGGTTTGTGGGTGGAAAATGGTTCAAGGAATGAAAATGAAACTAATAGTGGAATATCACATTTTATTGAACATATGCTTTTTAAAGGAACGCATAGTAGAACTGTAAAACAAATTGCTGAAGCTATTGAAGATGTGGGTGGGCAAATTAATGCATTTACAGGTAGAGAAGCTACATGTTTTTATATAAAAGCACTGGAAACACACTTAGAATTATCATTAGATATTATATCCGATATGCTTTTCAATAGTAATTTTTCAGATGATGATATTGAAAAAGAAAAAAGTGTAATTATTGAAGAAATAAATATGAGTGAAGATTCACCTGAAGATGTTTTATCGGATTTACACACAAAAGCGATATGGAATACAGATTCCATTTCATTCCCTATTTTAGGAACCATGAATACTGTAAAATCCCTTAGTAAAAAAATATTAGTCGATTATAAAGATTCATATTATATACCAGAAAATTCAGTTATATCTATTTCAGGTAAATTTGATATGAAAAATATACAATCACTTGTTGAAAAATATTTTGGAAAATGGAGTTGTAAAAATAAGAAGATTACTAAATATAGCAGCCCTGAAATACTAAATCATCATTATTTTAGAAAAAAAGATATTGAACAGCTTCATGTAAGTTTAGGAATACCTGGTATCGAGCTTGGAGATGATGACACATATACACTAATATTACTAAGTAATATATTAGGTGGAGGAGCATCATCCAAATTATTTCAAAAAATTCGTGAAGAGTTAGGTGTATGTTATTCAATTTATTCTTATATTTCAGCGTTTAAAAATACAGGAATAGTAAGCATTTATGCGGGGCTCAATCCAATGCATGCAGAGGCTGCTATTAATGCAATAAAAGAAGAGGTTAATCAATTCGCTAAATTGGGAATTGACAATGAAAGATTATATAAGGCTAAAGAACAATTAAAAGGTAGTTATATTCTAGGCCTTGAAAGCACAAGCAGTAGAATGTTTAGTAATGGTAGATCTGTCATGTTTATGAAAAAAATTAATACTCCTAAAGATGTACTTAAAAAAATTAATGATATAGATATGACAAGGGTAAATTCTGTAATGGAAAAGACTTTTAAAAATGGTATAATAAACTCAGCATTTGTAGGTAAAGAAAAAGAAATGATTGAGAAAGTTTTTAAAGGTAATATTATTTCTATGTATAAGTAAATTTATTTATAAAAAAATATAAATAATGCATAAATCCTTAATATATTCCATATTATTTTATGAGAATCTTTAAGGAGATGTTTAGATGGAACCTAATATAAAAATGTATAGTGAAATGGAAAAATATGAAATTATCAATATTAATGATGGTGATAAATATAGTAATTTAGGTAGTAATGATGTAGTTATTGATGAGAATGGTTTCCTAAAATTTTTGATTATTAATGAAAGTAGTTCTAAATTTAGTTTTTTTCGCAACAATGATATCATTGAAGTGCCATGGGAGTATGTTAAAAAAATTGGCTCAAGAACTATAATAATTGATGTTGATAATGAATTCTTAAAAAAATCTCATATTTAATTTTGGAGGACAGAAATGAAAATATTAGTGCAAAAATTTGGAGGCACATCTGTTTCAACCAAGGAAAAAAGAAAACTTGTAGTAAAAAAAATTTTAAATGCTAAAGCCTTAGGATATTTTCCCGTGGTAGTAGTATCAGCCATGGGAAGGAAAGGCGAACCTTATGCTACAGATACATTGTTATCCTTGGTAGATGATAGTTTAAAAGTTTCAAATCCACTAGCAATGGACTTATTAGTGAGTTGTGGTGAAATTATAAGTACTGTAATAATGTGTAATGAATTAAATAATAATGGTATTGACGCTGTTCCCTTAACTGGAGGACAAGCAGGTATAATTACTGATTCTAATTATACAAATGCTGCGATACTTAATGTGGAAACTAAAAAAATATTAAGTATTTTGCAAAATGGAAAAATACCAGTAGTAGCAGGATTTCAAGGCATGGATGAAAAAGGCTACTTTACTACCATAGGGAGAGGTGGCAGTGATGTTACTGCCGCAATACTAGGAGCAAGGCTTAATGCCTGCGAGACTCAAATATACACTGATGTTGATGGAATTATGACAGCAGATCCAAGAATAGTTTCTGAAGCAACTTTAATAAAAGAAATAAGTTATGATGAAATTTTTCAATTCGCAGATCAAGGGGCAAAAGTTATACACCCAAGGGCAGTTGAAATATCAAGAAAATACAATATACCTCTAGTAATAAAGAATACTATGAATGAATGCACTGGAACAGTAATTAGTAATTTCGAAAGTGAAGTTTATGAAAATATAATTACAGGTATTACACACATGAATAATAGAGTACAAATAAAAATTTGTAAAAATTCAGGATCTAGTTACGAGGATCTATTTGATATTTTAGCACAAGATCTTATAAGTATTGATCTTATAAATATCTTCCCTAAAGAAAAGATATTTACTATTGATGAAAAAGACTTTACTAAATTTTCTGATTTAATAAAAGAACTTAATATGTCCTGTTCTTTTGTGAAGGATTGTAGTAAAATTTCAATTATAGGTTCAAAAATGAGAGGCATTCCTGGTGTTATGGCTAGAATACTGAAGGCCTTAACTAGAGAAAAAATTGAAGTGCTACAAACAGCAGATTCTCATATGACTATATGGTGTCTTGTAGAAACGAGTTATGTTAAAAAAGCAATTAATGCGCTTCACAAAGAATTTAAATTAGGATAAAAAATGCATATAGTTTCTCTTAATGCACAAAATAAAATGGATTAGGAGGAATGTAAATGTTAAAAACAGAAAAAAACCAAGAAGATAATAGCGATTCAAATGAGCAGATTGAAAATATCAAAGAACTGGGAACAACTAATATTCCAACTCAAGATGATAAAATTCAGGTTTTAACTATTATAGGTCAAATAGAAGGACATATAATGTTATCTCCTCAAACAAAATCTACTAAGTATGAACATGTTATTCCAGAACTTATTGCTATGGAGAGGAATGAAAAAGTAAAAGGTATCCTTATAGTTCTAAATACTGTAGGAGGGGATGTAGAAGCAGGTCTTGCAATAGCAGAGATGATTAGAAGTGTAAGTAAGCCTACTGTATCATTAGTTGTCGGAGGAGGTCATTCAATAGGTATACCACTGGCAACGGCTGCTAAGTTCTCATTCATTTCTCCATCTGCAACAATGATAATTCATCCTATAAGAATGAATGGTTTAATTATAGGTGTACCTCAAACTTTTGATTATTTTAATAAAATGCAAGAAAGAATAACTGAATTTATTATTAGAACCTCTAAGATTGATAAGGAAACGGTAAATAGATTAATGGTTCAAACTGATGAGCTTTTAAATGATATGGGCACTATACTTATAGGAAAACAGGCAGTTGATAATGGCTTAATAGATGAGGTTGGTGGCATTAGTGAAGCATTATCAAAATTAAATGAAATGATTGATAAAGAATAAAGATAGATATAAATAGGTCACTTTGACCTATTTATATCTATTTTCATTGGGTTTTACTAATACAAATAGAATTTAATATTTTTTAAAGTGTTAGGGTAAGATTTATGTATAAATCTATTGAAAGTTAGAGGACATTTCTAAACTTTGTAGAAATAATAAAAGATAGAAATAATAAAGATAGAAATAATAAAGAAAGTGGTGATACTTTGGCTAGAAAAAAAATTAAATCCAAAAGTTCTAAGGGTATAGACGCTAATAGTGAAATTTTTGGAATTATTTTAATAACAATAGGAATATTAATTTTATTAAGTATATTCTCAACAAACCTTTCAAGTTCCAATTCTATATCAGGTATGATTGGTGATTTTGTGAATAATGTACTTTTCACCATTTTAGGAGTGGGTGCATATATTTCACCTTTTTTGATAATATTTATTGGTGTTTGTTACATTGTTAAGAAAGGTAAGATAAATTTTAGTAAGAAGTTTTACGGAATAATACTTTTTATAATAAATACATTGCTATTTATACAAATGTTATGTTTAGATAAGTACTATACTAAAGGAAATTTTTTGCTTGGAATAAATAAAATATACAATTCGGAAAGCACGCTACATGGCGGGATTATTAGCTATTCAATTGATGTACCAATGCATACACTATTTGGTGGTGTGGGAAGTTGTATAATTTTTATAGCTATTTATGTTATATGTTTAATTTTAATATTGAACATATCGCTCCATGATATTTTTTCTTATCTAAAAGAAAAAATTATAATCAAAAGGACTAGAGAGACAAATGATAGCAAGGAGTTATATATAGATAATAATGATGAGCAAGAGGAATTAATAAACCAAGGTAAAAATAAATTTATTAAAGATATTAGTAATAAAATTAAGATAATAGATTTTATAAAATCGAATGAAATTGCTGCTGAAGAGGAAGAATTTAATAAAGAAGAAACTGTTAATAATAAGAATGATAATGTACGAGAATCAAAGGGAAGTCACATAGACAATTCTATAAAGCAAGAATTAGAGCAAGAAATTCAATTAAATAGTACAAGAACAAAACCAAACTATAAATATCAATATCCCACTCTAGAGTTGTTAAATGAAAACACTACTGCCAAAATGAATAAAAATGATAAAAAAGAATTACTTAATAATGCAAATAAGTTACAAGAAACATTGAGTAGCTTCGGAGTTGAAGCAAAAGTTATTCAAGTTACAAAAGGACCTTCAGTTACAAGATTTGAGCTTCAACCAAATGCAGGCGTTAAGGTGAGTAAAATTGTGAACTTAGCAGATGATATTGCACTTAACTTGGCGTCGTCGGGGGTAAGAATTGAAGCACCAATACCTGGTAAGGCAGCGGTGGGGATAGAGGTGCCAAATAAAGAGTTAAGCGCAGTATACTTAAGGGAAGTAATAGAGTCTAATGAATTTCTAGAAACAAATAAAAATCTATCTTTTAGTTTAGGAAAAGATATAGGTGGTAATTGTGTTGTTTCAGATTTAACAAAAATGCCGCACTTGCTTGTAGCGGGTGCTACAGGGTCTGGAAAGAGTGTTTGCATAAATTCATTAATAATAAGTTTACTTTATAAATATTCTCCAGAGGATGTTAAATTATTGTTAATTGACCCTAAAGTTGTTGAGTTAAATATTTATAATGGGATACCTCATCTATTAATACCGGTTGTAACTGATCCAAAGAAATCAGCTGGCGCTTTGAATTGGGCTGTAAATGAAATGTCTAGGAGATACAAGAGTTTTGCTGACAATAATGTCCGCAGTATTGAAGGATATAATGAATTAGCTAATAAAGGCATTGTTGAAAATAAATTACCTTGGATTGTAATTATAATTGATGAATTAGCTGACTTAATGACAGTTTGCGCCAATGATGTAGAGGAGTACATTGGAAGGCTCGCACAAATGGCAAGAGCTGCAGGAATGCATTTAGTAATTGCTACGCAAAGACCATCAGTTGATGTTATTACAGGGGTAATAAAAGCTAATATACCTTCAAGGATATCTTTTGCAGTTTCAAGTCAAATAGACTCAAGAACAATTTTGGATTCATCTGGTGCAGAGAAATTACTGGGTAAAGGTGATATGCTTTTTTATCCTGTTGGAGAAGCTAAACCAATTAGAATACAAGGGGCTTTTGTGTCCGAAGAAGAAGTTGAGAGAGTTGTTGATTTTATAAAAAATCAGATGACAGAAGTAAACTATGAAAAAGAAATTATAGATGAAATAGAAAGTAGTACTAGTAATAAAGATAAAAATGATGATGTTGATGAATTACTAAATGAAGCAATAAAAATAGTAGTTGAAAATGGCCAAGCCTCCACTTCCTTATTGCAACGTAAGTTAAAAATAGGTTATAATAGAGCAGCAAGAATTATAGAGCAAATGGAGGAACGCAAAATTATTTCAGGTAGAAATGGAAGTAAACCAAGAGAAATATTATTTAGGGATAGTGAGTTAGACAGTTAATGAAATAATTTTTTGAAAAAAGTTGTAAATACCCTTGTTTAATTTGCCAATCACATTTACAATAATTTATGTATACAAATGTAGGAGGATGACTGTTGGAAAAATTTAAAGTTGGAGTAATAAATTTAGGTTGTGATAAAAATAGAATTGATAGTGAGATTATAATAAGCAGTTTAAGTGAAAGATATGATATAACAAATGATCCTAAACTAGCAGATATAATTTTAGTCAATACTTGTGGATTCATAGAATCGTCTAAACAAGAATCAATAGACACTATTCTGGAAATGTCAAAATATAAAGAAAAATACAAGTGCTCAGTATTGATTGCAACAGGTTGTCTCACTCAGCGTTATGGTGCGGAATTGCTTGAACTTATGCCAGAACTTGATATAATGCTGGGTGTTAATGATTATAACAAGTTATTAAGTAGTATAGAAGAGGTACTCTTAAAAAAAGTCAAAGTTCAGCATTGTAGTTATAGTGATGAGAATATTAATGAGGGACAAAGGGTATTAACTACAGGAACCTACTCTGCATATATTAGAATTTCTGAGGGCTGTGATAATACTTGTACATATTGTGCAATACCGAGTATTAGAGGGAAATATAGAAGTAGGAAAATTGAAAATATAATGCAAGAAGCTAAAGAGTTAAGTCAGCATGGCTGTAAAGAAATTATTCTAGTTGCTCAAGATACCACTAGGTATGGAATTGATTTATATGGTGAAAAAAAACTACATAAGTTAATAAATGAAATTTCTAAAATAAGTGGAATTGAATGGATAAGAGTACTTTATTGTTATGCAGAAGAAATTACTGATGAAATTATTAATGAAATAGCAACAAATGATAAGGTATGCAAATATGTAGATATACCAATTCAACATATAAGTGATGAGATTCTTAAATCAATGAGAAGAAAAGGAAGAAAAAATATTATAACAGAAAACATAAATAAGATGAGAAAGAATATAAATGGATTAAATCTTAGAACAACGCTAATTGTTGGATTTCCAGGAGAAACTGAGGAAAATTTTGAAGAATTAAAACAGTTTATTAAGGAAATTAAATTTGATAAATTAGGAGTGTTTAAGTATTCAATGGAAGATGGAACTGTAGCTGCAGAAATGAAAAATCAAATTCCAGAAGAAATAAAAGTGAAACGTGAAGAAGAATTAATGATAGTACAACAAAGTATATCTAAAGAAATAAATAATAAAAAAATAGATAAAATCTACAAAGTTTTGGTTGAGGGGTTTGATGGTAAAACTTACTTCGGTAGAAACTGTGAAATGGCACCAGAAGTTGATGGAACTATTTTCTTTGAAGCTGATAAAGTTTATAATAAGGGACAATTTGTTAATGTGAAGGTTGCCAAAGCTTTAGAATATGATTTAATAGGAGTTGAGTGCTATGAATCTTGCTAATAAACTTACAATGATACGAATTTTTTTAGTACCTGTATTTTTACTATTTATAGCTGTTAAAGGGATACCTTATGGGAGTGTATTGGCTACCATAATTTTTGTAGTGGCATCTCTTACAGATAAATTGGATGGGTATATAGCTAGAAGTAGAAACCAAATAACTAATTTTGGAAAATTTATGGACCCTCTAGCTGATAAATTATTAGTAACTGCAGCTCTTGTATCATTAGTTGAACTTCATATTGTGTACGGCTGGGTAGCTATGATTATAATTGCAAGAGAGTTTGCAGTTACAGGACTTAGAACAATAGCGGCCGCTGAAGGAAAAGTAATTGCGGCTAGTAAGTGGGGAAAATTAAAAACAGTTATTCAAATAGTAGCTATAATTTCAGCATTGATAAATTTATCTTACGTAAATGCAACCATAAATATGTTAACTAATATTCTTATGGGTGCTGCAGTAATTATTACAATAATATCTGGTGTTGACTATTTTGTGAAAAACAAAGGTACAATTAGAGTTGATAGGTGATTAAATTATTTGAGTATTGTTAATAATACAATTAAAAGGGTTTTAAAGTGGATAAAAACGGTAACTCTTATTTTGGATGTTGACCATACAAAATAAATGGTGTATACTTAATTTAGAACAAACGTTCGTTAATAGAAGGATGGTGAACCCGAAGGGGAAATTTATGAATAATGAAAAGTTAAAAGCACTAGAAGTAGCTATGGGTCAAATAGAAAAACAATTTGGTAAAGGTTCTGTAATGAAACTCGGAGAAAATAGTAAATTAAATATAGATGCTATTTCCACTGGTTGTTTAGGACTTGACATAGGACTAGGCATAGGTGGTGTACCTAGAGGAAGAATGATTGAAATTTTCGGACCAGAATCTTCAGGTAAAACTACAATTGCACTTCATATAGTGGCAGAAGCACAGAAATTAGGTGGCACAGCAGCATTTATAGATGCAGAAAATGCTTTAGACCCTCAATATGCTAAAGCACTAGGAATTGATATAGATAATCTAATAGTTTCGCAACCAGACACTGGTGAGCAGGCATTAGAGATTACAGAGGCATTAGTTCGCTCTGGAGCTATTGATGTTATTGTTGTGGATTCAGTAGCTGCATTAGTACCTAAAGCTGAAATAGAAGGCGAAATGGGAGATTCTCATATAGGACTACAAGCAAGACTTATGTCTCAGGCTTTAAGAAAACTTGCAGGATCTATAAATAAATCTCAATGTGTTCTTGTATTTATAAATCAGTTAAGAGAAAAAGTCGGAGTAATGTTTGGAAGTCCAGAAGTAACACCTGGTGGTAGAGCATTAAAATTTTATGCGTCTGTTAGACTTGATATTAGAAAAATAGATACAATTAAACAAGGCGACGAATTTATGGGAAATAGAACAAGAGTAAAAATAGTTAAAAACAAAGTAGCCCCTCCTTTTAAGAAAGCTGAATTTGATATTATGTACGGTCATGGCATATCTCGCGAGGGAGATGTTCTAGATATAGGAGTTTCAGAAGAAATTGTGCAAAAGAGTGGCGCATGGTTCTCCTATGGAGATGCGCGTCTTGGACAGGGAAGAGAAAATTCAAAACAATATTTTAAAGAAAATCCTTTGGTCATGTTAGAAATTGAAAACAAAATCAGAGAAAAATATAATTTACCATTATACAACAATCCAGAAATTAGCAAAAAAGAAGTTGCTAAAAAAGAAGCTATAAAGAAGGAAGCATAAAAGCAAGTTTTTACTTGCTTTTTTTTAATTAATAACTAATTTAAATGTTATAATCTTGACATTAATTGAAAAGTAATATAAAATAAATACAAATACTGGTTTAGCATATTTTAATTGCTACCAATTAATAAATATAGTACCTTTTCTAGTTTTCATGTTTACTCTTAAATAGATTTGAAAATAGGAAAAGGAGGTGTTGATTATCAATGGATGCTAAAAGTCAAACAATGGTCATAGTAGTTTGTGCTATTTTGGTTGTTGTTTTAGTAGGTATTTTTGTTGTAATTTATATTAGAAAAAATATATCTCAAGCAAATATTTCTAAGGCTGAAAAAGAAGCTAAAAAAATTCTTGATGACAGTGAAAAAGAAGCTGGATCAAAAAAGAAAGAGGCTATTTTAGAAGCCAAAGAAGAAGTTCACAGACTTAGAACTGATTTAGAAAAAGAATCAAGAGAAAGACGAAATGAAGTTCAAAGGTTGGAAAGAAGAAATATCCAAAGAGAAGAATCTTTAGATAAAAAAAGTGATGTGCTAGAGAGAAAAGAAGATAATCTTAATAAAAAACAACAGGACATTGAGATGTTAGAAGCTAGTGTACAAGATTTATACACAAAGCAAAGAGGAGAATTAGAAAGGCTATCAGGATTAACAGCTGAAGAAGCAAAACAAATTTTGTTAGATGAAATTAAAAAAGAAATTAAACACGATGCTGCAATTATGATTAAGGAAATTGAAACTAAAGCAAAAGAAGAAGCTGATAAAAAAGCAAGAGAAATTATTACTTATGCTATTCAAAGATGTGCAGCTGATCATGTTGCAGAAACAACAGTTCATGTGGTTTCTCTTCCTAATGATGAGATGAAAGGAAGAATAATAGGTAGAGAGGGTAGAAATATCCGAACACTAGAGACACTTACAGGTGTAGATTTAATAATAGATGATACACCTGAAGCAGTAATTCTTTCAGCATTTGATCCTATAAGACGCGAAGTCGCTAGAATAGCACTTGAAAAATTAATAGTGGATGGGAGAATTCATCCTGCTAGAATCGAGGAAATGGTAGAGAAAGCTAAAAAAGAAGTTGATAGCGATATAAGAGAAGAAGGAGAACAAGCAACCTTTGAAACAGGAGTGCATGGACTTCATTCCGAAATTGTTAGGCTACTTGGAAGACTTAAATACAGAACTAGTTATGGTCAAAATGTATTAAAGCATTCTATAGAAGTTTCATACTTAGCTGGACTTATGGCATCTGAACTTGGAATTGACCCAACCCTTGCTAAAAGATGTGGACTACTTCATGATATAGGTAAAGCTGTTGATCATGAGGTTGAAGGACCACATGCACTCATAGGTTCAGAAATAGCTAAAAAGCACCATGAATCATCTATTGTGGTAAACGCTATTGCAGCACATCATGGTGATGTTGAATTACAATCTCTCGAAGCAATACTAGTTCAAGCGGCAGATGCTATATCAGCTGCAAGACCAGGGGCAAGAAGAGAAACTTTGGAAGCTTATATTAAAAGGTTAGAAAAATTAGAAGAAATTGCTAATTCCTATGAAGGTGTAGAAAAGTCGTATGCTATTCAAGCTGGAAGAGAAGTTAGAATTATGATTAAACCAGAAATAATTGATGATGCAGGTGCTATTGAAATGGCAAGAAATCTAGTTAAAAGAATTGAAAATGAACTAGAATATCCAGGTCAAATTAAAGTAAATGTGATTAGAGAAACAAGAGCTATTGATTATGCTAAATAAATCAATATAATATTAAAACCTCTTAAGATCTAGAATATTTCTAAATCTTAAGAGGTTTTGATTGTTTAGCAGAAATAATAAATAAATTATACAATTATAATATAAGTATCGGAGGTAATAAATATGATATTATCTAAAAAAGCGAAGCAAATATCTGCTTCTTTAACATTGGATATAACGGCAAAGACAAAAAAAATGAAAGCTGATGGAATAGATGTTATAGGATTTGGTGCTGGTGAACCTGATTTTGATACACCCGAAAATATTCGAGATGCGGCTATAAAAGCAATTAATAACGGTAGGACAAGATATACACCTACTTCAGGTATTATTGAGTTAAAAAAGGCAATAGTTCAAAAATTTAAGAAAGAAAACAACTTAACATACATTACTTCTCAAATTATAGTTTCAGCTGGAGCAAAACAATGCTTAGCTAATGTTTTTCAAGCTATTTTAAATCCGGGAGACGAAGTTTTGATTGGAGTTCCATATTGGGTTAGTTATCCAGAATTAGTTAAATTAGCAGATGGAAAACCTGTGTATGTAGAAACAAAAGAGATTAACAAATTTAAATTAACAATTGATAGTCTTAACACGGCAGTAACTTCTAAAACTAAAGCGATAGTATTAAATAGTCCCAATAATCCTACAGGAACAGTATATTCAAAGGAAGAACTTATGGAAATTGCTGATTTTGCAAAAGTGAAAAACTTAATTATAATATCAGATGAAATTTATGAAAAATTATTGTATGGCACTAAAACTCATATTAGTATAGCAAGCCTTTCAGATGATGCTTACAAACGAACTATTGTAATTAATGGGCTTTCTAAGGCTTATGCTATGACAGGATGGAGAATAGGGTATGCTGCAGGTTGTACTGAAATAGTAGCATTAATGTCTAACATTCAGAGTCATACTACGTCTAATCCAAATTCAATTGCTCAATATGCAGCTGTTGAAGCATTAAATGGAGAACAATCTGATACATATAAAATGATTGAACAATTTAAGTTAAGAAGAGATTATATGGTTGAAAAAATTAATAGTATTAATGGTTTATCATGCATAAAACCTGAAGGAGCTTTTTATGTTATGATGAATATATCAAATATTTTGAATAAATCAATTGACGGAAAAATTATAAAAGATTCATTTGATTTTTCTGATTTTTTACTTGAAAAAGAAAAAATTGCTGTTATACCAGGAATTGCATTTGGAACGGATAATTTTGTTAGACTTTCATATGCTACTTCAATGGAAAATATAAAAAATGGACTTAATAGAATTCAAAGGTTTGTTGAGAATATTTAAAATTGATTTACATACTTTTTAATGATATTATATTAGCATGAGTTAATATTAAATTGTTTTATCATAGCTCATGCTATTATTAAAGTATTGAGGTGAAGTTAATTGGTAACAAGAGAAGTTTTAGTTAGTAATTCTAAGGGATTACATGCTAGACCAGCAACATTATTAGTAAGAAAAGCCGCTTCTTTTAAATCAGATATAGGTATAGAGTATTTGGGTAAGAAAGCTAATATTAAGAGTTTAATAGGTATTTTATCTCTAGGTGTTGGGCCGAATACAACTGTAAACGTTATAGTAAATGGTGACGATGAAAAATTAGCACTAGAAGAAATAATAAAACTTATCAACGCATTAGAAGAATAATTATAGCCTGTGAATTTTAAAAAGCTGCTAACTTACTGTTTGCGGCTTTTTAAAATTCATACAAATTATAAGAACATTAAAGGAGAATATGTATGATAAATAATCTTATACAGATTAATTGTAATTCAGATGTAATTTTAGATAATAAAAATTTTATATCTTATTTTCTAGAAATTAAATCTAGGAAGAGTAAATATACGTCTATTAGTTATGAACGTGATATAAAAGATTTTTTTTGTGTAAGTTCTATTTCTAATATCAGCATGGAGGATATTAAAAAGGTTACTATCTTGCATACACAAAATTTTATAATGAGATTAATGGATTTAGATATGTCTTCTGCTACTATAAATCGAAAAATATCATCATTAAGTGCGCTTTATAAATGGTTACTAAAATACCAAGACAATTCTACAGGTGTCCATATAATTAAATATAATCCTTTTGGAAATTTAAAAGAAGAGAAACCAGTGATAAATAATAAGGAAACTGAGTTTTTAACTAAAGAAGAATGCAAAATTTTATTGAATAGTATAGATACGTCCACTATATTAGGATATAGAAATAAAACTATATTGGTACTTGCTTTAACAACTGCTTTAAGAAAATCTGAGATTATAAATATAAAAATAAAGCATATTACTACATACACAGGTTATGATGTAGTAAAAGTAATGAGAAAAGGCGGTAAAGAAGATATAGTAAAACTTCAAGGGAATGTTCTTGCTATGATGAATGAATATATCAAGTTGACTAAAAGAAATAAATTATCGAGTTGTGAGGAATATCTATTTATTGGACACTCTACTAATGGGAAAAATAAAGAAAAGCTTAATGCCAGCACTTTAAATTACATGATAAAAAAAGTATGTAAAAGTGCTGGCATAGATAAAAATATAAGAGTTCATTCTACAAGGCATACAGCAATTACACTAGCAATTTTAGCAGGGGCTACGGTAGAGAAAGTTAGGGATTTTGCGGCACATAAAAATCTTGCCACTACTAACAGGTATATTCATTCAGTAGATAAGCTTAAAAATAATGCGGGAGATTTAATTGATGTATTTTAACAACACATTTTGTTTTTAAGCCCTAGGTTTAAAGTAATTTATCCACATTACTAAATGTCTATAAAAAACAACGATAGGAGTGCTACATGAATAAACATAAACTGTGAACCCTTTTCTACCATTGCCCATTAACGAGGTTTTTTAGACGGTGTAGTGCTGGTTAAAATTGATAATTGCTGGTTCTTTATATAGTAGAAAGAAAATTAGATAAGTTAACTATAGTTATAATTTTTGTAGCACTATAATATGAACAGGAGTGAATTATGAAAATAGGATATGCATGTATACCACTAACAACAAATGCAAGAACAAATAGAAGGTTAACGATAAATAAATTTTCTGAAAATATGTTTCTAGAGATACTAGAGCAAAATTTAATAGATTTAAGAAGAATACTAGAAAGTAATGAGGAAAATGATATAAGCTTATTTAGAATAAGTTCAGATATAGTGCCACTAGCAAGCCATAGTATTAATGAAATTCCATGGCATAAATATTTTCAAGCGGAATTAAATGAGATAGGAGAATATATAAAAAAATGTGAGATGCGAGTTTCTATGCATCCAGGTCAATATACAGTGCTCAATGCCGAAAAAGAAGAGATTGTAGCAAAGGCTATTAAGGATCTGGAATATCATGCTAGATTACTCGATTCACTAGGTGTGGACTCAAGTAATAAAATTATACTTCATATTGGTGGCGGTTATGGAGATAAAAATGCTGCTATGAATAGGTTTATTGAAAATTATAAAAGATTATCAACTTCAGTTAAAAATAGGCTTGTAATTGAAAACGATGATAAAATATTTAATATAGAGGATATACTTTTTGTAAGTGGAAAAAGTAATATACCTGTAGTCTTTGATAACCTTCACCATCAGTGTAATCATGAGATAGATATGCCTATAAAAGAAATAATGAAAAAGGTAGCTAAAACGTGGCAGGAGAAAGATGGTAATGTAAAAGTCCATTATAGTCAGCAAAACCCCATTAAACAAATAGGAGCACATTCCAATACTATAATAGTTAAGAACTTTTTAGAATACTACGAGGTCGTTAAAGAGTTTAACCTTGATATTATGCTTGAGGTAAAAGATAAGGATATTTCGGCTATAAAATGTAATCTTATAGTTAACAACATGGATAAAAAATTAAAAGTTACAATAATTGAAAAGCAATGGGCAAAATATAAATATTTGTTGATGGAAAGAAATTATAAATATTATAAACATTGTAGTAAATTAGTAAAAGAAAATTGCAATATTGAAGAATTTTATGAGTATACGGATGAAATAATAAACCTTGCTGTAGAAAGTGGGAGTTTTATAAATACTGCAGAACATGTATGGGGATATGTTAAAAATCATGCTTCTGATAAAGAAAAAAATCATTTTGAAAAACTTCTTTTGGATATGGATCACAAAGATAATGTTAAGCTTTATTTGAAAAAGTTATGTGTTAGGTATAATGAGCAATACATGATTGAATCATATTACTTTAATTATTAATTGAATAAACGTATTTGCAAATTCAAGAAAAACATATGATTTCATATGTTTTTTTTAGGTATAACTATAAATTAAGCATATATATAACTTGCATATGTAAAGGTGAAACATACATTAATTTAATAGACATAACTAAAATTATGTAAACTAACCTTAAAATGTAAACTAAAATGATAGTTTAAACCTTTGAAATAATCAAAAATAGTAACATAAATATTCTTGAATAACATTATATTTTTAAAAAAGAACATTTGTTTGTATAAAAATTGTTTTGTTGTCAATAATTTAAAAAGTTATTAAACAAAAAAGGAGAGATGTATATGAATACAGTATCAATAATTGGAAGATTAACAAGAGATTTGGAACTAAAGAGTTTTAATGAGGGCAAAGGTTTTTATACAAGATTTACATTGGCAATTAATAAAGTATCAAATAAGGATTTACAACCCGAAGCTGATTTTATAAATATTGTGGCATGGAATGGTGCTGCAGAGAATATCTGCAAATATTTAAAAAAGGGTAGTCAAATCGGTATAACTGGCAGACTCTCTAGTAGTAGTTACACAGATAAAGATGGAAATAAAAAATATAGTATGGAAGTTGTAGCAGAAGATTTTAAATTTCTGGATAATAAACAACAAGTCGTATAGTTTTCAAAAAATTATTGCTGTGGTATAATTTAGGAATCGGTAATAATATAAAAGGTGAGGTATTTTAACGACATTTCAGAAGTAAAGTCTCCCTCTTCTATAAGTGGGAGTTTAAGTCTCCTTCTGAAGTCGTTAATTTTGCAACTCCGCAGGAGATGATTTAATGAAAAGTATTGTTGTAGCAGGAGGATGTTTTTGGGGTGTAGAAGCTTATATGTCAAGAATAAATGGTATTATTGAAACAAAGGTTGGATATGCTAACGGAACAAAAAAAGATCCTACCTACAATGAGGTTTGTATTGGAAACACTGGGCATGCAGAAGCATGTTTAATAAGTTATGATGAAAATGTTGTTTCACTTGAACAAATATTAAATAAGTTTTGGGGTATAATAGACCCTACTGTTTCAAACAGACAAGGACCAGATATAGGTAATCAATACAGAAGCGGAATTTATTATAATGATGATATGGATTTAGAAATTATATTAAAAACAAAAAACGAAGTTCAAAGTAGAAACAATAAGCCAATAGTAACAGAGATACTACTTCTTTCTTGTTTTTATGAGGCTGAAGAATACCACCAAAAGTATTTACAAAAAAATCCTGGAGGTTATTGTCATATCAATTTAGATGTTTAAGTTTAAATTTTAAGAAGTATAAATTTATTAGTTAATGCTTGAATATTCCTTTGAAGTCCAAGGAATATTCAAGCATTAACTAATTTTTCATTTGGACAAAAGTAAAAAGGGAATATACTCTATAATATTGATTTTTTATTGATATACTTATATAATTCTTAATGAAGACTTTTTCTAAATACATAGTATATAAAATAATATTAGGAAGTGATATAGTGGAAGAACGTTTGCAAAAATTTATGGCACGATGTGGTGTTGCTTCACGAAGAAAGTGTGAGGAAGTAATTACTGCCGGGAGGGTAAAAGTAAACAATTTGCTAGTTACAGAACTTGGACACAAAGTTGACCCTGAAAAAGATGAAGTATATGTAGATAATAAAATAATCAATATAGAAGAAAATAAGGTCTATATTGCATTAAATAAACCTGAAGGGGTAGTATCTACTGTAAAGGATGAGAAAGAAAGAAAAACTATTTTAGATTTAGTGAATATAAAAGAAAGAATATATCCAATTGGACGTTTGGACTATGATACATGTGGTTTAATTATATTAACTAATGACGGAGATATATATAATAAGGTGATTCATCCAAGACAAGCGATTAATAAAGTTTATAAAGCAATAATAGAAGGTTGTCCAACAGATGAAGAAATATCTGAGTTTTGTAACGGGGTGGATATTGATGGATACATAACAGCAAAAGCGGATTTCGAAGTAAATAAGCGGATTGGATTCAATTGTTGGGTTACAATTACTATACATGAAGGAAAAAATCGTCAAATTAGAAAAATGTGTGATGTTATAGGGCATCCAGTAATAGCCTTAAAAAGGGTTTCTGTTGGTAATATTACACTTGGAAATATGGAAAAAGGATCATGGAGAAACTTGACTGAAGATGAAATAAAATATTTAAAGAATCTATAATTAAAGAATCTATAATTATAGAAATAGTGTATGCTGGACATGAAAGAAAAAAAGAATTTGAATGAATTATGAAAACATTAATGTTATTTTTACTATAAATTATGAAAAATAGAAATTAATATTATGAAAAATGAATAATTCGTTGAAACTATGTTCAATAGATGATAAAATGAAATAAAAAATTCATTTTATCATCTATTGAAATTTTTATTTCATTATTGGGGTTATCATAGAAAGGATTGAGTTGATTATGGAAAATAACAAACAAGATTTAATGAGGGCTATTCAAGTAAGGTTTCCACATTTAAGTAAAGGTCAAAAATTAATAGCAGAGTACATTTTAAAGCATTATGATAAGGCAGCATTTATGACAGCAGCCAAATTAGGATGTAGTGTAGGAGTTAGTGAATCTACTGTTGTAAGATTTGCTAATGAATTAGGATTTAGCGGTTATCCAAAATTACAGAAAGCTCTTCAAGAATTGATTAAAAATAAATTAACTACTGTGCAAAGAATTGAGCTATCTAATGATTTTATTACTCAAGAAAATGCACTAAAGGGTGTATTAAAAGCTGATATGGAAAATATTAGAGCTACTCTTGAAAAGATTAATCATCAAACTTTTGAAGATATAGTAAATTCATTATTTAAAGCTGAAAAAATATACATAATTGGACTTAGAAGCTCATCTGCATTAGCAGAATTTTTAGCTTTTTAT